>Ga0209639_1003208_pt1 | contig 11269 bp, 10 predicted proteins | sample EPASupsiteHSE605_FD_187268 | JGI IMG/M metagenome (GOLD analysis project Ga0209639, IMG submission 187268) | Bioremediated contaminated groundwater from EPA Superfund site, New Mexico - Sample HSE6-05 (SPAdes) (version 2) | ecosystem: Environmental > Aquatic > Deep subsurface > Groundwater >...
TACAGGCTAAAGGAGAGTGATTTAAAGGTTGTAGTTCCAAAAAGAAGACTAAGAGAGAGAAAGGGCGGTATTTGGGACACAAAAATAAGAACTCTTTTTCCTGGATATATTCTGCTCAATGGTGAGATTCACATTAAAGAGCATGAGTTATTAAAAAATGTGCCTGGAGTAATTAAATTGCTGGGCGATAAAGGCAAACCAGCTGAAATAAGCTGGTATGAGATGGATATAATTACAAGGCTGATTTGCAATAACGAAATTATAGGATGTTCAAATATACAAGTGGAAAATCAAAAAATTATTGTAATAGATGGCCCTTTACTAGGTCTTGATGGGTATATTCAATCTATTGACAAAAGAAAAGGGCGGGCAAAGGTACGGTTAAATTTGATGGGAGAGCCCAGAGTGGTTGAATTAAGCATAGCAATGGTGCAATCAGTATCCTGATTCCCATTTTCAGACAACAATTAATCCGTTTCTTCTTCCCGGTGTTACGGCCCCGGAGGTTGAGAAGGAGGTCATAGCAAGAGCCTTCAGGGAATCAAACAATGGTTTCCTATTGCGAAGCTATGTTTAAGGCGGACAAAAACTCTAAAATAAGATTTATAACTAAGAATAATAAGGGAACCTATGAATATATGTAAGAATATATGTCAAGTATTATGCTGGATTGATATAAGGAGAAATACTATTATGTTTTCACGAAAAAACGCAAAAGAAATGGAATTGAGTGTACTGCAGGAAGCTTTCAGAGTGTTGAAATCGAATATCCTGTTTTGCGGGAAGGAAAACAAAATTAAAACCATCACAATAACAAGTTGTAACCCAGGTGAGGGTAAAACTACTATTGCGTTTAACCTGGCTGCTTCGTTAGCCAACTCTGATATTCAGACACTGCTGGTAGATGCCGAATTCAGGAAGCAAAAAAAACCATGGCTATTTAAAAGTGAGACGAACCTGCCGCTTTCAAAGATTGATTACCGTGGGGCTTATCCTGGTGAACTTATAAAGGATACCAGCATAAAAAACCTAAGCTATTTATCTATAGGTTCAAGCATTTCAAATCCTGAAATACTTATTAATTCAGCACAGTTAAAGAACTTTATTAATGATTCGAGTGTAGACTTTGATGCAGTAATTATAGATGCGCCTCCATTGGGAGGAGTTATTGACAGCGCTCTTATTGCTGCAAACACAGATGCAACAATTCTGGTTATTCAATCCGGACTGCATGACTACCGCACAGTACTGCAGGTGAAAGAGCAGCTTGAAAAGGCTGATGTCAGGCTACTTGGAGTAGCTCTAAGCAAAGTAGGCAACAGCAGTTTTAAATCATATTTCAAGTACCTGAAGTATTGTAAGAGAGTAAAGCCAAAGGGAACATTGGAATTGGATCAATTAGCTTTTAAAAATGAAAACAAATTAGCTAGCGTATAGCTTTTTAGAGGGTGAAATAATGCTTGATATTCATAGCCATTTGATTTTTGGAGTTGATGATGGTTCGAGCTGTCTCGATGAGTCCATCAGGATGATTGAGATAGCTGAGATGCATAATATAAGTACAATAATAGCTACACCTCATTTCCATAACGGCATATTCAACAATAACGGTGTTTTGGAAAAGTTTGAGCTTCTTGTAAACAAGGCTGTTGATTATCATGTAGAAATCAGATTGGGAAATGAAGTGTTTGCGGATGATGAAATTTTAAATATCATTAAAGCTAAAAAGAATATTAACTTTGGTAATTCACAATATTTGTTGATTGAATTGCCTTATAGTGACTCATTTGAGCATATTGCCAATCTTATATACAAAATAGCTGCTGCAAATATCAAAATAATAATTGCCCATCCGGAGAGAAACCGAAAGGTTATGAAGAGTTTTCATGAATTTATAAAGCTTATACATACAGCAAATTGCCAGGTGCAGTTAGATGCAGGAAGCATTATAGGTGTTTATGGAGCTTTTGTAAAAGAAACTGCCCGTCAGCTGCTTAAAATAAAGGCGGCTGATTTTATGGCTTCCAATGCACATTGCGCAAGGGATTATATGACTTTATATCCCGCAGCTGTTCAAAAAATATACCAGCTTTGCGATGAAGAGTATGCAATTAAGCTTTTGGAATCAAATGCGCGCAAAATAATTACGGTTGAAGGAAGCATTAGCGAGTATGGAAGAGAAATTGGCTGAGGTTAGAAGTGTTGTTGACCAACGAGGCTTGTTTGACAATGTTTCGACTGTTTACCTTATAGTCAAACGAGCAGTCGACATTTTTGGAGCGCTACTAGGAATTATAGCAGCTTTGCCTATTTTACTATTAACTGCGTTATTAATAAAATTTAATTCTCCTGGAGGTATCTTTTTTGTTCAGGAGAGAAACGGCTTTAAAGGGAAAACATTTAAAATGTTCAAATTCCGTTCAATGGTTGATGATGCGGAGAAGTTAATTGACTCATTTGAAAGTATGAATGAAGCATCTGGACATATGTTTAAAATTAAAGAGGATCCCAGGATCACACCAGTAGGCAAAATTATCAGGAAAACCAGTATTGATGAGCTGCCTCAGCTTTTCAACATTTTAAAGGGGGATATGAGTATTGTTGGCCCGCGGCCTCCAATTCCACGCGAAGTAGTCAAATATGATGCATGGCACGACCTGCGGCTCTCTGTAAAGCCAGGACTTACTGGCCTTTGGCAGGTCAGCGGAAGAAATGAGATCGGCTTTGAGGAAATGGTTAGATTGGATTTAAAATATATACGCGAAAGAAGCCTGTTATATGATTTGAAAATTATTTTAAAGACAATTCCTGTGATTTTAGGAGATTCTAAGGCATATTAAAAGCTAAGAAATTTACAATGGGGGCAAAAGTATAAGGGGAGAAATAAGTTGGGACAGGCTGGTAAAGTATTTCACTGAAAAGAGGTAGGATAATGGAACTTAAGTATATTTTTAAATTATTTGTAAAATGGTTGTGGCTCATTGTGCTTGTGCCTGCGATAGCTGGAGCTGGAGCTTATTATGTTAGTGTATATAAAACGGTACCTGTTTATGAAGCTAAAGCAACAATGTATATTTATAACTCATTGAGTGATGCTAGAATTACTGCTGTATATGGAGATATAACAAGTGCTCAGAATGCAATTAGAAACTATGGCGAAATAATAAAAAGTAAGAGTGCTATTAATGAGGCGCTAGACAGACTTAATCTTAAGCAATATTCTGCTGGGCGTTTTTCGGGGAATATAAGTGTAGTATTTTCTGAGAAAAATTCATTTGTGGTTGGAATCAATGTAAAAGATGTAAATCCCAAATTGGCAAGTGATATGGCTAATAAATTGAGTGAAATATTTGTGGATAAGACAGATATGCTTATGAAAATGTCAATAATTAAAATTCTTGATAAAGCTGAAATTCCTATTTATTCGACTAATGATAAAACAAAGAAGAATGTTGGTGTAGCAATTATGGCAGGTATTATCTTCTGTGTAGTAATTATTTTTATTGTTGAGTATGCCGAATCAGTAATCATTAAAGATGGAAAAGATGTTCAAAAATATTTGGAATTACCAATATTGGCGGCAATACCTAATTCAAAGCATATTAAGGCACTTAAATAAATTCTACGTTTTGAGGTTCATATGGATATAATTCTGAAAAGACGAATCACATTAATATTTACTGGGATTATTATAAGCATTGCTTTTTTATTTTGTACTGCAAATTATCCGTTAATTTGTTTTGCTGCTGTGAGTAGTTTGCTTATACTTTTAATATCTTTATACTTTAAGGAAAAAGTATTTTTCGCATTTGTTTTTTTGTATCCTTTGATACCAAGGTACTTTGCATTTGATTTGGGTGGAGCCATGCCTTTAATTACTGTTGGCAGGTTGCTTATAATTTATGTTTTTATTTTTGATTTAGTTTTCAATAGAGATAAATTCAGGAAAACAAAAAAAATACTATTTAGCAAAGACTTAAAAATAGCTTTATATTCAATTGCTTTTCTAGTATTTACATTTATGCTGAATTATTTTACATATCCTAATGTTGAATCATTTAAGATATTTATTTCTTTTTTATTAGAAAATGTGCTAGTAGGAGTATACTTCTTTTTAAGAGCAGGTAGTTGTAAGGATGTTGAAAAAGCTGTTAAATGCTTATTGTTTGCATCATTTATTATAGCTATGACAGGTATTATTGAATTCACTTTGAGAGTTAACGTGTTTTCATTCCTTGACATTGTAAAAACAAATAGACAGCTACTTTCTTCCGATGTATATTCAAGGTTAGGTGAAAATCGAATTGAAGGCCCTTTCGGGCATCCTCTGGCATACTGTAACTTTCTTTTAATGGTAATACCTATGGGAATATATGAATGGCAAATTAGTAAAGAAATAAAAGTGAAGACAGCTTATTTTTTCATTACTCTTGTTTTGCTGATGAATTTTTTTCTTACTTTATCAAGGGGACCGATGCTAGCATTAATAATTGGCATGTTATTTTATTTTATTCTAACTAATAAAAGAAGTAAACAGATCATATTTTTGCTTGCAATTACATTTTCAGGAGTATTGCTAATTGGAATAATTGCTGGTGCAGTGCCATCATTTGTCAAAAATTTTTTATTATCCTTGCTGGATTCAATATTGATGAGAAACAGTGTAAGTGGATTTGGCGATAATGCAAATGCTTCATTATATAGACTTTATCTATTTGATCTAGCAAAAAAGCTTGTAAGTGATAATTACATTTGGCTTGGCAGGGGACTGAGCTTTTTCAGAATGAATGAAGTATATGACTGGGTTCCGGGAATAAGCAATACCAGGGAGATAAGAATTGTGTCAGTTGATAATTATTACATTTTAAAATATATCGAAATGGGATTGACGGGTATTATATCAACCTTGATATTCATATTCAGCTTGATCTATTTATGTATTGTAAACTTTACTAAAACTGAAAATAAGGAATTTATGTTGTGCTTTCTGTTTATTTTTATTTCTTATTTCATTTCGCTATTTACAGTTGATGAGATAGGTACATTCAAATTTATATGGATTATTACCGGCATGGTAACCGCAAAGATGTCTTTAAATCAGGTGGTAAAATGAAAAAAATTATTTTTAAAATGCTATATATTTTATATAAATGGTGTAATTACAAACATAAAAAGTCAATACAGAATTTTATCAAAAAGTTTGATGGCGGAGAAATGTGTTCATTATGGTTAAGAAAGATCTTTAAAGACTATCACAATATTATGATAGGAGAAGGAAGCTATGGGGGTTGTTTTAGGACTGAAAACATTAACGCAAATACCATAATAGGGAAATATTGTTCTATAGCTAATAATGTTTATATTTACAATAGAGACCATCCTTGTAGATATGTGTCGACGCATCCGATATTTTTTAATGAAAAGTATGGCGATATTACTGATAAAAATTTAATTGAATATAAACAAAAAATTATTGGCAATGATGTCTGGATTGGGCAGAATGTCATACTACTTGCATCGGTAAGGCAAATAGGTGATGGCGCAGTAATTGGAGCAGGTGCTATTGTAACAAAGGATATTCCTGAGTATGCAATTGCTGTCGGAAATCCTGCTAAGATCATCGGCTATAGATTTGACGACTATACAATTGACATTATAAAAAAATCAAAATGGTGGGATTGGGATTTTGAAAAACTTAAATCAGATAATAAATATTTTTCCCAAATAAGCAGTTTTATTGAGCTCCTCAATTATGAACAAGGAAGGCCAATTATATAATGAATATTATGAAAGATTCTTTTTTCCTAACACTAAGTAAGGGAATCAGAAGTATAGTAATGATGATAGTTGTGATGGTAATGACACGGATAACTTCTATGGAGGTATATGGAGCATATAGACAGCTAATTACATTATCAACAATAATACTTGCGATAGCACCTCTTGGTATTCCTATATCCGTTAGCTATTATTATAAAAATATTGATATCAACCAAAGAAGCAAATTGATCTCAAATACTGCAGCCATATGCTTTATTTGTGGACTAACCGGTTCTTTATTTTTTATCATATTTAAAAACCAGATATCAAAATCACTGAATATTAACGAAATAGATAATTATTTACCTGGATTTTCTTTATATATTTTTATATTGGTTACATCCAGCTTTATTGAAAATTTATATGTTTCTGCTGAATTTGCTAAAAAATTTTCAATTTATAACAGCATATACTATATTTTTTTCCTTATAATACTTATTGGTGTTATATATAAAGGTAACAAGTTATCTATAATTATTCTAGTAATGTCTGTTATGGAATCGTTACGATTTATATTTCTGTTGATATGGATAATGAATAAATTGGAAATAACATTTTCTGTAGATACAAACTTTATCAAGGAACAATTTATTTATTGCATTCCATTGGGTTTGGTAGGTATTATGCAGGTATTAAATACGCACTTGGATAAATTAATAATATCAGGTTATTTTACTTCTACGGAGTTTGCCATATATTCTACTGGCACAATGGAAATTCCCATTGTAAATCTTGTTACTATTTCATTAGCTACAGCTGCATTGCCACATATGTCGAAGGAATATAATACAAATCACAATATTAAAGAAGCCTTACAAATATGGGGGAAAATTACGATAACAGGTGCTGCAATTATATTCCCAATTTTCTTCATATTAGGATTCTACAATAAGGAATATATAGGATTTTTATTTTCTGAAAAATATTTTTCCTGTATACCTGTTTTTTTAATGCATTTATTAAGATTGCCGCTATCGTGTACTATTTTTGGTAATATGTTAATCATAATGGGAAAGCAGAAAGTAACCATATTCAATATGTTAATTAGTATAGTAATAAATATAGTTTGCAACATATTTCTAATACCTATTATGGGTATGACAGGTGCTACCCTTTCAGGAGTTATAATGCATATTACAATTATATTTTTACAATTATACCAAATAAGTAAATATACAGAATTAAAAATTAGGAATCTTATGCCATACAACTGCTTATTTAAAATCTTTTGTGTTTCGTTTATTGTTGTTCTTCCAATATACTTACTTTCGAACCTATTCAATTTGCAAAATATTCCAAAATTCTTTATATTTGGCTCTATGGCGTTTTTTATAAGCATGTATTCTTTAACAAAGTTGAAATTAGTAAATTACAATTTATCTAAAAAAATTACACTTTTGGAAATTAAAAAAACTGGAAGCTTTCAAGATATTAAAGATCGAATAAATTAAATACTGGAATAAGGGGTGGGCAGAATACATGAAAAAAATTCTTATTATAGGTGGTTCATTACAAAGTTCAAATATGGGAATCAATGCACTTACAAAAGGTATATTAAATGGTATTTATAATATGTCTATTGATGATGTGCAGATTAAATTACTCTCGTTTATCGTTAAAGAAAGCAGTAGTATTAAATTTGAAATGGGTAATAAAACCTATATAATAGAGGAAATCCCTTCAAAAACAAAGGAAAATTTAAAGATATTATTCAAACATAGCCGTTCCTCTTTATATAGTATATATGCAGAAGCAGATTTAATATTGGATTTAAGTGCTGGGGATAGCTTTACTGATATATATGGGATTAAAAGATACATATATACTTCACTTCCAAAGCTTATATCAATAAAAATGAAGAAAAATTGTATACTAATGCCTCAGACAATTGGTCCATTTAATTATAAAATTACAAGAGTATTAAGCAAGTATATTGTAAATAACTGCTGCATGAATTTTGCACGAGATATAGTTAGCTACAATTATTTATTGACTAATATGGGAGTAGCTAAAACAAAAGTTGCTTTGGCACCAGATTTAGCTTTCAATATGCTTCCATCGCAGGAAAGATTAATTAATGATATTATAGAAATAAATAATAAAAGCCGGGCGCCACTAGTTGGAATAAATATTAGTGCCTTACTGTTTAATGGCGGGTATACAAGCAAGAACCAATTTAAATTACTAATAAATTATAAAGATCTGATTGATAAGATTATTCAATACTTTATTGAAAAAAACTGTAACATTATACTTGTGCCGCATGTTCTTTGTTCTGAAGAAAATGTGGAGGATGATTATTCATTATGCAGAAATATAGCTAATGAAATAAGAAAATATTATCCATATATTTATACTTTTGATAAAAAATATAGAGAAGATCAAATAAAAGCTATTATTGGGCAGTGTGATTTTTTTATAGGATCAAGGATGCATGCCTGTATTGGAGCAATTTCGATGGGAGTTCCAACTGTACCAGTAGCATATAGCAGGAAGTTTATAGGGATATGGGATATATATGGTATGAAAGATTGCATTGCCGATGCTAAAACTATGGATATTGAAGAAATTATAACTAAAATTGGTTACTGCTATAATAACAGAAACAACATCCAAGATATACTAAATATTAAATTAAAAAATGTAAAGGAAGAAATCAACTCAATGTTTGAATTGATTATGAGTTGTTAGCGGTGAAAGTTATGAGTTTGGATAATGTAGATTTGATCATAAATAAAGGACTTTGCTCCGGCTGCGGTTCCTGCACCGTCATTTGCAAAAAAAACTGTATACGCATGAAAAATGGCATCAACTATAATTATCCCTGTATTGATGATACTTTATGTAATAGCTGCGGTCTTTGTCTTAAGGTTTGTCCGGGTAACCGTATTTTGGAGAGGTTAATTTCAAAGAACTTATTATCGCTAAATATTCAAGATGTCTTAAATAATTATGTTGCCTGTTCCAGTGATGATAAAATAAGGTATAATGCTGCCTCTGGAGGAGTAATAAGCAGTCTCATTATCTTTTTACTACAGCAAAAATATATTGATGGTGCAATATGTGTTAAACAAGATGATAGTAATTCTCTTGCTAACAAATCTTTTATTGCCACATCAGAATTTGAAGTATTACAAGCTTCAGGATCGAGATATTCGCCTGTTTCTAATTGTGAAGCCATAAAAGGGATTTTATATGATAATAAAGCATATGCATTTATAGGAAAGCCTTGTGAAATTGATGCAATTAATGAAATGCAAAAATATCTGCCGGAGTTGAAAAAAAAAATTAAGATTAAGATTAGCATAATGTGTGCCTGCACACCTTCCAGGAAAGGAACACTGAAGCTTTTGCGGGATTTAAATATCGACCCCTCAAAGGTTGTAAAATTATCATATAGGGGAAATGGCTGGCCGGGCTATTTCAGAGTTGAAACAAAGGATGGCAAGCAGCGTGTCATACCCTATTTAAAAGCCTGGAATAATACCCTTTCAAAATATTCATGTTTACGGTGTATTGTTTGTGATGACCCTTTGGGAAATGGCGCTGACATTACTGTGGGTGATGCATGGGATCAAAAACTGTTTCAAAATAATAGTGGTCTTTCGGCAGTGATCATAAGAACAGAAACAGGGAGAAAGTATATGAATATGGCTATTGAGAATAATGTAGTTTCAGTAGAGAATGTAAGCGCAAATGATATTTGCAGATTTCAAAAGAGTCTTATTAGAAAGACTGACAAGGCAGTTAGTAACATTATTGCTTACAATTTGGTATTTCTAAATAAATTAAATTTAAAAGAGGTATATATTCAATTTGGCCATAACATTAAAATCTATTACAGCTTATTTAGAAGAGTTATCAGATTCCTTATTTATAAAATATCAATTAAATGTTAATAGGAGAAGGTGGGTATATCATGATTGATGTTTCAATCATTATTGTAAGTTATAATAGCATTGATGAAATACTCCTTAATATACAATCGTTAAAAGAGAACATTACCTCGCTAAGTTATGAAATCATTATTGTTAATAATTACGTTAAGGATTGTAAGATATCAGCTGCCCTGAAGAAGTATGACAATGTAACTATCATTGAACCTAAATCAAATCTTGGTTTTGGAAAGGCAAACAATTTAGGGTTGGAACAGGCAAAAGGGAAATATATACTATTTGTAAATCCGGATGTAATATTTTTAACTGATATCAATCCATTGACGGATATATTAGAAACAGATCCTCAAATAGGATTAATCGGGCCTGTTACATATAATGGTGATGGGAAGATATTACCGTCCTGTGGAGAATATCCCGCTATTAAGAATTTCCTCTCCTATCATTTTTTCTTAAATCATTTGTTTCCAAGAATCAAATGGTGGGGCAATTTACCAATGAAATACTTTGATTTCAAAGATACCAGGGAAGTAGATTGGATCTCGGGAGCATTTATGCTGGGTAGGAAATCTACATTGAAACAGATAGGGGGATTTGACAAGGATTTTTTTATGTACAGTGAGGATATAGATATTTGCTGGAGATTAAAAAAACTAGGCTTTAAGATCATTTTTAGTGATAAAGCAAATATTATTCACAATATGGGACATTCTGTTAAGAGTAAAAGCATAACTAAAGCTAAATTGCTTGTAGAAAGTAACAGAATATTATGGGGTAAACACTACAATTCCAAAACAGTAAAAAAGCTATTTGTTATATTATGTTTAGGATCGATTATAAGGAAAATTGGTTGGCAGGTTCTAAACTTAATAAGGATATCAAAAGGAAAGAACATGAGTATATACTATAAAATGATCATATCCGAATCTATAAATTGTATTAAGGGGGAGATGGGCAAATGAACAGTGCTAATAATTTATTATTCAGAAGACAATTTATTTTAGGAACGAATGAATCTAAAAACTTTGACGGCTGGACAAAAAAAATTATTGGAGACAAATTCTTTTTATATTGCCATCCTGAGTTGGGTATTGACTATATAAAGTCCGGTGAAAAGGAAATAACTGTTTTGGGATATATTTTGGATCCATTTAATCCTCAGTACACGAATGATGTGATTCTGGAGCAAATAATGCAAAACAGCAACAGCTTTAATGATGTCCTGGCCTGTACAGAGAAATATAGTGGACGCTGGGTACTGATCTGGAGAGACAAGTCAGGTGTAAAAATATTTAATGATGCGTGTGGCACAAGGCAAATTTATTATTACATTGATAAAAATGAAGTATGGTGTGGATCACAGCCGTCAATAATTGCTCACGAACTGGGGCTGGAACCAAGCTTGACACCTGAAATCGAAGAGTATATTCATTCCTCCGAATATAGATTTGAATGCGCCTGGATAGGGGATGGAACAATATATGACAACCTCTGGCATATGCTCCCAAACCATTTTTTGGACATGGAGCTGCTGGAGGTTAAAAGGTTCTGGC
>Ga0209639_1003218_pt1 | contig 11246 bp, 14 predicted proteins | sample EPASupsiteHSE605_FD_187268 | JGI IMG/M metagenome (GOLD analysis project Ga0209639, IMG submission 187268) | Bioremediated contaminated groundwater from EPA Superfund site, New Mexico - Sample HSE6-05 (SPAdes) (version 2) | ecosystem: Environmental > Aquatic > Deep subsurface > Groundwater >...
TAGGCTTTAAGCCATTTCAATAACCAGTTCCCGAAAGTATCTTTTATAGGTTGAATATATGTACCCGTCTGTATCTCATGTAAAAGAGTTTTAAGCTTTTCAGCAACTTCTTGTCTGCCCTTTCCATAGATCGTCTTGCGCTTTGGTTTCCCTGACTGATCATAGCCGACGGTGACCTGGGCTGTCCAGCGGCCATCCGAACGTTCATAAATAGTTCCTTCATTGTTGCCACGTTTACCAGCTTTCTTCTTTTTCCTTTTTGCCTTCTCTTCTCCCATCTTATTTCCCCCTGTCCCGTTGTAGGCTGCAGTTTAAACCGTCCCAGATTTGACAGTCATCTTGAAGGCAATCTTGGTAAACGTGGATTATCGAGCTATCCCTGCTGCTTGAGAAGGGGGCCAAGAATGGACATTTTCGGATAGGGTGTTTGCCTTTGATGCTCAATGTTTTCATCCTTTGTCGGGGCTCTGAAGAAAAAGCAAAAACCCCACACTTCTCTCGTAAAAAGAAATGTGGGGCTCGAAGGCCCTCTAATATTGCGCTCTGGCTCTCTGACCTTTCGCGATAAGGTGCTGGTGCTCTGACGCTCTTAGGTTAAGTATAGCATTGGGATTAATCAAGGTCAAATATTGAGTTGAGGAATGCTAATATCGTATAATTTGTCCCCATAATGTAAGCTAGCAAGTCCCTCCACTAATTACAACTATATAAAAGAATTCTATACTAATAAAAATTGTGTTATTATTTAGAATAATCGATCAATGAAGGCGAAAACAGTAGGAGGATTTTGAGTGGAAATAGAACGGTTATGGATAGAAAGAATGGGTAAGTTAAAGGACTTTGAGATCGAATTTTCTTCGCCACATAATCTTCATTTCGGAAATCTTAAGGTCTCTGTAATAGTCGGTGAGAATGGCACTGGTAAAACTTCACTATTAAGATTTCTATCAGAAGTTTTTGTAGGCAGCCAACGTCTTAGAACTAACTACAGCATTCAGTATGAAGTAAATGGTAAAAGGAACTACGTTACTAATGGTGGCTTTGATACTGATTCTGATTCTTATCCCACAAAAGTAATTGTGTCAACATATTCTCCTTTCGATCAATTTAAGCAATCACAATCACCTAGTTCACGAGTCGGTCCAGTAGAATACGCATATGCAGGCGCAACAACATCCGCTCCTATTGGAGCTACTAGGACTCCAACTGGTTTATCTTCTGTATATTTACCTGTACTGAAAAACTTTTTTGATTTAGACCTTAAGAAATCCAAATCTATTAGGGGTCTTGTCCAAGAGATTGGTTATTCAGATTTTCCCTATGTGGAATTAAAACGTAATTTATCTAGTCTTAGACTAGATAATATTCGTTCTATTGGAGACAATGTTCCATTTGATGTTGATGAAAAGGTTCAACAGCTCTTTCAGTTTAACAAGGGAATCGCAATAAGAGTTTCATCGAAGACACAACAATTAGACAACTTGCCTCTGTTGCATCCAGATACTGGAGTGTCTAAACTCTTAATAAGTCCTGATAGCCTTATATTATATCCAGGTGGAGCTCAGGAGTGGTTAAAAGATATTATAGCTCTTTCTTCTTGTGGGATAAATATGATTAGCTCACTCTGGTTCCCCAAAAAAGATGCACTTATTCGAATGTCTCATCTGAGTTCTGGTGAGTTAAGTTTGTTTTTTAGGTTCTTTAGAATGATAGATGCTATGGTTGATAACGCTCTTGTCTTAATTGATGAACCTGAAATCCATTTACACCCAAAATGGATTCAAAAATATGTTAGCATTATTAAAGAAGTTTTTGGACATTATGATGCGCATATTATTATGGCGACACATTCACCAATGATCGCCTCCGATGTTCCCAAGGAATGCATTATCGGATTAAAATATATTTCTGAATCAAATAGGATTGAGCAATACAAAGTTCACGAGCAGACCTTTGGTTCAAGTCCAATTGAAATACTAAGAGAAGTTTTTGGTCTGGAGACATACTTTGGATCTGTAACCAATGATTTGATTTCTAGAATTCATTACCTATTAGACAATGGGGAAATCAATAAAGCACAGCGTTTATATAATGATCTGGGCGATTCGGACGAAAAATATTCTCTATTCATTCGCCTAAAAAAGGCAGGAGTAAAGGAGAGTTAAGGGATGTGGAAGGTAAATGTCCTAGAATCGCGAACATTAGGGCGAGCGATTGATTGTTTTGTTAGGGACTTTTTATATTGGGCAAAATCCCAAGATCCGAATAGCCCACTAGATTATCTTGCTGCGGCTGCCACGAGCCAGGAGAATAAGCTCGGTAAAGTTGCACAGAAAACAATGTTAAAACATTATTTGGCACAATTTTCTAAATGTCCTGATTTAATTGAGATTATTGAAACATATAATAATGAGATCTCTGGATATAGGTTAATGCTGGATGGGGTAATTCCTCACTCTAAGATTAGCCAATCTTCTCAGGATTTAATAGTATGTGTCTTTAATTATTTTTACGATAGTCTACTTGACTCGGAAACATTTCGCAAAGTTTATCTACCTTTCTATCAACGCAAGTTACCATATAAAAACGGAATGAGACAAATATTTAATGAGAAAAGAAAAGTATGTCCTTATTGCGATGCTCAAACCATTATCTCATCTACCTCATCAATTGATCACTTCTTTCCTCGACAGAGATTTCCTCTATTATCCGTTTATTCTCGAAATTTAGTTGTATCATGTAGTGGATGTAATGAACGTTTAAAGACGACACGCATACCCCTTCCCATTTTCCACCCACTGTTCCATCAACCAGCTAGTTATTTTGTATTTGAATTCAACGAAGATTTCTCCGAAATAACTATATTAAACAAAGCTACTACTAAAATTGATAGCGATCGTGTAGAAAATTATCTTTCATTATTTGGAATTCATGAGACCTATAATTCACTAATGCACAAGATACACGATGCACGAATTACTATTCGACGTTCTGTAAAGAGGCGGTACAAGGATCAACGGCCAACGGGTAAAGACGAGATCTTATTAAGGAAATTATATAAGCAAGAATTATTGAGTGCAATCAGACGAAATTGCAAGAAAATAGGCGAATTTGAACTTACAAAGGTTCAAGGAGATCTCTTTATTACAATGATAAATAATCTTCAAAACGAAATGGATTACTTATGTCAACATATGAGGATTGGTTAATATTGGCTAACGTCATAACTACTCTTTAAGGTTTTGGCCATTGAATACTAAAACACAGTCATGGTAAACTAGATGATAATAGTTATACCTACTGCCGATGTGGGGATAAGAATGTCGTACAGGGTGTTTCCCTGCGATTGTCAATGTTTTGGATCCTTTGCTTGGGTTCTAAACTATCAAAAGCCCCACACTCTCTCGTTGGAAAGAAATGTGGGGCTAGTAGGCCATAAAATACTGGTGCTCCAGCTCGGATTTTTCTAAAAAGGTGCCGGTACTTTCTAAAAAAGCATAAGCTAGAATGTATTAGAATTAAAGGCATTGTCTAAAAAGAGTATCCTAAATCTACAAATAAAGGGTTCAATAAAGCAGGGGTGAGGGGCCAGTGTTGTTTAACTTGGCTTCTTTTTTTAGCAATAAGATAATATAACACTAAAACAATAGGCTGGCGGTATAATAGGTTCCGATCATAATTTTTTTTGATCAAGTCGAAAACATATGGATGCTCTCTAAAATAAGCGCTAATATCTTGCATTTGGACTGAGGCCATGAGTTCTTTATATGCATCAAGAATAAAAATGTTTAATCCCTTTTCAAATTCTGGCTCTTTGAAACTCGAATAGATTGTTGTTAATTCAGGAAGAAGTAAATGTTCATTACTATTTGCTTTCAGCATATCATTTACCTCCTCGAAAATCTTGTCCGTCGTTTCAATTAAGGCCATACTTTGAGCAATCAACCGATGCATTTCAGGAACCGTACGCGTTTTGGGTTTATAAACCGTATCGTGTGTTAGCTCGCTGTATGCATGCTGAAGCAGGGTTCTTATTTGTACTTCGCAGGGTGTACCAACTGGAATCTCTATGCCTTCAAATTTTATCACTTTTCTATTTCTAACGATATAGTGTACAGATTGATAAGTGAAAATATTAGGATTATCTAGGCGCTCTTTTTCAAAATCTCGATCCTTCGAAGACTCCTATTCTTGACGTTCCACAATGCATGAGAGTATCTTTATATCATCGACCAATAACACGACAAATCTTATACCAACTTTGTCTGTAATGTCATCGAACGGGTTTAAATATTCTTTTCCACGATAGAAAGCCTTCTGAATCAAAGAGTTAAGTTCTTTCACTCGGGATGTAGGTGTTATCCTAAGGAAAGTGGCGACTTCTTCAACATCTTTAGTCAGTTCTGAAATTATTGTTTCTTTTACATATTCGCCCCAAGCAGCATAAATGTGTTTCTTACTATTAAACTCTTTAGTGAATTCTTGCTCTGTCATCATCTTATCATTGCCCTTTAATGAAGCCTTCAATACGTAGTGTTGTTTTTGTACCCTCATGTCCGATGATTTCGACCAATTCATCAAAGTTATCTGAGGGAGCACTTAAGCTTACGTTTGAAGAAAATGTAATCTGTCTTTTCTTTAGCTTGTTTTGTATCAGGCTAATATCTTTGGCCACAGCGTGGCTCGGAAATTCATTGGCCTCCATATAGCTGCAATAATCATCTTTTTGCTCTGGAGTAAGGTATTCATCGCCAAACGCAGAAACGTCCACTACGTTGCTTTGAGAGACTTTTAGATAAGAATGTAAAGCCGACTGAAGTTCTACTTTTTTCTCATCTGGAACATTTAAGTTATCAATATAATCCTTGGTATGACTATGAAAATCCATTGTCCATCTTTTATCGCTTGGAGAAAATTTACATCCAAGAAAGGATTCATAAAAATAGATTGCAGCTCCTGCAGTAGTAGTCACATTCATGTTTTGATCATATACATAGGCATTAAACTGTTCAGCAGTTCTAGGAGCATTTGGCTCAGTAGCACTTTCTTTTTCGATAAACATACCGATTTTGTACAGCTTTTGTTGAGGAGTAAGGCACAAGTCTGATAATAATTCTAATAGTAATTGTTCAGAATTTTGACGAAGACTAAAGCCCTCGTGAATTTCAGCTTTAATGAACCCGATATATCTATCAGAATTTGATCCAACGGTTCCATCGAAAACAACTACTACCCCTCCTGGGATATTCCTGGCAGTCTGGGCCTCAGCAAGCCGGTAAGCTATATTTTGTGATTTTAAGATAAACTCTTGATCATCTGTGTCCAACATCTTTGCAGCTATACTAAATGTATCGCCATCTGGTGTTCTTACAATTTCCATTTCAACACTATGTGAATTATGACCAAGAACATCAATAATCCTATTCTGAAGAATAATTAAAGCGTTCGTATCTAAGTTGGCCAATGAATTATTATATCTAGGTATCTGTATTTCCCGAGTTTCAGTTCTCTCAAAAACTTGGTGAACAATAACTCTATTAATTAATAGATTCGCAAATTGATTACTCATATTGAATTCTCCTTCCACTTAATCAAGGGCCTTGATTATCCTCAAAAACGTTATGATTCAGTTCGGCTCATAGTGCTTAGCTAATTAGCTAAAAAGTTTCTCTGATTTTATCCTTCATGGTATAGATATCTACATAGATTCTCCCCATAGTTTGAGCTGCCTTGATCTTTTTATCTAGCATTTCTGTAAAGGTGTACAATCCTTCAATAACTAAGGACAAATCTCCTCCGTCAACTAAAATAGTTTTTAATGCTTTTCCTTTTAGAAGGGCATCAACAGAATCATGAGAGAAACCGTTTAGTGAAAAGAAAATTCCTCTACCATACATCTTACCTTCAACTTTGTAGGCAAATTGATATAAAGCATCAGAAGCAGCGACGTGATCATTCCATTTTGCTTCAAAGATATAATTCTCACCATCAAATTTTATTGCTCCATCAATTTGTTCACCAATAACTTTAAAGGGCTCAGTAGTAGGTAGTTTATCCAACCTACAAATGTCTCCTAGCAGTTTTTCAAGTAAGTAACCTCGTTGTTGTAAAGTAATTGAGTTACCGGATTCATCTTTACCTTGGTATAGATTGGAGAATATTTTTTGTATTTCTACTTGTGTTTTTCTAGAAGTTAATAATTGCTCCTCTTTTTGTATTCTTTGCTCTTTATCCAACTTGGATTTTGCATCACGTATTTCCTGAAGTTGTTTCAGGTGACTTATTCTTTTAAGTGCCTCATTCTTATCCAATTTTTTTAACTTATCAAAGTAGTAGGGATCAAAATGGCTCCAATTTATAAAAGCCTGAAGCATACTTCTAAATTGGCCTAAACCTCCATCATCTCTGGAATACAAACTGTCAAATACTATATCAATGATTTTTGCCCTATTAAGTTTTAACTCATCATAATTTATAACCTTCCTTAGATCATTTGTAGTACAACCATTATTTTTTAAAAAAGATATGATATCTTCACGTGGCCAAAAAATAGCCAAGATACAGTCTTTTATGCAATCAGTTATATCTTTAGGATACAAATGTTTCATTAAAATCACCTCTACTCTCGGACTACTACAATAAAATTTTATATAAAAGATAAATACTTCTGACTAGATTTAATGGATGATCCGGGCCAATGTGCAATCTTTCATACAGCTCCAAGACAAACGTAAGAAGTTTCCCTATCAACCTTTCAAAAATATCCGCTTACGTTATGCCGTCTCTCTACTGTATACCACTGCCATTTTGAATGGCATACACGACAAAGAGCATTTCCCCCGCATGCGCTTAATCTTAATGCACCCTTAAGATGGATCAATTAAGGCCCAAGGCACAGGTGAAAAGTCAGTCTCAGCTAATCTTCGGGCAGCAGCCTCAAGGCTAACGTCGCAATACTTAGTTATTTTATTGTCCAAAAATATTAGACTTTCCGGGCATTTTTTCACAAAGTCCGATATAATCCATGTCGGTATTAATAAAGCCGCAGCAAAACTGTTTGCCTCTTTTTTTCGTGTTCTGATTCTCCTACGCTAGGCTGATGAATACCACCTTAATGATCAAGTAGTACATGGCCAAATTCGTGTGCCAACGCCAAACTGTTGATAGATACAGGTAAAAGAGAATTGATATAAATTAGCGCTATTCCTTGGGCTACTATCAGTCTAGCTATAGAACCATTCGGCATTTACATTTATGAAGATGAATTTCAACGTCGAGCTTCCTTTCTATGGCTCTATTTTGATTTCGCAACCAAGCATTCTGTATGCTTCTTTTGAGTTTTCTAATGGGTATAAAAACTCGAAATATTGGCTACTCAAAACATTCGGGGCGACAATGTTGTATATAATTTCCAGTAAGTTGGATATAAAATAACCATAAGCGAGTCCAGAATGACTTGTCCGCTCGTAAAAAATTCTATTATAAGATAGGTCATAAAAGCTATAACAGGATCTTATATCTTCTGATCTATCCAGGGGGTTTCCATCAACCCAAAAACGCATAAAAATATTATGATCAAAGCAAATATGATTAATATATCCGCTTTTTTCCCTTAATTGTTCAACTAATTTATCAGAGTGAACTCTATCTTCAAAACTCATTTCTTTTTCGTAAGAAAATATGCCATTAAAGATTTCAGGTCTACCAATAATTTGACCATTGTTATGGCACTTATCGATAGTAGAAAGTATTTTCCTACCCTTTTTTATTCTCCCGCATAGTATTTGGGAGGTTAATTTTGATTTTACTTCAATGATGCCCAAAACACTTTCTGGCATTAATATTACAAAATCACCTTCTGAAAATAGTTTTGGATCATTCTTTTTATAAACAATTATGTCAATTTGATCCGTTAATTGATTAAGCTGATTTTTTACAAATCCTGTACCAACTGCTACATTATCAGGCAAAACTCTTCGAAGATAATTCATAAGTATTATTTCTTTATATCTTCCGTCTTCACCCCAATGATTATCCTCTATGAAGAACCTCACTCTATCCTTAAGAGCAGTAAATTCTGCAGCTATTGATTGCTGATACCTCGTATTATTGTTTGGCACAATTTCTACCTCTCTCTTTATTACAAACCTAAGCTGAAATATATCCGCAACACGATGTCGCGGTTTGCCTCAACTTTTTGATAAAAATCGTTTGAATATTTTTTCTGTTGTATGTCTCGGTTCATCTAGGATAATTTTCATCTTGATTACAATAATGGACATTATGACAAGTCTGATAAAATCCATTTTAGCCTGTATTTCCTCTTGGCTGGCAGTTTGCCTATTTTCCTTTTCAGGATTTAGATAGCTTTGAACGTGTATTTTTCATGAGATCAGACTCCGGATTCCTTAGACTTTTGCCTATTTGCTATAATGTAATTCTGGGAATTTCGGTCATGTCTCTCTAAAAACCCCATCAAAACTTCTCCATGCTCCCCCTCAAAAAGATCCTCTTCCGCCATACCCAGCTACCGTCTCTCGGGAGCACAACGTCGCTACTTTATATGGCATACATGACAAAAGGCATTTTCCCCACATGCGCTTAATCTCAATACGAAAAGGGTACCCCATGATCTCAAGATCATCCTCGCGTTTACGGGGACCACTACAATAACGTACTAAAAATTCACTGAAGGCCTCACGATCCAGCCGAATACTAGGCGAATGATATTCCCAATCAATTCGCCCTAAAGAAGGATCAACCAAAGCCCAAAGCCCAGGTATAAAGTCTGTCTCAGCTAATCTCCGGGCAGCAGCCTCCAAACTAACATCACAATACTTTGTGAGTTTATTTACCAAGTATGCCAAACTATCCGAATACCTTCTCACTAAGTCCGATACAACCCATGTCGGCATTAATAAAGCCGCAGCAAAACTGTTTGCCTCCTTTTTCTCCCGTTCCGATTCACCTACGCCTGGTTGAAGAATACCACCTTTATGACCAAGAAGTACGTGGCCAAATTCGTGAGCCACGCCAAATCGCTGAGTAGATATGGGTAAAAGAGAGTTAACATAAATTAACGCTATGTCTTGAGCAACCATCAGTCTAGCTATCACGCCATCTGGCATAGGACACTTATGAAGATGAATTTCGACATCGAGCTTCTTTTCTATTGCGTAGGCTACATGGTCTAGGGATAAGGGAAATTCTTCTCTAATTAGATAGCGTTCAACGAATGCTTGAGCGACTAATTCTTCTCTTTCTCCCATTACAACACCCCTCTAACTGTCGAAACATTGGAATAACTAAAGATATGTGTCGAATGCATATTAAAACAAGACAACTACCCTAGTCAGGGTAGTTGTTCGCCTATATATGTAAATTTGAAGGGTTATTTCTTCTCGGGATCAGTTTTCTGGCGTTCCCAACGCTCACGCTCTAGTCTGTGAAGGTGTTCAATCTGCTCTTTTATAAGTTTTTGGCTTTCTTCGGATAAGTCCCTAGCTTTGTAGAAAATGAGAAGTTCATCTTCTGGGGTAGGGCGAAATTCGTCTGTAATATCAGCCGCAGGGGGCGTTGGGTTAGTTGTTCGACCAAGAAGGTAATCAACGCTGCATTTAAAGATATCAGCAAACTGTTGTAAAATTTCGGTATCAGGTTTTCTTTTGCCAAGTTCATATTGAGAAATTGTTGATTTCACGGCACGAATAAGGTTGCCCAATTCTTCTTGGCTTAGGCCTTTTTTTTCTCTTTCAGATCTCAATACTTCCCCAAAAGATCTCATAGGTATATCACCTCTCATTGGTTATTATTATATACACATATTGTGAACCAAGAAAGAAAATAATTAAAAGTAGACAAAACGACGACAGGGATATTGACATGTAGTCGAAACGACTATAAAATATAATTGGGTTCACATAATGACTACTTAATCGGGAGGTGATATAATGCGTTCAAAATTGAAAGCACTTCGCAAGTTAGCGGGATTGACTCAAAATGATATGGCAAAAAAACTAGGCTATAAATATACAAGTGGTTATAATCAACTGGAGACGGGTAAGCGTAGTATCAATATTGACACCGCAAAAAGTATTGCTGATATTTTGAAAAGACCATTGGAAGAGATTTTTTTTGATTCTGAAGTAGTCAAAACGACTACCAATACTAACGACGACCATAACAGCTTAGTTAGAAACGTAATCTAGCTAATCACTAAACAAGAGAGGAGAAAAGAACATGATGCAGTCAACGTCAGTAATCAGTAATCCTAAAATGGCCGCTAAAAATATTTCTAACTGGGATGAGCTACCTTTATTCCTCACTGTTGAGCAAACAGCTCAGCTCATGCAATGTGGAACTGCCCATATCTACAACTTAGCCAGAACCAAGGATTTTCCTGCTAGACGCATGACCAAGACTATTGTTATATCGAGGGACGGTTTGCGTCAGTGGGCAGAAGGTGATGAAAAGTGGAAGCAAAGTATTACAATCTGGCAGTGGCAAAACATCCTTCAGCAAATGCAGAGGATGGGAGAGCTTTTAGATAGGATTGAAAAAGGCCGAAATTTTTATACCGGGACTTAGAAACGGAGGGGATATCAATGAATCAAATCAGATGTCCCTACTGCGGTAGAAAACTAGCTGAATTTAGCCTCCATGGAAAATTACTGTTTAAAACTAAGTGCCAGAAGTGCGGGAAAATCGTAAATATCATGTTGGAATACGGTAATAAGGGGGAGAAGCCCAGTTAATTCGATTTGTCTCACACATTTGCTAGTTTGCTATTTGGATAGCCATATTCTACCATTCTATTTGATTTTTAACCATGAGACGAGCGCACTAAGAAATATTTAGCCTTTAATTGGAGTAACGTAAAAGTCTTTAGCATTTTGAACTAAAGATTCTGGTCACAAAGTCAGCGATAAAATTGGAGGGGGACTTAAATGCTCTTTAGTTTAAATCCATTAACTATCGTGCCGTTTACAAAATGGGTGTACGACAACCTAGGGATACCTGGTCTCATAATGTCTTTCATTCAGGTATCTTTGATGGGCGTAGGGGCATGGAAGCTTTCATCTTATATCCTAGTTAAATTGGATGAAATTGAGAAAGAGGTGAATGACAACTTATAAAAAACACTCTTTTATTTCCTAGAAAGACAAACATCATTAAATGGAGGACGAAATGAATTTTCACTGTGATGGGCTCTATCTGGCATTAGGAAAATTATGGAGTGAAACCGG
>Ga0209639_1003219_pt1 | contig 11246 bp, 10 predicted proteins | sample EPASupsiteHSE605_FD_187268 | JGI IMG/M metagenome (GOLD analysis project Ga0209639, IMG submission 187268) | Bioremediated contaminated groundwater from EPA Superfund site, New Mexico - Sample HSE6-05 (SPAdes) (version 2) | ecosystem: Environmental > Aquatic > Deep subsurface > Groundwater >...
GTCGTACCAGCCACGATTATGTCTGCACGCTCACTACTTAACCCGGGCATCTTGCGGCGTTGAAGCAAACTTGTTTTTGTCAAATCCGCCCATATGCGATCCACCGCTATTCGCCCTAGTCGATAATTATGCACCTTCGGGAAGGGATAATTTTTGCGCTTTTGATCGATTTTAGCAATATTACGCGCTGTCCCGCCAACCCCGATTAAAGGAACGTTAAGGTTACGTAACCAAGGAACCCGACGAAGCTCGCTTTGTATAAAAGCGATTAGCTTTGTAAGTTGGTCCCCCTGAATTGTGTCGTTTAATTTAAAGCGTTCTGTCAGGTTTACGCCACCGAAAGGGAGGCTGATTACCTTATGTGCCTTACGATCTTTAATTAACGTAATTTCCGTACTGGCTGCCCCTAGGTCGAACAGCAACCCATCAGTAATCTCTATAGTGTTAATTACGCCCACAAAACCTGTTTGGGCTTCAGCATCGCCGCTAATAATATCTAGCCTTATCCCGCAATGTTTCTCAATCTGATCTCTAAAGGATTCACCATTGCGCGCATTGCGTATCGCTGCGGTGCTAACACCGATAATATGGTCCACCTTAAATAACTTGCACATATGTGCGAAAGTCTCCATCGCCTTGATAGCCCGCGCCATTGCAGGAGCTTTTAGCTCTTCATCGGAGTCCATCCCTTCGCTTAGCCTAATTGTTTCTTTCTGATGATAGACTAGGTTATACGCCCCATTGTAGTAAATATGCATAATTATCAGGCGGGCAGAATTAGAACCCAATTCAATAATCGCTACACGTTCAGTCATTATATACACCTCGCTCAAACAAATAATATTCGCTAATAAACCTGAAATCCTTCTCCATTTGCTAATTATTTTAGTTTTATTGTTATTAGGCAGGGATTTTCCTAGTATTCTGTAGAAAAATATGATACGGAATGTAGGAGCAGAGGTGAAGCGGAATGAATTTATTTGCTGCCATCCATGTCGGATCCGAACAAATAAGTTTGAAAATTGTTGAATACCACACGCTTGATGATATAAAAATCGTTGACATGGCCAGTCGTGAGGTCGCTTTAGGGGAGGAAACCTTTAAAACCGGCAGGATTGGCTCTGCCTCGGTACGGGATATTTGCGACCTACTCAATGGATATCGCCGTATGCTTCAGGAATATGGAGTGCAGGACTACCGTCTCATTGCAACAACCGCAATTAGGGAAGCCGAGAATCAGCAATATATTATAGACCAGATTAGGGTGAAAACGGGTTTTAATGTGGAAGTAGTCGATATGCCGCAAGAAATATTTTTTAAATACGTATCATTGTGCAAAACAGTTACTCGCTTTAACCTAACCAACGATCCCAAAGGACTGCTATTTGTAGATATATCATCAGGAGGACTTGGCTTTACACTACTTAAGAACGGTGAAATCCATTACCAGCAAAATATTCATATTGGTGCCCTGCGTATTAAAGAAAGCTTTGATCGTCCGCAGAGGGAATCAGCCTTCTTCCATCAGGCCCTTGTAGAGTATATCTATAGCACCATTGAACCGGTAAAGCAAGCACTCCAACATGATACCGTCAGGTATCTCATCCTGTCAGGCATGGAAACCAGGTTACTACTAAAGATGCTTAATCGAGAGCAAATCGGAGATCTATCCTTTGTCAGCTTAACTGATTTTGAAAAACTTTATACCCAAGTAATGTCGTTAAATCTCCCACAGTTGATGCAAACTTTCGATTTGACCGAGAATAAAGCAGAAATAGTATTGCCAACCATCGTTCTGTATAAGCAAATTCTTGCTTTGGCCCATATTGAAGAAATTCTTATTCCTCACAATCGTTTCATGGATGGTATCACGACACTACACATCGCTGAAGAAACCACAGATCCCTGGCGAGATATCATTGAGGCTCAAGTTATCAGCTTAGCCCGTGTTCTTGGCCGCAAATATCAATATGACCCAAAGCATGCCGACAGTGTTGAAAATTTTGCTCTACTACTCTTTGATAAATTGATACGCATACACGGTTTAGGTAAAAGAGAACGCTTACTGCTAAAAATATCTGCCATTTTGCACGACTGCGGCAAGTATATAAATTTACGGCGCCATTATTTTTATTCCTATCGTCTTATTATCTCCTCGGATATATTAGGTTTTTCCGAAACCGAAAAAGCGGTAATCGCAAATATTGCTCACTACCATTCTAAGGAGACGCCCAAGACTACTGATCCTAACTTTGCTGCATTAACCAAAGAACAGCAGGTAATCGTAGCAAAATTAGCAGCTATACTGCGCTTGGCTGATGCAATTGACCGTAGTCACAGACAAAAAGTTACTATTAAGAGTGTTACGTTAAAACCCGATGAAATGATTATTACAGTCTGCTCGAATGAGGATATTTCACTGGAAGAGTGGACCTTTGCTGATAAAGCTCATTTTTTTGAAGACGTATTTGGCGTTCGCGCTATACTTAGAAAATAGGTAAGGTGATAGCGTGAAAAACATCTTGAATTGAAGAAAAAGGGACGCACTAAACTAAGGCCTTTAAAGACCTGAAAAAACAATCTTTAGTTTAAGCTACAGAAATGTCAGTAGCTTTTATTAGACCATTGGAAATTAGAAGCTTTATTGCTTGTTTTATAGCTTTCTCTTTCTGCTGATCCTTCATTTCTTGCGGCATATCAATTTTATATAGGTCACTTGGATTGAACACTTCGCCGGTTACAAACATGTTGTAAATGGCGGTAAGTATCATCCTTGCGATAGCGATTATGGCTCTTTTTTTGCCTCTTCGTTTATAAATGCGTTCATACTTAATTCTGTAGTAAGGAGAAAGATTCGATTTCACGGCTGCATGGGCAACTTGTACCAATGCAGGTTTGAGGTAGACGCCAGCACGTGTTATTCGAACCGATTTTTTCTTACCAGCAGATTCATTGTTGCTCGGCGTTAGGCCCGCCCAGCAGCATAAGCGCTTCGAATGGGTAAATTGAGACATGTCGGTGCCAATCTCGGAGATGATAGTGATAGCAGAAGCTCTATCAACTCCGGGAATGGTACAAAGGAGCGTAATAGCACTTTCATAAGGAGCTACCATCTTATCAAGTTTTATATCTAACTCAGCAATGGACTGTTGGACAAAATCAAGATGGGAGCGAACCATTACTATACGTTCCTTTTGTTCCTTGGTCATCTGATATCCTTCAATGGATTCAACAACGGTGTCTGCTTTCTTCTTCAAGGATTTTTGCAGAAGTGATGAACAGTATTCCGGATCAAAAGAGTCAGATGAAATCAAGTAGTCCGTGATGGAAGAGGCAGATTTACCAAACATGTCGGAGACGACAGCATCAAGGGCTACATTGCAAACAGTGAAGGCATTTTGAAAACGATTCTTTTCACTGCTTTTACAAGAAACAAGTTTGGAACGATAACGGGTGTATTCACGAAGAATACGAATTGGTTTGTCAGGGATATAGCTCCCTGGAACTAAACCAAGGCGGAAAAGGTCACCAATCCATTTGGAATCTTTTCTATCATCCTTATTTCCCTTTACAGCTTTCACCCATTTGGGATTAGCGACAGTGATACGGATGGTATCTTCCAAAAGATTATAGATGGGGACCCAATACTTTCCGGTGGATTCCATACACACATCATGGCAGTTGTTGTCAATCAGCCACTGCTTGAATTGGAGAATGGAATTATTGAAAGTTGAGAATCGCTTTTTTGAGTAATGAGGGATAATCCCCTGAGAAGTAATAATTGTGGCGACGAGAAAAGTTTTATGTACATCGACACCACAACAAATAGGATAAACAACTCTCATGGCACAGCCTCCTTTCATAGTTGAGGAGGAAGACATTGACTGAATCATCACACATTTAACGATTAGCTAAAACAATGATTAGCGTGCGGTCTTATAGAACCACTTATCTGTGCTTGGAAGATGATTCTTACACTGGTTATTATACTGATTTAAGCTGAGAAGAGCAGTCTACGACTCACCTCATCGTGCTTTGTAGTGTATCTTCTCCTTCAAACTAATAATAACAAAGTGGTGATACCGTACGCTATTTTTTCATTACTATTTGTGCCGCCAGCCGTAGCGGCGGAATGGAGGTTATTATGTTACAAGCATTCGCCGATTTATTCGTATATCAATGGCTGGGGCTAGTGCCTGGTACAATGTTAGGCGGAGCACTCAATTTCTTTGTCTATGACAGTATAAAAATCTTTTTGATGTTGACCTTTATCATCTTTGGCGTATCTATATTGCGTTCGTACTTTCCGCCGGAACGCACGAAAAAAATATTAAGTCACAAGCGGGAATTTTTTGGCAATATTGTGGCAGCTCTCCTGGGTATCGTCACGCCCTTCTGCTCCTGCTCCGCCGTTCCGGTATTCATCGGGTTTATCGAGTCCGGTGTGCCGCTTGGTATTACCTTTTCCTTCTTGATTTCTTCACCGATGGTCAATGAAGTGGCGCTAATTATGCTGTGGGGATTATTGGGATGGAAAATTGCCGCCATTTATATTGTCACTGGTGTTACCATTGCGATTATTGCCGGATACATGATTGGTAAGTTCAAACTGGAACATTTAGTGGAAGAATACGTTTACCAAATAAAAGTAGGCGATACTGAGATCGCCGAGCAGTCTTTTGCAGATCGAGTGCGCTATGCACGTGACTATACCAAAGAAATTTTGAAAAAGGTATGGTTGTATGTCATCATTGCCATTGGTATTGGCGGCTTCATTCATGGTTACGCGCCGGAGGACTTTTTAGTCCGGTATGCGGGAAAAGATAATATCTGGGCTGTGCCGATGGCTGTCTTAATCGGTGTACCTTTGTATTCCAATGCTGCTGGAGTGATTCCGATTGTTACGGCGCTGATCCAGAAAGGCATGAGCATGGGCACGGCATTGGCGTTTATGATGGCCGTGACAGCTTTGAGTTTTCCGGAAATGATTATCCTGCGGAATGTGCTGAAACCCAAACTCATTGCGATCTTTGTTGCCATTTTGACGGTATCGATTATCTTTACCGGATATCTTTTTAATATTATAATTTAATCATGATATAAAGCTGGTGAGAAAGGTGATTGTTATGGCGGAGGATATCGTAGTGAAATTGACAGCAGATTTTTTCAAGACACTGTCCCACCCGGTGCGGATTAAAATTCTCCATTCACTGGAACAGGGTGAGCGCTGCGTGTGTGAGATCATTGAGGAATTGGACATTGAGCAGTCCAATTTGTCGCAGCACCTGGGCCTGATGAAAAAACAGGGGATTATCGATTCCCGGAAAGATGGCCAGAAAGTGATTTATCGTATCGCGTACCCTTCGGTGCTGGATGTGCTGGGAGCGGCCGAAAAAACATTGAGCGAGCAGATCGGCCACAGCCAGAGTTTGTTAAAGTTTTTGAAATAGGTGTGGATATTAGTCGCACCGGGCATTTAACAGTGTAAGGTAGGCTGGCTACAGTTTATTTTGGAAAGATAATACCATGGACTGCTGGGGCAGCAAGCCAATGTGAGTGCAACTCTACTGTAAATGTTAATTGGATAAAAAAAGTCCGGACGTAGTTCAAATAACTAATGTCCGGGCTTTCTTTATTGGGACGCAAATATTGACATGTAAAAACAAAAGAACGATTAGAAAAATGCACCGTAGAACATACCGGTGATTGTTGACATTGCTACCACTAGAGATACGTACACTACCATTTTTTGGGTACCCATAACCTGACGGAGAACCAGCATACTGGGGAGACTCAGAGCCGGACCTGCCAGTAAGAGGGCCAAAGCCGGACCTTTCCCCATGCCTGAACCTATCAGGCCTTGCAGGATTGGAACTTCCGTCAAAGTAGCAAAATACATGAATGCACCGCTGACACTGGCAAAGAGGTTGGCCCATACACTATTTCCACCGACTAATGCTTCAATATATGCGTTCGGTATCAAGCCGGCGTCGATGCCTGGACGGCCCATCAATAAACCGGCGAACAACACGCCGCCCAGCAGCAGAGGCAGGATTTGCTTAGCAAAAAACCACGTGCTTTCCCGCCATTCCACTATTTCCTCGCGCTTGAACCAGGCTGTGGAGGTGACGACCACTACAACAAGGCTAACCCCTGCTAACCACCATTTATAGGCATAAACGGTTGCAAAGAAGCCTATGCCATCGATCGGGCGTGCCCAGTTGGCAAATACCAGGAAACAAATCATCGCGGCAAAATAGACGATCTCTTGCCACAGGTGTCTGGATAGAGGTTCTTCAGGAGGCATGACAAAAGATTCTTCTTTCGCTTTTTCTTCTTCCCGGTAAATTAGAGCCATGATTAACCCGATGATGATTGAAAAGCTGATTGCGCCTACGGCTCTGGCAACGCCCATCTCAAAACCCAGTACTCTGGCAGTAAGTATAATCGCAAGCACATTAATGGCCGGTCCGGAGTATAAAAACGCAGTTGCTGGTCCAATGCCCGCGCCCCGGGCATAAATACCGGCAAACAACGGAAGCACGGTACAGGAACAGACAGCCAGGATCGTCCCTGATACGGAGGCGACCAAGTAGGCTAAGACCTTATTTGCTTTGGCACCGAGGTATTTCATTACGGACTGTTGGCGAATAAACACAGATACAGCTCCGGCAATGAAAAAGGCGGGCACTAGGCATAACAGTACATGTTGGCGGGCATAATCATGCAGCATGGAAAAGGATTCCACGAGGGCGCTTTGCACCCGGGGGTGGTCTACTGGCAGGAAATAGGCAATGATAAATACAACCACAATCCATAGCAGTTTTTGCAGCTCACTCATAACAGCACTCCTTTTTATTTGACGTCCCTTACTGTTTATTATATTATAATGTTGTAATATAATAAACAGTAAATTTCGCATATGATTATTTTTGGGGGGATAATTAATGTTAAAAGGAAAGTGGCAAGCAATAAAAAAGTGGCAAAAAATTGGCATCGTTATATTGCTTTGTAGCATTATTGGCGGCATGTATATGTATAAAAACATGGGCACGGCCAAAAATATAGGATTAGTGAATTCTCCTGTACAGAGCGATACAAAATTGCCGCGGCTGGTTGATTTAGGGGCCAACACTTGTATCCCATGTAAAGAGATGGCGCCCATACTGGCCGATTTGCAGCGGGAGTATATGGGGCGGATTACGATTGAAGTAATTGATGTCAACGAAAACCGGGAGGCTGCCCGTACATATCAGATCCGCGTGATTCCCACCCAGATACTGTTTGACGCCAAGGGGAAGGAAGTTGGCCGGCACGAAGGGTTTATTCCGAAGGAGGACTTGCTAAAGGCTTTTGAAATGGTGGGTGTAAAGTAGTGGAGGGTGTTTTTGCAAATATATCGTCACTTGTGGGGCAAAATATCTGGATGGCTTACGGTATGGCGTTACTCGCCGGGGTGATTTCCTCGTTTAGTCCCTGTGTGTTAACGTCCGTTCCCTTGTTGATCGGTTACGTCGGAGGTTATGCCGGCGATAACCAAAGAAAAGCCTTTCTGTATTCAACGGTGTTTTGTACGGGATTGATTCTTTCATTTACCGCATTAGGTGCGTTTTCGGCATACATCGGATATTATGCTGCCGCCGCGGGTCGATGGTGGTATGTTGTATTGGGCATCCTGATGATGGGTATGGGGCTGCAACTGCTAGGTATCATTGAGGTGGTGCCCGGTGTAAAAATGCTGCAAAATCCGAAGCGGGGGTTCTTAGGGGCCTTTTTTCTCGGCGTGCTGGGGGGCGGACTTTCATCGCCTTGTGCGACTCCTGTTTTGGTGGTTATTCTCACTTTGGTTGCAGGCGAAGGGAATTTACTGTTTGGCACTACATTGTTAGCCTTTTACGCCATCGGACATTGCACGCTCCTGCTGCTTGCCGGGACATCGTTGAGTTTTGTGGAAAAGTTGGCTGGTTCTCCAGCTACCAGGCTTTGGGGTGCCTGGCTAAAGAACATGATGGCCGGTATGATTTTATTATTCGGCTTATACCTCGTATATACGGGAATATGAATAAAAGGACTCATAAATTGAATGGGTCCAAAACAAAAGGAATGCTTATGGTGCAAGCATTCCTTTTCCCTATCTCTATTGAAGTAGTTTGGCAATGTCTTCAGCCGATAAGACTTTACCGGCAGATTTGACTGTACCGTCAACAACAAGTGCAGGCGTGGACATGACTCCGTACCCCACAATTTGTTTAATATCTGTGACTTTAACGATTTCAGCCTCAATACCGAGGTTTGCCACAGCTTTTTTAGCATTGTCAGCTAAAACATTACATTTTTGGCACCCTGTACCTAAAATTTCAATTTTCATATTGGATAGCCTCTCTTCCTATAGGTGATTTCCTATATTATAATTTTATAATATTCATAACCAATATCGCAAGGGAAAATCAACAAATGATCAACAAAACTAGATCTTTTTTTGGTTTAATTGAGAATATAGAGTTCGCTCACAGAGTTCTGTTCCTAAAGAGTTTGACACAGTATTAAAAAAAAGAGTAATATGAATACGAACTGACAATTGAATAATATCGAGGTAGGTGCCCTAATGGGCTTAATAGGGAAGTCCGGTTAACACCGGCGCGGTCCCGCCACTGTAATGAGGAGCAAACCCATATATGCCACTGAGGCTAAAGTCTTGGGAAGGTTTGGGCAAGCGATGATTCAGAGCCAGGAGAACTGCCTATCTGACAATCACCGTTTTTAACCCACGAGCGATGGGGAGGAGATTTGCGTACATGATGTTGTACTGTATTTCTTCCCGGCGTATTTTGCACCGGGATTTTTACTGATATAACGATAGTATGTTTGCTATCTCTCCCGCCTATGGCTGGGAGATTTATTTGCGTTGCATACAAAAAGCTGAAATAGGGAGGGTGTGTATTGTGAAGAGACTAAGTTGGATGCTTGGAATTTTGTGGTTATCTGTAACCATGGTAGGGGGATTTACGATGAGGCAAACGGCTAGAGCTGCCGGCGTTCCGGCGGACAAGAAGGCTATTTTGGTGGTTAGTTTTGGTACTACTTATCCGGATACGTTGAAACTGACTATTGAAAGTGTAGAACATAAAATTAAGGAGGCTTTTCCTGACTATGAAGTGCGTCGGGCGTTTACATCTCGTATTGTTATTAAGAAATTGGCTGAACGGGATGGTGTCCAAATCGATACGGAAACACAAGCGCTCGAACGGTTGCAAGCCGAGGGATATAAAGAAGTCTACATCCAGCCGCTACATGTGGTTGCAGGCGAAGAATATGACAAGGTAAACGGGATGGTCACACATTATGCTCATACCAAAGTGTTTGATAAGATCACGCTTGGTCGTCCGCTCCTTTACTATATGGGACAGGAAGGCAAACCGGACGATTATTTAACTGCAATTAAGGCGATTGAGACACAATTGCCTAAGCTGGGGCACCGGGACGCGGTTGTATTTATGGGCCATGGCGGAGTGCATCCGGCTAATGCTGCTTATGCCGCTTTGCAAATAAAACTAGAAGAAGCCGGGTTGAATAATGCTTTTGTTTATACTGTTGAGGGCTTTCCGGCACTGAATAGTGTTATTGAAAAACTGAAAAAAAACAAGGTGCAGAAAGTGACGCTGGTACCATTCATGCTGGTAGCTGGCGATCATGCCAATAATGACATGGCCGGCGATGAAAACAATTCTGCAAAATCACAGTTGCTCAAGGCCGGGTTCAAAGTGGACGTATATGTGCATGGGTTGGGTGAAAATACTGCAATCCAGGACATTTATGTACAGCATCTAAAGGTTGCGATTGACGCGAACAATTAAAAAACAGCGGCCTAAACCAACATTTTTCTATGGTTTAGGCCGCTGTGAATTTTTACACTAAAAAAGAATCATACCATACTCGGCACTGCGTAGAATGAAAGCACTAGGGCATTAAGCCTCTACTCTACTTTCGTCTGTACGCTATGATAATGTTATTGGCAGGTTTGAGCCTTGGGCTGGCACCGGCAGTCTATGCTGAGCCAGATGAGGTGACAGGTGATGTGTGCTTATGCCGTCCGGGCCGGGTTCAACCCGGTTATCTAAAAGAGAAATATAATAATATGGAAATAGCAGGGATTTTACTTTTTATGTATAATAATAAATAATAAGCAACAGGATTGTTTGAAGTATACATGCCAGAAGGCACATGTATCTAGTACCTTAAGGAAAAACTATAACTAAAACGCCTAGAACGAAGCCAGGCACTCCCTTACGAAGGGTGGAGTCTGGCCTTATTACTTCTATGAGAGGAGTGTTGTTAAGTGGGGAAAGGGATGATGATCGCGGTATCGGGTAAAGGAGGAGTAGGTAAGACTACATTAGCGTCGCTGCTGTGCCACGTTCTGACAAACCGGGGTTATCGCGTGCTTGCGGTTGACGCAGATCCAGATGCTAATTTGGGGATGGCGCTGGGATTTGCTCCGGAGCAATTACATAACGTTACTACGATAGCTGATGAGCGAAGCTTGCTAAAGGGTCCCAAGGATCAAGCACATGAACATGTTCATTGGAACGATCTACCTATTCGTATCAGTGATATCCCGAGTAAGTATCTTTCAACTCGTAATGGGATCACCCTGTTTCAGATGGGGGCGGTTGTGAGCGGCGGGGCCGGTTGCGCCTGCACTGAGAATGCGTTTATTAGAACAATGCTGTCAAATTTGATCATTCAAGAGAATGAAGCAGTGATCATAGATATGGAAGCCGGTCTGGAGCATTTAGGAAGAGGGACAGGAAAAGCTGTAGATGCGTTTATCGTGGTGGTAGAGCCGGGACAGCGCAGTTTCGCAACCGCGAAGGCTGTAGCGAAGCTGGCTGGGGATTTAGGGGTTAGTAACATCTATGCTGTAGCCAGTAAGATCCATGATCCTAATACAGATATGATTCAAGCGGGAATTGGAGAGATTCCCGTTATCGGAGTGATACCTTATTTGGCAGAAGCAGTACAAGCTGATTTGGAAGGGAAACCGCTTCTCGCTTATTACCCAGACGTAATCCGCTATGCTGAGACCATATTTGAGGCATGTATCCAACGTTTAGGGAAATAGTGAACTCGTCCAGCTATAGCTGAACATCGAGACTTCAGATGGAGACTCTACTCCACCTGAAGCGACGAGGGAACGCTCCCACTTATAGAAGTGGGAGTCATACGAATTAGATATAAATCCTGAA
>Ga0209639_1003220_pt1 | contig 11245 bp, 13 predicted proteins | sample EPASupsiteHSE605_FD_187268 | JGI IMG/M metagenome (GOLD analysis project Ga0209639, IMG submission 187268) | Bioremediated contaminated groundwater from EPA Superfund site, New Mexico - Sample HSE6-05 (SPAdes) (version 2) | ecosystem: Environmental > Aquatic > Deep subsurface > Groundwater >...
CAACAAGGAGACTTTAGGATGGCAGAAAAAGAGATTACCAACAAAATACTTTGTTATCTAAAGACTGTGCCTGACTGCTTTTGCTGGAAAGAACATGGCGGAATGTATGGCACAGCCGGTATCCCTGACATTATTTGCTGCATTGGTGGCCGGTTTGTCGCCTTTGAAGTAAAACAACCGGCGGGGAAACTGACAAAGCTGCAAGAAATAACGATTGAACGGATACGAAAAGCAAAGGGCAAAGCCTACAAAGTAACAAGTATCGAGGAGGTTAAAGAAATACTTGAACTTCTGGAGGATTGACCTTATGAATAAAAAAGAGCTATCGCAGCTTTATTTCTTAAACCGGGAGATCGAGGAGCAGCAGCGGCGGCTTGAAGAACTGGAGTGTCTGGCCACCTCTTGCACAAGCAGTATTACCGGAATGCCTGGCAGCTTTAGCATTGTTGACAGGCTGGCCAAGTACACCGCAGAGATTGCAGACCTGCGGGGGTTAATCGATCTTAATATCAAGAAATGCTTTTACGAGCTTAACCGGCTGAACCGGTATATCAACAGTGTGGAAGACAGTGAAATCCGGATGATTTTAAGTCTGAGATATGTAAACGGCTTAAACTGGGAACAGATTGCGGCAAGCATCAGTCCTTATGCTAGTGCGGACAGCGTAAGAAAAGCACATGAAAGATATTTAAAAAAATAAAACCTGTCCGAAATGTCCGGTTCATATGTGATAATATTGTAGCATAGGTAGTTAGATAAGATTACTAAGCCTTTGGAGAGACAGATCTCCAAGGGTTTTTGTTTTCTCCGGAGGTAGACTTTGCCGAAGAAACCGAAACGTCCCTGCTCTTATCCAGGTTGTCCGGAACTGACAGAGAACCGATATTGTGAAAAACATCAGCAATCAGTAAAAGAATATGAATTTAACCGTGGTTCAGCGGCCAGACGGGGCTATAACTACCGTTGGCGTAAAGCCCGCGAGCGTTATTTAAAAGAGCATCCTCTTTGCGTACAGTGTGAACGGGAAGGAAAGCTTACCCCGGCAACAGTGGTTGACCATATTAAACCGCACAAAGGAAATAGGGAACTCTTCTGGGATGAGGATAACTGGCAGAGCTTATGTAAAGCGTGTCATGACAGCAAAACGGCGAAATACGATGGCCGCTGGGGATAAGTTGTTAATATTGTGAATAGTCTGTAAGTATTTGGAAGGATAGGGGGTATAAATCCTTCCGACCTCTCAAAATGGGACCGGGTGCCCCATTCGCGCGAATTTTCGCAGAATTAACCAAGGGGGGATGTACTTTAGGTTACGGAAAAAACCCGGAAGCAAAGTGTATTAAGGAGTTTCAGCTTTTCCAATTTGCCATAAGGTTTATTGGAAAATAATCATCAACTATAGACAAGTTAGTGATTGCGCAGCATTATATGATAATCGCAAAGATTTAATAAACGCCTAGAGAAGCTGTCAAAGCAGTAAACTAAGGCGTTTTTTCATACCCTTTTGAATACTACAAACGCAGAAAGTCCTGCGGTAATATGTCAAGTGGATAATTTATAAAAATGGAAATGAAGAATAGCCATTTCTATGAAAAAGGGTAAGTCAAACTAGACCCAGTAAGATTAGTAAAAACTGGATATTACCAAAGGATTGAGGAGGCATTTACCTCATCGATTCACCTTCCTTTGAGGCGTGTAGACTTGATCGTTGCGTAGCAAAGCATCGATCAAACGCACAAGTTTTCTAGCGGTTAAGACGAGTGCTCTCTTGTGTTGATGTTTCGTAACTTCACGGTACTTTTTCTGGTAAAAGTTATTAAACTCCGGTTCGTAATTTTTTACCGAATTGGCAGCCTCAACAAGGTAATAACGAAGATATTGATTACCAGAACGAATCCGTTTAGTTTCGTCAGCTTCAAAATTTCCGGATTGATGTCTGAGCCATGTAAGCCCAGCATATTTAGCCAAAGAAGCTTGATCTTTGAACCTGTTAATATCGCCAATTTCAGCAAGTAATCCGGCAGAGAAAACAGGACCAATTCCAGGAATGGTCTTTAAGGTATTAGGGATGCCATCCAGAAGCTTTTCGATAGCCTTATCCAATTGCTTAATCTGGGCTTTAAGGCTACGGATAGTCTCGATGGAAGCAGCCAAAAGGATATCAATAGAATCTTCGATACACTTAGAAAGACGGTAGGAAGACCTGGCCGCCTTCTGGATACTCTTAGCAACATGCTCCGGGTCAGGGAAACGGTTTCTTCCTTTGTCTCTAAGATAGTCAGCAAGGACAGTGACATCCATGGAACCAATCTCTTCGATACTGAACTGTTCAAGAAAAAGTTCCATAAAGGCATTTCCGAATACAGAGCTATCTACTTCTGAAGTAAAAGCACTGCATTTGAAGAACAAGTTGTTAAGGAAGTATTGCTTTTCTCGGACTAAATTGTGAGTAAGGTGGTAGCGCATCCGGGTCAGACGCTGCAGAGCAACGTATTGTTCCTGCATAATCATGGTTAAAGGAAGCCTCCCAAAACGCAAGCGATCAGCAATGATCCAGGCGTCAATATTATCAGTTTTATCTAAGTCAGTGTAAGCATCTTTAAACTTACGAACTAACTTAGCATTGATAGTATACACCTTAGCCTGTCGTTTTCTTAAAGCTTCATCCTCATGAAGAAACATGGCTGGATGCCAGCTGTACACGGAGGTCGATTCCATGCCAATCTGAATATCTTGACAGGAATGTTCATCAGCCAAATCAATGATTTGGGTGCGCAAGAAGTCAGAACCATGAAGGTTATTTTCAACTGTTAGAGACTTTAGCGTCGATCCTTCATGGTCCATAATACAGACTTTGAGATCTTTAGAACTGACGTCTATACCGGCAAATAATTTCATTAGATTCACCTCCCTTTCGTATAAGGATCAGGGAAATTAGACTCTTTGGGATGCCCCCAGTGCTCTCGCCGGTCATCACCCTCGTGTATTAGAACTCAATCTGGACCACGGGCTACCTGGAAGCTGCTATCTTCCAGCATGGATTACCGGAAGGAACTGCCTGCGGGTTAGAAGTTCGAACGAGTACTGGGGAAGCAGACTTTCTTAGTAGTCAAGCTACAAGGAGAACCAGGATTTCCCCAAATGATCCTAAGACCATTGTCTGGGAACATCACAAAAAGTCCAGTTCCAAGTTATGTAAAGGAACGCTGAATACTTTGGGCGCCGCCCCAAACCCCGTCCTCGCCGGAGGGCAGCCGGTCATATCTGACCGGAAGACAAAAGGATATTAGGCCAGTCAGATGTCAAGGGTCTCCGGCTTCGCCTTCGATGAACGAGCTACGCTCGCCCCTGACATCAAACCAACGGTAGTAAACAGAATTGGAAATTCAGTAAATTTTGTTTACAAAAAATATTATACGAGGAGAACGCCAATGACGGAAACAGACAAACAACAAATCTTCGACCTCCGGTTGAAAGGGGTTGGCTATAAAGCAATAGCAGCAGTGCTTGGCATTTCCAGAGACAGCGTTCGTGCCTTCTGCAAAAGAAACGGTTTAGATGGAGATGCAAAAGCCGTATCCCTTAATGTTGAAGAAAAGAAAATAAAGCATCTTTTGTGTTCCTGTTGCAGTAAATCCATTAAACAAAAAGACCGGGGGAGGAACCGCCGTTTCTGTTCAGATCAATGCCGCCGGAAGTGGTGGAGAGACCATCCTGAGGCAAGGAACAAAAAAGATGCTTCAACTTACTGCTATACTTGCCCTCACTGCGGCAAGGAGTTTAGCTGTTATGGAAACAAAAAGCGGAAGTACTGCAGCCATGACTGTTACATCAAGTCTAGATTCTGGAGTGAAGAAGATGGAATTTAAAAAACTGCCAATAGATAGTCTGATCCCGGCAAGTTATAATCCACGAAAAAGGCTAAAACCCGGTGACAGCGAGTTTGAAAAAATTAAAAACAGTATAACCGAGTTTGGCTATGTTGATCCTGTTATCGTCAACAAGGATTTGACGGTCATTGGCGGCCACCAGAGGATCTCAGTTTTGAAGATCCTAGGCTATACTGAAATTGACTGTGTTGTTATCGACATCGATAAGGCCAAAGAAAAAGCCCTGAATGTTGCTTTGAATAAAATCAGCGGCGAATGGAATAAGGAGCTGTTGGCAGAACTTATTAAGGATTTGCAAACCTTAGACTATGATGTTTCTTACACCGGTTTTGAACCTCCTGAGATTGACCAGCTTTTTAACGATGTTCATTCCAAGGGAATCAAGGAAGACGACTTCAATGTTGAAGCGGCATTAAAGGAACCGGTTATTTCCCAAAAAGGGGATGTCTGGCTCTTAGGCAGACACCGGCTTGTTTGCGGGGATAGCACCGATCCTAGAGTTTTCGAAGTATTAATGGAGGGGCAAAAAGCAAACCTAGTGGTTACCGATCCGCCATATAATGTGAATTACTCAGCCCAAGCGGGTACCATCAAAAATGATAACCTCAAAGATGAGGAGTTTTATCAGTTCCTTTTCAAAGCCTTCACCAATATGGCGGAGAATATGGAGAAAGATGCTTCGATCTATGTATTCCATGCCGATACCGAGGGACTGAATTTCCGGAGAGCGTTTCAGGATGCCGGGTTCTATTTATCCGGGGTTTGCATCTGGGCCAAGCAAAGTTTAGTTTTAGGGAGAAGTCCCTATCAATGGAAACATGAACCGGTACTCTACGGCTGGAAAGAAGACGGTAAGCATAACTGGTACACCGACCGCAAGCAGAGTACGGTTTGGAATTTTGACCGGCCCTCAAAAAATAAACTTCATCCGACCATGAAGCCGGTAGCCCTCTGCGCTTACCCGATTACAAACAGCAGCATGAGTAACTACATTGTGCTGGATCCTTTTGGTGGCAGCGGTTCTACCCTGATTGCCTGTGATCAGACTAACCGGATTTGCTATACCATTGAGCTGGATGAAAAGTATGCGGATGTGATCGTAAAAAGATACATTGAGCAGGTGGGCTCGGATGATACCGTCTTTCTCCTAAGGGACAGAAAAAAGAAAGCATATAAAGATCTTCTGCCCTCTGCATAAAATCCTTGCTATATCCCGTGTTTAGAGTGATAAATGTGATAACTCAAAACACAGGAGGTATATGAAAATGGATAAAAAGGAACTTCTCGATGAAATTGAAGCTCGCTTCGGCGTGAGGCCCAAGTACATGGGAGCACCAAGTTTTGCTTATCAAATTAACGTGGGGACTAAAGTTTTTACCATTAACCGGAAAGGGAACATTGAAGATTCAAACGGAGCAGAAATTGAACCCCGTGAATTGCTAAGTTTAGGAAAGGAATTTGCTACAATGCAAAATGCTATGCCGGATGGCGTCAAGGAAGATCTTGAAGACGAGGAAATTTATGAACAAGAAATAACGGCTGACCGCGTGGAAGTAGTTCTTCCGATGGGAGGCCATACCGGTTCAACCCTTAAGAACTTGGTCAACATGGTTGCAAGTAAGCAAAACCTTATCCAACAAGCCTTTGGCTTAAAAACAGAAATTATGGATGCGGTATTTACCCGAGCCATTAATGAAAAAGTAATTGTTACCGTCGAGGACTTTGAGGCAGCCGTATTTGAAATCGGAACTGAGAAATGTTCGGGAATAGCCTTTGATTTTGAATCCGGAACCATTACCTTCAAATTCTACAAAGGTGAACTACATCCCGATAAATTAAAAGCCTATACGGATTTTGTAGCGCTTATTAATAAAAATGCGCAAAGCCTTAAATATGCTTCGATGAAACCTTGTGCAACAGATAACCCGAAGTATTCCTTTAGAACCTGGTTGCTCAGGCTGAGTTTGATTGGGGATGAGTACAAAACTACCCGGAAAATTTTACTTGCCAACCTTGAAGGTAACGGGGCCTATAGAAAGGGTGGTAAACAAGATGAACAAGGGTAAAACCGGCGGCTTTGCTAAGGAAGAGGATAAATTTTTTACTAAGAAACGATGTGACCGGTGCGGCAGCAGCTTAGCGCAAGGCAGGATCATGTCGGTATTTAATTCAGATTGCATTTGCCTTGCTTGTAAGGAAAAAGAGAGGATCAGTCCAGATTATGGAGAGGCTGTCAAAGCAGAGCAAGAAGAGATAAGAAAGGGCAATTTCAACTACAAAGGCATTAAAGGATAAAACGTTTTAACCCTGGAGTTTGTCTGAAAAGATAGGCTCTTTTATTGTGGGGATTAGAGAGGAGGTGATACCTGTGGCCCAACGCGGAAGAAAACCAATCCCTACAGCCATAAAGGAATTGGAAGGTAATCCGGGAAAACGGCAGCTTAACCAAAACGAGCCCCAGCCAAAGAAGAAAGCCCCAAAATGTCCGGTGTGGCTGGAAGCGGAAGCAAAAAAGGAATGGAAAAGAACAGCTAGGCAGTTAGAGGAACTTGGAATCTTAACTGAAGTGGATATGGCCGCTTTTGCGGGATATTGCCAGGCTTTTGCCCGATGGAAAGAAGCCGAGGAATTTATCTCCAAACACGGGACGATTGTCAAAACGCCATCGGGTTACTGGCAGCAGGTGCCCCAGGTATCCATCGCCCAGACTTATCTTAAAATTATGAGCCGCTTTTGTGAGCAGTTCGGCTTAACCCCCTCGGCCAGAAGCAGAATTGTAACGGATAAACCCGTAAACCAGGATGATCCGATGGAGTTGATGCTCATAAAAGGCGGTGGCAGGGTTGTATGATGAGAGTAAAGCACAGCATGCCGTCAACTTTATCAACTGCTTAAAACATACGAAGGGCCAGTGGCGGGGGGTTCCTTTTGATCTTCTACCCTGGCAGGATCAAATTATCCGGGATCTATTCGGAACAGTAAAAGATAACGGTTACCGCCAATACAACACTGCTTATATTGAAATTCCGAAAAAGAACGGCAAGAGCGAACTGGCAGCAGCAGTGGCTTTGCTAATGACCTGCGGAGACGGGGAGTGGGGAGCGGAAGTTTACGGCTGTGCTTCAGACCGGCAGCAGGCATCCATCGTCTTTGATGTTGCCGTAGACATGGTAGACCAGTGCCCGGCACTCAGGAAAAGAATAAAACCAGTTATCTCTATAAAGCGGTTAGTGTATAAACCGACCAACAGCTTCTATCAGGTGCTTTCGGCGGAGGCTTATACCAAGCACGGACTTAACGTTCACGCTGTAGTGTTTGACGAGTTACATGCCCAACCGAACAGGGAATTATTTGATGTTATGACCAAAGGGTCAGGGGATGCCAGACTCCAGCCCTTGTTTTTTCTCATCACCACTGCCGGAAATGATCGGAACTCTATTTGTTGGGAAGTTCACCAAAAGGCGGTAGATATTTCGGAAGGCAGAAAAATTGACCCGACCTTCTATCCTGTGATCTACGGAATAAAAGATGATGCCGATTGGAGTCTTGAAGAAAACTGGTATAAGGCCAATCCATCTTTGGGATATACCATTGATATAGAAAAGGTCAAAAATGCCTATAACTCGGCAAAAGAAAACCCTGCAGAGGAGAATATCTTCCGCCAACTGCGTCTGAATCAATGGGTCAAACAGTCTACCCGCTGGATGCCGATGGATAAGTGGGACGATTGTGCTTTTGAAATCGACACGGATTCCTTAAGAGGCAGGGAATGTTTTGCCGGGCTTGACCTTTCCAGCACCACGGATATCACGGCATTTGTTTTGGTGTTCACACCAAGAACGAATAATGAAAAATATATTATTCTTCCGTATTTTTGGATTCCGGAAGATAATTTAATTCTTCGGGTCAGAAGGGATCACGTCCCTTATGATATCTGGGAAAAACAAGGTTTCTTGAAAACCACTGAAGGTAATGTGGTTCATTACGGATTCATCGAAACCTTTATTGAGGAGCTTGGAACCAAGTACAACATCAAAGAAATTGCTTTTGACCGCTGGGGAGCAGTGCAGATGGTACAAAACCTTGAGGGTATGGGATTTACAGTTGTTCCTTTCGGACAGGGATATAAGGATATGTCTCCGCCTTCAAAGGAATTAATGAAACTTTCCATGGAAAAGAAGCTAGTCCATGCAGGAAACCCGGTACTGCGTTGGATGATGGATAATATTTTTATTAAAACAGACCCTGCTGGAAACATAAAACCGGACAAAGAAAAAAGCACCGAACGGATAGACGGTGCTGTCGCTTTGATTATGGCACTTGATCGGGCCTTGAGACATCAGGATTACGATAATATCTACGATAAAAGGGGATTGTTGATTTTATAAGGAACTTAGCATTCTTCTATTTTTCGAACGACTCTCATTGTCTCATTTCCAACATATTTATAAGTCATTGCTGAAGTAATGAACTCAGGAGAAGATGTCTTGGGCATGTTTTTTTGTATTGCAGGTTGGTAACCAAAGGGCTCAAGAATAGTTTTTACCATTCTTCCAACTGCTTGTTTTGTAAAATCATCAGTTAGAAGAAATATAGGATTATCAAGTTTCTTGTAATAGCATTCGACTTCATTTAAACAAGCCGATAAAGCCGGTTTATTATTATTAGAAGCGTCTATCATTGCAATGATATTTTCGTCTCTTGATAGAATCTCATTAAAAATGTGTATTGCTTGAGAATTGCCTTCATACTTCTTGCAATTTTGGTTCTGGGCAATAAAATCCTCAAATGATGCTTTCATAATGAATTCCTCCTAATATGTTATTTTACATATGTAATATAACATATGTAAAATAACATGTCTATACTTCAAAGTTATTTTTACTATTTTTGCATAAAAAAAGGGGGTGATTGATTTTTGAATTTTATACAACGGGTCAAATTCTTCTTCGATCAAGGATTTGATGACTATATCCAGCGCTTCCTTTCAGGTGAAGATGTCCCCAACATCAATCATTCGGGTCAAATCGATTCCCAAACAGCCATGAAATACACGGCTGTTTTTGCCTGTGTAAGGGTCCTTTCCGAAACCCTGGCAGGGACACCGGTTATGCTTTACCGGAAAAAGGAGAATGGTGACCGCGAAACACGGAACGACTTAGCAGTGTATGATGTCCTACATAACCAGCCCAATGAAGAGATGTCCCCGTTTAATTTTAAAGAGACTGCTATGGTAGCCTTAAACCTGGGAGGTAATGCTGTCAGTCAAAGATTAGTCAACAAATACGGAGAGCTTATTGGCCTATACCCCTACGAGTGGCCCAAGGTAACCATCACCCGGGATATGACGTCAAACCGGTTGGTATATAAAATCCGGGACGGAACCAGACAACTGGATCTTCCAAGGAATCAGGTTTTTCACATTTCTGGGCTGAGTATGGACGGGATAGTCGGGCTTTCCCCGATTGAATACGTCTCATCGGCTATACGGTTAGGACTGTCGTATGAAAGGTTTGGTACCAACTTTTATAAAAACGGTGCCAATTCATCAGGCGTAATCGAGTACCCAAGCACGCTTAATGACCAGGCTTATGAGCGGTTGAAAAAGGATTTTGCCAAGAGTTATCAGGGGCTGGCCAATACCGGCAAGCCTATCATTCTGGAAGGCGGGGCGAAGTTCAGCCAACTCACGATCAAACCGGCAGATGCCCAGCTCATCGAGAGCAAGAAGTTCCAACTGGAAGATATTGCCCGGATCTACCGGGTCCCGCTTCACCTGATTCAAAACCTTGACCGGGCGACAAACAATAACATTGAACACCAAAGCCTGGAGTTTGTCATGTATACCATGCTCCCCTGGTTCAAACGATGGGAAGAAAACATTAATATGCAGCTTTTGACCCCGCTGGAACGCAAGGCGGGGTTTTATATTGAGTTCAAAATTGACAACCTCCTTCGCGGCGATGCTCAGAGCCGGGCAATGGCTTATGCCACCGGCAGGCAGTGGGGATGGCTTAGCGTTAACGATATCCGCAAACTGGAAAATATGCCGCCCATTACAAACGGGGATATTTACCTAACCCCTTCAAACATGATTGAGGCAGGAACGCAGAAAGCTCAGGATGATGCCACGGCTATGGCAGAACAAATCTACAAGCTTATTACAGAAAGGAGTGAGCGGAGTGCCTAAAAAAGCAAAGAAGTTCTGGCAGTTCCGGGCCAAAAAGGACACCGTGACCGATGAAGGAGAGCTTTTGCTCTACGGGGATATTTCCAGTTCAAGCTGGTGGGGCGATGAAGTAACTCCCAAAGCTTTTAAACAGGACCTGGACGATCTCGGGGATATCAGCACCTTAAATATCTATATTAACAGCGGCGGTGGGGATGTTTTCGCCGGACAAGCTATCTACTCCATGTTGAAACGCCATAGAGCCACAAAAAAAGTCTACATCGACGGTTTAGCCGCCAGTATTGCCTCGGTGATTGCCATGGCTGGCGATATTGTCTATATGCCTCAAAACGCCATGATGATGATCCACAAAGCCTGGACCTTTGGAATCGGAAATGCCAATGACTTCCGGAAACTCGCGGATGACATGGATAAAATCGATGAGAGTATTTTAGCCACCTACGAAACAAAAACAGGCCTGGAAAAAGACAGAATTATCGAGTTGGTAAGCGCTGAAACCTGGATGACTGCTGAAGAAGCGGTCGCTTTAGGTTTTGCCGATCAAATCGAAGAGACAAAGCAGCTTGCGGCTTCAATTGCTCAAGGACAGCTAATCATAAATGGTTTAGCATTTGATCTCAGCCGCTACCGGAATCCACCAAAAGCAAAGGAACAAAAAGCAATTGTTAAACCGGCAAGTGTCCAGAACGAAGGAAGAACCTTGTCTTCTGCCAACGAAGAGCGGATCCGGCAAGCCATTGCGCTGTTAGCCGAGGTTCTGGATCAAATCGGCGAAAACAGGAGTACAGAAAATACAAACACCCCTTTAGAGAACCGGCACATGCCGGTTAATTTATTTGCTGCCCAAATCAAGATCAACAGAAGGAGATTAGCGAATGTTTAAAGCTTTACTTAAAAAGAAAATCGATGCCCAGCAAGCCCTGATTCAGACAGCAATGGATGCTGAAAGGGGGCTTACGGCTGAGGAACAGGCCCAATTTGACGCCCTACAAACGGAAATTGATGACCTGGAAAAGACCCTGGCTGCGCAAAAAGCCGTTGAGGACCGCCAGGCTGTACTGAACACCCCGGTCAATGCTCCGGTTTATGCCCAGCCAAAATCCAAGGATGAGAAAAAGTTTTCCACTTTCGGGGAACAGTTACGCGCCGTAGTGGAAGCAGCCAA
>Ga0209639_1003224_pt1 | contig 11237 bp, 7 predicted proteins | sample EPASupsiteHSE605_FD_187268 | JGI IMG/M metagenome (GOLD analysis project Ga0209639, IMG submission 187268) | Bioremediated contaminated groundwater from EPA Superfund site, New Mexico - Sample HSE6-05 (SPAdes) (version 2) | ecosystem: Environmental > Aquatic > Deep subsurface > Groundwater >...
ATCTTACAGTTTTTCCCGATACGGGCACCTTCCATGATGGTTACGTTGGATCCAATCCATGTACCTTCCCCAATTTCAACATTCTTATCGATTGTTACAAAAGGCTCTATTACAACATTTTTTGCAACATTTGCCTGGGGATGAACGTATGCTAACGGTTGATTCATTCTTTTATACCGTGTTGATAGTAAATAATGTTAAGCTTTATCTGTTTTTTTTACAATTTGAGCCAGCATTTCGGCTTCGGTAACAACCTTGTTCCCAACATAGGTTGTCCCTTTCATATGGCACAATCCGCGACGTATGGGTGACATAAGTTCCAGTTTAAAAATGAGAGTGTCACCGGGAACTACTTTATGACGGAAACGAACATTGTCGATCTTCATAAAATAGGTATTGTAATTTTCAGGGTCTTCAATTGAACTTAAAGCAAGAATCCCACCGCACTGCGCCATCGCTTCTACTTGTAATACGCCAGGCATTACAGGTTCTTCCGGGAAATGTCCTACGAAGAATGGTTCATTCATCGTGACATTTTTGAGCCCGATTACATGGCTTTCACTCATGTCGAGAACTTTGTCAACCAGAAGGAACGGAGATCGGTGAGGAAGGATATTTTTAATTTGATTGATGTCGTAAATCGGCTGTTTGTTTGGATCGTAATGAGGTACTTCCTTACGAAGTTCATCCAGTTTGATTTGGCGACGAATAAGTTTTGCAAATTCTACATTAGAACTATGTCCCGGACGGCTTACAATGATGTGCCCGCGGATAGGCATTCCTACTAATGTTAAATCGCCAATAATATCAAGTAGTTTGTGGCGAGCAGGTTCGTTTTTGAAGTAGAGCTCAACATTGTTTAAGATGCCTTCTTCCAGCACTTCTACAGATGGTTTGTTGAAGGAAGTTGCAAGTCTTTCGAGTTCTTCTTGTGAAACAAGGCGATTTACAAATACGATAGCATTGCTTAGATCACCACCCTTAATAAGGTTATTGTTTAGCAGATATTCCAGTTCATGCAGAAAAACAAATGTTCGGCAAGGTGCAATTTCTGTTGGAAATTCATCCAGGTTATAAAGAGATGCAAACTGGGTGTTCAATACCTTTAAATCGTAATCGATCAGTACCGAAAGTTTAAATTCTTTACTGGGTAAAACTACCATTTCCACCTTTTTATCGTTGTCGATATAGGTTATATTGTTGGTAATCTGGAAATATTTACGTTCTGCTTCCTGTTCCAGAATCCCGATGTTTAAAATTGCATCTACATATACTTTTGAGCTGCCATCAAGAATTGGAGTTTCTACACAGTCCATGTCAATCAAAGCATTATCAATACGAAGGCCGGCTAATGCTGCCAAAACGTGTTCGATAGTACTAACTTTTACACCTTTGTATTCTAAAGTAGTTCCTCTGGATGTATCTGTTACATATTCCGCGTTCGCTTCAATCATTGGAGATCCGGCAATATCGGATCTGCGGAATTTATAACCAAAGTTTTCAGGAGCCGGGTGAATTGTTAAGTTTACAAATTTACCAGTATGCAAACCAGTACCTGAAACTGTAACAGACGACTTGAGTGTACGTTGTTTTTCAACCATATCAGAAAAAATTGAGACCCAACCGGGTCGTTTTATTTTTACTAAAAAGAAGGGGGCAAAGGTAATGAAAATAACCTGAGTAGCAAATCTCTTAAAACAAAATCGGGGGTAAGTTGCGAAAACCTACCCCCGAAATCCATTAATTAACCAAAAGTAATCTTATAGCATTTTAAAAATTGTTTGTAGCATTAACATCACAAATATAACTCTTTATGGATTTTATAGCTGTTAATGTAGGTTAACAGATGTTAATTTTTGTTAAGCTTTTTTATTTTTTAATTATTGATAATCAGTGCATTGTGTTTGTATGGTTTTTTTTGGTGGGAAAGCCGGTATGTTTTTTCTAAATTTGTAACGTTAACCGTAACATAAAACTTCAGAATGCTGCATAATTTGCAGCTTTATTGAATGTCAAAAATGAGTAAACGTATTATTTATACCATCGTAATTTTAATGAGTTTTTCGCTTGTGGGATTGGTGAGCTTACAATCATACTGGATACGGAATGCTATTACAGTTGAAGAGGCCAACTTCCGTAAGTCAGTGAATGATGCAATGAATAATGTGATCCAGAAATTAGAAAAACTGGAGCTTACCGTACAATTTAGAAAACGTCAGGAACGTACCCGATTATTGAATCGGATTGAGTCATTGAATTCAGAACTTTCAAATATCATTGAGAAAAATCCGCGTATCAATTTTGATGATTCGTTGTTTGATGCAACACCTTTTCAGGTATCGGAACGTAATGTGGAGATTTTATATTGGGAGAGTGAGAATGAACCAGAACGGATTATGGAGGAGGATTCAATACGTGACGATATTGATCCTTTAATTGGGAAACCCGTTAAAAAACAAAAGGCTGCGAAGAAACATAAAAAACAGAAATCGGAAAAAGAGGTTGCTGAGTTTAAGAATGATACTGCGATGTTTCATAATTATCAACGGATAAAGCAAACCCGCGATCAGTTAATGCAACGTTCCACGCTTATCAATGACTTTTTTGACGATATGTTTAATTCAGGTCATTTCCGGCCTATCGAAAAGCGAATCAATTTCTACAAATTGGATTCCCTTATTCGAATAGAACTTAATCAACGGGGAATTACAACTTTGTATGAATGGGGTATTTTTAGTCCTTCGAAAAGTAAATTGCTGGTTCAGAAAACTGGAAATTACGGAGTAGAAATGGTGAATAAAGGGTTTCCATACAAGCTTTTTCCTTCTGATATTTTCGCTACTCCGCAATATTTGCTGGTTTATTTTCCGAAAGAGAAAAAATATCTGCTTACTCAGCTTTGGCTGATGATTCTGGTTTCAGGGTTGCTTATTATGGTGATTTTATTTTCGTTTGGTTATACGTTGTTTACGGTAATTCGTCAGCGGAAGCTTTCGGAAATAAAAAATGATTTTGTGAATAATATGACCCATGAGATTAAAACACCGATTTCTACTATTTCGCTTGCCTGTGAGGCATTGAACGACCATGATATTAAAAAATCGGAAGAATTGTATCAGAATTATATCAATATTATCAAAGTAGAGAATAAACGATTAGAAAATCTTGCGGAGCATATCCTTCAATCGGCTCGTATTGATAAGAAATTCTTTACAATCAATAAAGAAAAGGTTGATATGCACATGATTATTGAAGATGCAGTAAACAATATCGGGTTCCAGATTATGCGAAAGAGCGGCAAGATAACACAAAATCTGAATGCTTCAAACCCGGTAATTGAAGCGGATAAAACCCATATTACCAACCTTATTTATAATTTACTTGATAACGCCAACAAGTATTCGCCAGAAAAACCGTTTATTATGATCACGACCGAAAACCGTGACGGAGGAATTTTAATTGAGGTGAGAGATAAAGGAATTGGAATCAGTAAAACAAACATAAAGAAGATTTTTGATAAACTTTACCGGGTTCCGACCGGAAATATCCATAATGTGAAGGGGTTTGGACTTGGTTTAAGCTATGTGAAAGCGATCGTAGATAAACATAACGGAACAATTAGTGTTGAAAGTGAACTGAAAAAGGGAACAATCTTCAGGGTTTTTCTTCCTTTGGAATAAAAAATGTATAAATTTGTGGTAATTAATCAATTATAGCACGTATGGAAAACAAAATCAGAGTATTGCTAGCCGAAGATGATCCAAATTTGGGTTCGCTCCTTAAATCATATCTTGAAGCGAAAGGATTTCCTACGGCTTTGTGTTTGAATGGTCATGAGGCTTTTGAATCATTTAAAACTCAGACATACGATTTTTGTATTGTCGATGTTATGATGCCCGTAAAAGATGGTTTTACATTGGTGAAAGATATTCGTAAGTTAGACAGGAAAATTCCGGTATTATTCCTTACCGCAAAAAATCTTCAGGAAGATAAACTGAAAGGATTTGAAATAGGTGCGGACGATTATGTTACCAAACCTTTTAGTATGGAAGAACTTCTGGTGAGAATGCAGGCTATTTTGCGTCGTACGAACGATTCAGGTAAGCCAGATGTGAAAGAAAATATCTATACGATTGGACGGTATTATTTTGATTCAGTTCGCCAATTGCTTACGTTAGGTGATCATACTCAGAAGCTTACATCGAGGGAGGTCGATTTGCTGCTGATTTTGTGCAAAAATAAAAATAACGTGGTGGATCGAAGCTTTGCACTTACTAAAATCTGGAAAGATGATAGTTATTTTAACGCCCGGAGTATGGACGTGTATATTACAAAACTTCGTAAATTTTTACGCGAAGATCCTAACGTGGAATTGATCAATGTTCACGGAATCGGGTTTAAGCTGATTGTGAATGAATAATACAAGTAGGAGTGAGGCGGAGTGAATTGAATTTAAAAAGGTGAAAGCATGTACCTGATTTCAGGTTTCTAATTCATGAAAAAGATAGAAGGTTCTTATCAGTCTCTTTTGTGAAGATTGAAGAGGTTGAGAATGCGTATTTTTTTCATTTTACAATCACTTCCTGTTATACAGCCTGTTTACAATATCCATTCGTTTTTCCTTTGCAAGATTGCTTTTTATCCAGGGAATGTTTTCGGGTTTGTACCAGAAAAAGTAGCGGTTCTGGGCTTTTTTTTCTTCGGGGGTGCGGGCGGTAAATACAGGTTGTAATGTATATGGATCGATGCCGGTATAGTAGATTTCGGTGGATAAAGTCATGGGTGTAGGAGTGAAGTCCTGCACTTGCTCCAGCTTATATCCCAAATCTTTGGTGTCAGCGGCGAGCTCGGCCATAAATTCGGCCTTACAACCTGGGTGACTTGAAATAAAGTACGGAATTAATTGTTGACGTAGTCCTGCTTTCTGGTTTTCTTCTTCGAATATCTTTTTAAAGGCTCTGAATAGCTGAAAGGAAGGTTTGCGCATGTGTTGTAAAACTGTGTCGCTGGTGTGTTCAGGGGCAACTTTTAATCGTCCGGATACGTGCGATGAGATAAGTTGCTGTGCATACTCATGACCGTAGTTTTGACGATTAAGTTTGTTGTTTTTATCAAATAACAGATCGTAGCGAACTCCACTTCCTATAAATATTTTTTTGATTCCGTTTATGTTAGCGGCATCTCTGTATAAATTTATCAGTGCTTTATGGTTGGTGTTTAAGTTGGGGCAAATATTTGGAAAGATGCAGGATGGTCGCTTACATTTATTGCAAGCATCAATTTTAATGCCCTGCATTTTATACATATTGGCTGAGGGTCCGCCTAAATCGCTGATATAGCCTTTGAAATCAGGCATTTCAGTTACTTTTTGAATCTCGTTTAATACAGATGCTTCGGAACGGGACGAAACAAACTTACCTTGGTGTGCCGAAATAGTGCAAAAGGAACATCCTCCAAAGCATCCGCGATGCAGGGTAATTGAATGACGAATCATTTCATAAGCTGGAATTGGTCCGCGGTTACGATATTTTGGATGGGGTAATCGTGTAAACGGAAGGGCATATATGGCATCAAGTTCTTCGGATGTTGAGGGTTGATGACTTTGATTAATAACTACCCAGCCATTACCTGTTTGCTGAATAAGCTTTCCGGAAATCCAGCGGTTAGATTCTTCTTCGAACACACGGAAATTTTCGGCTTGCTTACGCTTATTCTTAAGACATTCTTCATGTGAGTGTAAAAGATGAGTTTCTTCGGTAAACTTGGGCTTCTCTTTTTTGAAAAAGGCGGTTTGAGGAATATCCGTAAGGGTATCCATTGTTTCGCCATTGCGTAAGCGCTCAGCAATGGATATAATTGATTTTTCGCCCATTCCATACACCAGTAAATTGGCGTTGCTTTCAACTAAAATGGAAGGCTTTAACTTGTCTGACCAATAGTCGTAATGTGTTAAACGTCGCAGAGATGCTTCGATGCCTCCGAGAATTACCGGAGTATCGGGATATAACTTTTTAAGGATAAGGCTATACACAACAGATGCATAATCGGGGCGAAAGCCTGCAATCCCTCCGGGAGTATAAGCATCGTCGCTCCTAAGACGGCGTGCAGCTGTATAATGATTTACCATTGAATCCATACATCCGGCACTTATTCCGAAAAAAAGGCGAGGCTGCCCGAATTTTTTGAAGTCGCGTAAATCATCACGCCAGTTAGGTTGTGGAAGTATCACAACCTTTAACCCGATATTTTCGAGTACACGTCCTATTACGGCTGTGCCAAAGCCGGGATGGTCAACATAAGCATCGCCCGAAACAAGAATAACATCTGGTTGATCCCATCCTCTTTCGTTCATTTCCTGCTTTGTAATGGGAAGCCAGTTGCTTTTGTGTAGAATTTGTTGATTCGAACCTTTCATTTATATCGTTTGTTTCAATGAGGTTAAGATTTTGTAAACCAAGAATATCTGTACTTTTAACCACATTGCATAATGTTTTACAAAATTAGCGTATCTTTGACTTACAAATCCCCTTAATATATTGTTGATTATGAAAAAAATCATCCTTTCAATTCTGTGTATTTGTGTTTTGTCAATTCAGGTTTTAATGGCTCAGCTTAAAACAAATGACAATGAAGCAAAAGAAGCCCGTGAACAGGTTACTGATAAATTTATTGTAGATATTTTTCATGATTTATGGCAGGATGTTCCACCTGGGGTTGATCTACGTGCAATCCAGCAGGGTATCAGCCTGTCAGCAATGTATAATATTAATTTATTCGAAAGTAATTTTAGTGTAGCTGCAGGGTTGGGAATAAGTTGCCATAATCTTTACAGTAATGCTGTTCCTACCCGTAATTTTCAGGATGTTAATGATCCTATTATTTCTGCAAAAACAATTTTTGTGTCTCTTAATCAGTATTATAATAAGGAAATTGATTACGATCGAAATAAATTAAGCTTAACTTATCTGGAAATTCCAATGGAATTTCGCTTTAAAACGAACCCAGTAAATGATCGCCCGTTTCGTATTTCTTTAGGCGCGAAGGTTAGCTATAATATTAATAATCATACAAAGTACAAGGGCGAAGATGTGGTCGAGAATACGAATGAAACAATTATTCTCAAAAAACACAATATCCCTGGTATTGCCGACTGGAGCTATGGCGTATTTGCCCGCATAGGTTATGGACATTTTAATCTGTATGCAGCGTACAGCCTGAGTAAGATTTTTAAGGAAGATGAAGGCCCACAGATTTATCCGATTTCGATTGGACTAGCAATTATTCCGTTCTGAAAAAAGAAGTTAGAAGTCAGAATACAGAATAGAGCCTCACTTTTTGCGATCTTCGTAAAAAGTGAGGCTCTATTCTTGTTCGATTCAGGAAGTGAAACGTGAGGGGCGAAAAGAAGTCAGAACCAGCTTTTGTGAAGTTCTGAAGTTTTTTTTGCTAATTCACTTTGGTGCAAAAGGAAAAAACCTAAAAAGAGTTTTCTCTTTTTAGGTTTTGAAATTATGTATATTCTTTCTATCTTCATGTTCCTGTGTTTTACGCTCTGAAGAGAGAAAGTTCTAGATTCAGTATTCTATCTATTTCAGCCATTTATCCAGCCAATTTTTGAAAGTACGTTGCCATAGAATTCCGTTTTGTGGTTTTAATACCCAGTGATTTTCATCCGGGAAAATCAACATTTGCGCAGGAACACCTCTCAGTTTTGCTGCATTAAAAGCCTGCATTCCCTGAGAAGCCAGAATACGATAATCTTTTTCGCCGTGAATAACCAAAATAGGAGTATCCCATTTGTCAACAAATTTATGTGGCGAATTAGCATAGCTGCGTTGAGCAATTTTATTGTTTTTATCCCAGTAAGAACCACCTAAATCCCAGTTTACAAACCACATTTCTTCGGTTTCAAGGTATTGAGCTTCCAGGTTAAACATTCCGTCGTGAGCAATAAAGGCTTTAAAGCGTTTATTATGATTTCCGGCTAACCAGTACACCGAAAATCCTCCGAAACTTGCTCCAACAGCACCTAGTTTGTCTTTGTTTACATATGGTTCTTTTGCAACAGCATCAATAGCCGATAAATAATCTTTCATACACTGTCCCCCGTAATCACCACTGATTTCTTCATTCCATGCCTGCCCGAAACTTGGTAACCCTCTGCGGTTTGGAGCCACTACAATGTATCCGTTTGCTGCCATCATCTGGAAGTTCCAGCGGTAGCTCCAGAATTGACTGACGGTTGATTGTGGTCCTCCTTCACAATATAAAAGCGTAGGGTATTTTTTTGTGGAATCAAAATCAGGCGGATAAATTACCCATGTAAGCATATCTTTGTTATCGGAAGTTTTAATCCAGCGTTGTACAACCTTACCCATTTTTAGTTTACCCTGCAAATCATCATTAATAGTACTGATTTTAGTTTCTTTTCCATTATTTGGATCAACCGATATTATCTGTACAGGATGCGACATCGAAACCTGAGTGGCAATCAGTACATTTCCGGCAGGAATCACTGATTGGTAATCGTGAATACCTTCGGTTATACGTTTGATGTTTCCGTCAGCAACTGTAAGTTTAAAAATTTCTTCCACAGCTTTAATTCCGCTGATGAAATAAACAGATTTGCTGTCGTCAGTCCATGTTAAACCTGTAGCATTCTGGTCAAAGTTTGCGGTGTAGTCCGTGATTTTTTTTGAGGCAGCATCATAAATCATCAAACGGTTTTTGTCTGATTCATAACTATTGCGAGCCATGCTTTCCCAAGCAATTTTATTGCCGTCAGGTGAATAAACCGGTGAAACGTCATAACCGGGCATTCCCTGTGAAATATTTACAGACAGACTCTTTGCAATATCATAAAGATAAATATCCGAATTTGTAGATACAGCATAATCTTTACCCTTCAGTTTGCGGCAAGTGTAAGCAATAGTTTTGCTGTCGGGGCTCCAGTTAATCTGTTCCATACCTCCGAACGGACGATTAGGGCTTTCAAAAGGCTCGTTGTTCAGAATATCTTTTTGATTGCTGATAGAACCTTCTTTTACGTCAGCCACAAAAATATGAGGATAGCTTTCAATCCACTGATCCCAATGCTTGTACATCAGATCATTTACAATAATTCCAGAGGCTTTATCCAGATCAGGGTAAATATCTTTTGTGGTTGAATCGATCTTTACCTGTTTCACGAAAAGGACTTTGCTCATATCTGGTGAATATTTAAAACCTTCAATATCAGTGTCTTCTTTTGAAATTTGAGTTGAATTACTTCCATCAGCATTCATTTCCCAAATCTGAGATGAACCACTTTCGGCTGAAAGATAAACGATTTTTTTACCGTCCGGACGCCACATTACGTTATATTCGCTTCCAGCGGTTTTGGTAAGTTGCTTCATATCGCTTCCATCGATATTCATAGTGTAGATTTCAGCATTACCTTTATTATCTTTGATGCTGAAGTATTTCACTGTAAAAAGAATTCTTTTTTTATCCGGTGAAACACTTACTTCTCCAATACGACCAAACGACCAGAGAATTTCGGGAGTCATGATACCGTTTTTAACATCAACTTCAGGTTTTCCGATGATGGTGGCATCTTCTTTATCACCTGCTTTTTTCTGGCATGAGCCTGCGAATAAAGCGGCAATTACAATAAGAGTTAATACCTTTCTCATATTTCTTTTTTTGTATTTTTAAGCACTGTAAAAGTCGTATTTTTTTGGTTAACAAATACAACGACACAAAAATGAATCAGGATAAAATAAATGCCTTAAAACAAAAGGCTTACGATATACGAAAGTCTGTTCTGGAAAGTATAACCCTTGCCGGATCGGGCCATACAGGTGGTAGCCTGGGATTGGCTGATGTTTTTTCAATTCTCTATTTTTCTGAAATAAAGTACAACCCAAAAAATCCTGAATGGCCTGACCGCGATCGTTTCATCCTTTCTATCGGTCATGTTGCTCCTGTGTTATATGCAACACTGGCACATGCAGGTTTTTTTGAAGTAGAAGAGCTGAAAACTCTGCGTAAATTAGGTTCACGACTTCAGGGGCATCCCGGTCGCGACCATTTTCTTCCCGGATTGGAAAGCAGTAGCGGATCGTTAGGGCAGGGGCTTTCGGTAGCCGTAGGTCTTGCGCTGGCTGCAAAGCATGACAAAAAAACATGGAGAGTATTTTCAGTGCATGGTGATGGCGAATTACAGGAAGGTTCCATCTGGGAGTCAGCCATGAGTGCAGCACACTACAAACTCGACAATCTGATTGCTATTGTTGACCGGAATAAAGTTCAGATAGATGGTTCTACTTCAAAAGTGATGGAAATAGAACCGCTTACACTCAAATGGAAAGCTTTTGGCTGGAATGTTTTGGAATGCAATGGAAACAGCATTTCAGATCTTCTCTCAACTTTTTCCGAAGCACGTATGCTTAAAGGAAAACCAACACTGATTCTTGCGTACACCAAAATGGGAGCCGGAGTCAAAAGCATCGAAGGCGATTACCGCTGGCATGGTAAAGCTCCCTCTCATGAAGAATATCAACAATTTATAAGCGAATTACATCAACCTCACATCGAAACACTCAGGTTATGAATTATTCCACACGCGAATTTAAAAACAGAGGAGACAAACCTACCAAAAGTGGCTTTGGTGAAGGTTTAAAGGAGGCAGGGCATCGTAATAAGCAAATTATTGCTCTGGGTGCCGATATTACAGCTTCAGTTGGTATGAATTTTTTTGCAGAAACTTTTCCTGATCGCTTTTATTCACTGGGTATTGCTGAGCAAAATTGTGTGGGTGTGGCGGCTGGAATGGCTTTGGCCGGAAAAATTCCGGTATTCTCAACCTACGGTGTATTTGCGGCGTTGCGGACAACTGATCAGATTCGTGTTTCGGTATGTTACAATAATTTACATGTGATTATTGGCGGTGCACATGCCGGAATTTCGGTAGGTCCCGATGGTGCTACACATCAGGCACTGGAAGATTTGGCCATTATGAGGGTATTACCCAATATGACGGTTTTTTCTCCCTGTGATTATACTCAGACAAAACTTGCAATCAAAGCGGCAGTGGAAGATGTTAAAGGTCCGGTTTATATTCGCTTTGGCCGCGAAGCTGTGCCCGACTTCACTGCCACTGACATGGAATTTATCCCCGGTAAAGGTCAGCTTTATCGTCAGGGAAAAGATATTGCCATTATTGCAACCGGTCATATGGTGTGGGAAGCACTACA
>Ga0209639_1003226_pt1 | contig 11226 bp, 5 predicted proteins | sample EPASupsiteHSE605_FD_187268 | JGI IMG/M metagenome (GOLD analysis project Ga0209639, IMG submission 187268) | Bioremediated contaminated groundwater from EPA Superfund site, New Mexico - Sample HSE6-05 (SPAdes) (version 2) | ecosystem: Environmental > Aquatic > Deep subsurface > Groundwater >...
GGAAAAAACGCTGTGCGGGTGTAAACCCGTCTATGGCATCATCCGACTGAGCCTGCGTTGTTTTCTGAAAAGCCTGATAAGCAACCTGCAATCCGCCATGGTCGGCAATATTTTCGCCCAGTGTGAAAGTACCATTGGCATGTACCGTATCGAGAACAGCGATGTGGTTGAAATAATTCACCAGTACACCGGCCCGCTCTTCAAATCTTTGTGCATCGCCGGCAGTCCACCAGTCGGTAAGATTTCCGTCTTTATCAAACTTTCTTCCCTGATCGTCGAAACCGTGGGTCATCTCATGTCCGATGACCACTCCAATGCCACCATAGTTGATGGCATCATCCCCGTCCATATAGAAGAAAGGCGGTTGAAGGATTCCGGCAGGGAAACATATTTCGTTTGAGGAGGGGTTATAATAGGCATTCACCGTTTGCGGCGACATGTACCATTTGGTCTTGTCCACCGGCTTGCCCAAATCAGCGATCATCTCGGCATATTCAAATTCTGAAGCACGCATCATGTTCTGCCAGTAGGAATCTTTCTCGATTTCAAGCGAAGAATAATCTCTCCATTGATCAGGATATCCGATCTTGACAATGAAAGCATTCAGTTTTTCCTGTGCCTTGTTTTTGGTCTCTGCATCCATCCATTCAAGCTGGCTTATCCGCTCTCCCAAGGCCGTCTTCAGGTTGTCGACCAGGTTGAGCATCCGCTCTTTGGCTTGTGCCGGGAAGTATTTTTCCACATAAAGCTGTCCCACAGCCTCTCCCATTGCACCATTTACCGCGTCTATTGTTCTGCGCCAACGTGGACGAAGTTCCTTGCTTCCGCTGAGCACTTTTCCATAGAATTCAAAATTTGCATTCACAAAGTCATCACTCAGGAAACCCGCTGCCGAATTAATTAAATTCCAGCTCAGATAATCCTGTAAAACCGCTACGGGCTCCTTCCGGATGATGGCAACGGCGGCCTTCACCGGCTCAATTTGTAAAACATTCAAGCTATCAATATCTTTGGCGCCCATGGCTTCAAAATAAAGTGCCCATTCAAAAGGAGCCACCTGCGTGTGAAGATCGTCCACGCGCATCTTGTGGTAATTCAGTTCCGGAATGCGCCTCATCTCTTTCGTGACATGTGCTTTTGCCAGTTCCGTTTCAATTTTCATCACATGGGTCGCTGCCAGCTTTGCTGCAGCTTCGACATATCCTGCATTCCGGAATTGTGTTTCCATGAGCGCAATATATGCGTTGCGCAACATTTGGGAGTGATCGTCGGCAAGCAGGTAATAATCCCTGTCTCCCATGCCGATGCCCGACTGGTAAATGCGGGCGATATTCATTTCGCTGTTTTTGTCGTCTGCACCCACAGAAAATCCAAAAAATGGATTGGAAGCATAGCGGCTCACTTTGGCCATCAATTTCACGATGTCTCTCTTATCCTTTGCAGCGGCAATTTCTTCCAGCTGCGGCCGAAGTGGTGCCGCACCGTCGCTGTTCAGCTTCACGCTGTCCATACCCAGCGTATAAAGGCACCCCACCTTCTGTGCGTTTGAGCCGACAGGGCTCTCCTGCGTAGCCAGCGCCGTAATCAGACTCTGTATCTGCTCCTGGTTCTCTTCACGCAGCTTGTCGAAGGAGCCATACCGGGCATATTCGTCGGGAATGGGATGAGCCTTCTGCCATCCTCCCGTGGCATACTGATAAAAACTCTCCCCGGGAGCAGCGGTGGTATCCATATGGGCAAGATTGAGACGATCTGCCGATTGCTCTGCTTTTTTTTCTGCACAACTTGTGGTCATCATTACAGACAGAATAATGAAGAAATATAAAATTCGTTTCATAACAATACAATATGATTTAGCTGGTCACATAGTTGCAAAGGTACAAAAAAAACCGAAACTAATGTAAGTAATTCAGTCTGGACAGTTCCTCACGGATCTGTTTTTCAGTTTGTAAGCTTACAGGCACCAGAGGCAGGCGAAGCTTGTTATGAACCATTCCTTTAAGATGTAGAAGGCATTTCACGCCCGAGGGATTGCCTTCCACGAAGATCAGATGAAAAAGTCGGTTGAAATCCTGTTCCATCTTGTGGCGGGCATTCAGGGCATTGCCTTCAAGTGCACTCTTTACCAACCAGGACATCTCCCGGGGAAACGCATTTCCGAATACGGAGATGACGCCAATTCCCCCCATCTCTATCACAGAAGTCGTAATGGCATCGTCACCCGAGATAAGATGAAAACCTTGCGGAGCACCGTCGATGATGGCCTTTATCTGATCCAGGTTGCCAGAAGCCTCCTTCACTGCGATTACGTTGCTGCAACTACGGGCAATACGAAGCGTAGTCTCAGCCGTCATGTTCACACCGGTTCTACCGGGTACATTGTACAGAATAATCGGCAGTGGCGATGCCTGTGAGAGCGCACAATAATGTTGAAAGAGTCCCTCCTGGGTGGGCTTGTTATAATAGGGCGTCACTGAAAGTATCGCGCTGATGCCGGCAAAATCAGCATGTTTAAGATCTTCAGCTACGTCTGAAGTGTTATTTCCTCCCACACCCATTACGACAGGTATCCTGTCTTTCACTTTTTCCACGACAAACCGCACGATCTCCGCTTTTTCATTTTTGCCAAGGGTAGGCGTTTCAGCTGTGGTACCCAACGCTACAATATAATCGGTACCATTCTCCAACTGAAAATCCAACAATCGGGAAAGTGCATCAAAATCAATGGCACCATCTTCCCTGAACGGAGTAATTAATGCTACTCCCAAACCCTGTAAATGAATATTTGTCATGAATTGGTAATTTTTTCTTTCAATTTATTTCCGGAAAGCGTATTTCAGTCTTAAAATGTTTCCAAAACGCAAAGGTACATATTTTTCAAAAATCAGACCCGCATCCGTGAAAAAACCTTTGCCGATAGAAATTATATCAGCGTGAATTTGTATCTTTGTAATTGTCTATTATTGGCTATAATTAATTGCCTGTCTTATGTCATGCAATTCAGACCTGAAACATACCGACTGCCCGACCTGCCGATGCGACCTTTTATCGACAGTGGGGAAATATGGAAATATTTGAATAATGCCCAGTCCACTCCCGAAAAAGTAAAGGATATTATTAGCAAGTCACTGGACAAAAACAGATTAAATCTCGAAGAGACAGCCATTCTCCTCAATGCGCGCGACGAAGAATCAAAAGAGTACATCAAGGAAGGTGCCAGAGAACTGAAAAAAAGAATCTACGGAAACCGGATTGTATTATTTGCGCCCCTTTACATAGGGAACAAATGTTCGAACAACTGTACCTACTGTGGCTTCAGAGCTTCAAACAAGGAACAGGTACGAAAAACGCTCACCGATGATGAACTGGTGAAGGAGGTGGAAGCTTTGGAAGAGAGTGGCCAGAAACGTCTGATTCTCGTATATGGAGAACATGCGCAGTACAGCCCTCAATTTATCGCCGACTCGGTCAAAAAAGTATACAGCGTAAAAAAAGGAAACGGAGAAATCCGTCGTATCAACATCAACGCAGCACCCCTTGAGATTGATGGTTTCCGGATCGTAAAAGAAGCGGGAATCGGAACGTACCAGATATTTCAGGAAACGTATCATCGCGGGGCTTACAAAACGTATCATTTTCGCGGGAAAAAGGCCAACTTTAATTACCGGCTCACAGCTCTCGACCGGGCACAGGAAGCTGGTATTGACGATGTGGGCATCGGAGCGCTGATCGGACTGTATGACTGGCGCTTTGAAGTGATGGGGCTGGTTCGCCACACCAACCATCTGGAAGCATGTTACAACGTGGGGCCACACACCATCTCTTTCCCGAGAATAAAGGACGCGTCGATGCTGCAGCTGGGAGACCGTTATTTCGTGTCCGATGAGGATTTCATGCACCTGGTGGCCATTCTCCGGCTGGCTGTTCCCTATACAGGCATGATTCTCACTGCCCGCGAACCTGCAGATCTGCGCAATGAGCTGATCCAGTACGGCGTGTCGCAGATCGACGGTGGAACAAAAATTGAATTGGGAAGCTATGTAAGCAATGAACAAAATCGCGACCTGAACAGGGGACAGTTTCGGATAAATGACGTTCGTTCACTCAACGAAATTATCGATGAACTGCTTGCACAAAATATGCTGCCTTCATTTTGTACTGCATGTTACCGCCTCGGGAGAACCGGCGAACATTTTATGGAGTTCTCCGTGCCCGGTTTTATCAAACGGTTTTGTACTCCCAACGCCATACTCACATTGGCTGAATACCTAGAAGACTATGCACCTGAAAAAACAGCCGAAGAGGGATGGAAAGTGATCGAGAAAAATATGGACAGCCTCAATAAAAATATCCAAAAAGAGGTACGCCACAGGATAGTCAAAATAAAAGAGGGTGAACGGGATTTGTATTTTTAGCTGTCCGCTGATTACTAAATACAAACTGCTGAATGTATAAAGCCTGTATCTCAAAAAGGTGATCGCTGATTCCTGAATCCTGATTCCTGAATTCTAGAACTTTATAATTATTAAAAATGGACGTAGACAACCTTCATATCGGCATATTCGGCCGGAGAAATACCGGAAAAAGTTCACTGATCAATATGATTACCGGACAGAACATCTCCATTGTCTCAGGCATTCCGGGGACTACAACAGATCCTGTAAAGAAATCAGTGGAGATATTCGATATCGGTCCGGCCATCCTGATAGATACTGCCGGGATCGACGACCTGGGCGAAATTGGTTCAAAGAAGATTCAGAAATCACAGGAGGTAATTCGTCGCGTCGATTGTGCCATCCTGCTTATTGCAGGAAATCAGTTCGGCGATTATGAAATACGACTGATCGAACAGTTTCAAAAGAATGACGTACCTTACCTCATTGCCCACAACAAAAGCGATATTGATAAAATTGCGGCGATTACCAAAAGCGCCATCCGACAACACACCCAGGCAGAAATCATTGATTTCAGTACGATCGACCCTGCAGATAAGGAGCGGTTGATTGCCGCGCTAAAGCAGATTATACCGGAATCCGCCTTTCAGAAAAGTTCTTTGATTGGTGACCTGGTAAAACCCGGGGATGTGGTGTTGCTCATCACTCCCTTCGACAGAGAATCACCGGAAGGACGGATGATCCTGCCACAGAGCCAGACGATCCGCGATGCCCTGGACAACAAATGTATCACCGTTGTGGTGACGGAGGGTGAGCTCCCCGACTTTCTGAAGCTGGGCATCACCCCGGCGCTGGCGGTCACCGACAGCTCAGTGTTCGGTATTGTCGCTGAAATGCTCCCGGAAGAAATTCCACTGACAAGCTTCAGTATTCTTTTTGCACGGCTGAAAGGTAATTTTGATGCTTTTAAGGAAGGTACTCCGCACATTGCGAAGCTCAGGGAAGGAGATTCCGTGCTTATTCTGGAGAGCTGTACGCACCAGACCAGCTGCGATGACATCGGAAGGGTAAAGATCCCAAAGCTGTTGCAACGGTTTACATCGAAAGGATTGCACTTCACCGTTGTTTCAGGCCTCTCAGAACTGCCGCCGGATGTAAACATCTTCTCATTTGTCATCCAATGCGGTGGCTGCATGATCACGCGGAAGCAGCTGATCAACAGGATAAGTCCGTTTATTGAGGCAGGCATACCTGTCACCAACTACGGAATGACACTGGCATATTTGCATGGAATTTTTGAAAGAGCGACCAACATTTTCGAAAAAAAGAGTAAATAAATGTCACTGCATGTTAGAGATTCTTCAGAATAGCTTGCTATCAAAAGAGAATATCATCGCTCTGCTCTCCCTCACGGGTGATGCCCAACAGCAATTATCAGATCATGCTGCAAATATAAAACAGCAGCAGACAGGCAATATTGTCTGGCTGCGCGGCCTAATAGAACTCTCCAACCGATGCGAGAAAGATTGTTATTACTGTGGCATCAGGTGTTCGAATAAAAAAGTCATCCGCTACAGCCTCAGCCACGATGAAGTGATGCAGGCAGTGATATGGGCTCATAAGAAGGGCTACGGTTCAGTGGCAATTCAGTCGGGCGAAATCACCTCGAAATCTTTTACAGACAAAATCAATAAAATAGTAGCGGATTCCAAGAAGATAACCCATGGAGAAATAGGCATCACCCTCTCCTGTGGTGAACAGTCGGAAGAAACTTACCGCCGATGGTTTGAAAGCGGCGCCGACCGTTATCTGTTACGCATAGAGACTTCTTCTGAAGTGTTGTACGGAAAATTGCATCCCAACAATGAGCAGCACAGTTACGCCAAACGGGTGAAAGCACTTGAGTCGCTCCGAAAAACGGGGTATCAGGTGGGCACAGGCGTTATGATCGGATTGCCGTTTCAGACACATGAGATGCTGGCCGACGACCTGTTCTTCATGAAACAGTTCGATATCGATATGTGCGGCATGGGACCCTATATTGAACATACCGACACACCGCTGTATTCGTTCAGGGAACAGCTTTCGCCGCTTACTGAGAGGTTCAGCCTGAGTCTGAAGATGATTTCACTGTTGCGGATCCTGATGCCCGACATCAATATTGCAGCCACCACGGCGCTGCAGGCAATACAAAAAGAGGGACGTGAACTGGCCATCCTGGCCGGAGCCAATGTGCTGATGCCGAACATCACCCCAAAAAGGTATCGCGACAACTACTTTCTATACAACAACAAGCCCGTTTCCACCCGGAGTGACGACGATGAACTTGCCGCACTGGAACAACGGCTGCGGGCCATCGATCACGAAATTGGCTTCTTCAGGCAGGGGAACTCACTCCATTTTCATCCTCTCTCCACATAGTGGGTATGCAACAGATGATGCGATTTTTCCCCCAGGGGTTCTACAAGAAATTCCTTATACAGACTTAAAATTTCGGGATTTTTGTGCGATTTGCGTATTGTCTTGTGCTTATCTTCGAGGTAGATAGATGCCGCTCTTTTTTCACGTATTTCTGCATTGGTCGGTATGGGTTGCCCGCCCCCACCCAGGCATCCTCCGGGACAAGTCATCACCTCAATGAAGGTGTAGGGGGATGTACCGTTTCTTATCTGATCAAGCAGGATACCCGCATTTTTCAATGTGTGTGCAACCGCCACCTTCACAATGGTTCCATTCAGATTTATATCGGCTTCTCTTATCCCTTCCAACCCCCGGACGGCGTAAAAATCGATACCCTCCGGCGGCTTTCCCGTATAGAGTTCATAAGCAGTCCTCAGTGCCGCCTCCATCACACCCCCCGTGGAACCGAATATCACTCCAGCACCGGACGACTCTCCCAACGGGCTGTCGAACTCTTCTTTTGGAAGTTGTGAAAATTCGATACCCGTTTCACGAAACATGCGCGCCAGTTCCCGGGTAGTCAGAGAATAGTCGACATCAAAAAAGTGTTCCTCCTCAGAAAGACTCATCTTCTTTTTCCAGTATTGGAATGCTCCATTTATTTCGGGTCGGCGTGCTTCGTATTTTTTGGCAGTACAAGGCATGACCGAGACCACCACGATCGTTCGGGGATCTATCCCCGTTTTTTCGGCATAGTAGGTCTTGGCTACTGCGCCAAACATTTGTTGCGGTGATTTACAGGTGGACAAATGGTCCAGTTGTTTCGGATAAAAATGTTCAATAAACTTGATCCACCCCGGAGAACAGGAGGTGATCATCGGCAATGTTCCGCCGTTTTTTATACGATGGAGCAGCTCGTTTCCTTCTTCGACAATGGTGAGGTCTGCTGCGAAATCGGTATCGAAGACCTTCGAAAAGCCAAGACGTCTTAACCCGGCCACCATCTGTCCGGTAACGAGGCTTCCATAAGGCATACCCATTGCCTCTCCAATACCCACACGCACAGCAGGTGCGGTTTGCACAAGTACCACTTTTCCAGGGTCCTGTAAAGCTTTTCTCACATCGCCTACTGCGCTTTTTTCCGTGATGGCACCGGTAGGGCACACGAGTGCGCACTGGCCACAATTTGTACAGGCTACAAAACCCAAACCTTTGTCGAGGAAAGTGGAAATCCTTGTCTTAAGACCCCGTCCGGCGAAATCGATTGCTTTCACATGCTGGAGGTCACTGCAGACGGCGACACACCGTCCGCAAAGAATACATTTCTCCGGATCACGCACCAGGGACAGAGACGAATTATCTTTGACATACTGTTCTTTCCGAGTTCGTTCAAAACGTCTTGTATTGATTCCCAGCGTGAAGGTCAGCTGTTGCAGTTCGCAATTCCCATTCCGGTCGCAGATCAAACAATCCTGCGGATGGTTGGCCAGCAAAAGCTCCACATTTATCTTCCTAGCCTCCATTGCACGGGGGCTGTCTGTAAATATCTCCATTCCTTCGGTCACCTTAGTGATGCAGGAACGCAACAACGACCTGGCCCCTTTTACCTCGACCACACACACACCACAGGAAGCGTTCTGTGATACATCCTTCAAATAACACAACGAAGGCACATGGATACCCGCCGTGCGGCATGCCTGCCAGATGGTGCTTCCTTCGGCTGCCTGAACTGCCTGATTATTTATTCTGACTTCCATTGCATGTTTTTTTCTATTGACATCTCACATCACACCGGAGACACCTCTCCACTTCATTTCTTGCCTGTTCGCCCGTAAACCCGAAGGATATCTCGTTGAAATTATTCACCCGGTCTCTCACGGAGAGCCTTCTTGCCGTATTCTTCGGGCTTGCCTTAGGATTTACAGGGACCTCATTCCCATAATTGAATTCGCGTGACAAAAGTTGGAATCTTTCTTTATTCATCAGCGCCCTGTCGATGGCAGCAGCCGCCCTTTTTGCCATTCCCATTGCTTCAGCGGCAGTTGCTGGACCGCTGACCGCATCGCCGCCGGCGTAGATTGTAGGGTCAGACGTCCGAAAAGTAAACCGGTCGACAGTAATCCGTCCATCGCCAGTCAGTGACACCCGGTCAGCCAGTTCCTCCGTAGAGACCCGTTCTCCGATTGCCAAAATCACTGAATCGCAGGGAATCACCTCAAATAATCCTGTCGAAACGGGATTCCTTCTTCCCGAACGATCAATGTCTCCGGGTCTCATTTTTTCGATGCGTAACGCGCTGACCACCCCCGTGCTTCCGGTAACAATTTCGTATGGTGCAGCGAGAAAGCGGAATTTTATCTGCTCCTCTTCCGCCTCTGATATCTCCACGGCATTGGCCGGCATGTCGCTCTTTTCGCGACGGTATACAAGGGTCACTTCTTTGCCCAGTCGCAGGAGAGAGCGTGCGGTATCGATGGCCACATTGCCCGCGCCCACGATCACAACCCGTTGTCCTGTTTGCGGAATTTTACCCATTGCCATCTCCCTCAGCACCTCACTTCCTGCAAACACCCCCTTCGCATTTTCACCCGGGATGTTTAATGCCGTATCCTTCCAGGCACCGATCGCCAGAAAGAGTGCGTCGGACTCTTTTTTTAATTCGTCCAGCGAAAGATTCCTTCCCAGCCGTCGGTTCATTTTAAATTGGACGCCCAGTCTTCTGATCATTTTTATCTCTTTCTGGAGAAGCTCCTTGGGCAGACGATACGGAGGAATGCCATACCGGAGGATTCCGCCTGGCTCAGGCATCGCATCGTAAATTACCACATCATGCCCAAGACGTACGAGATAAAAGGCAACCGTAAGCCCCGCAGGGCCTGCACCGACGATGGCAATTCTTTTCCCTGTGGATGGCAGTTTTTCTTTGATCAGTTTCCGGTATATATCCTCCTCTTTTCCAAGTTGATAAATGGTATCGGCCAGATAACGGTGTATTTCGCCCTGTGAAACAGGCTGATCGAGCATCTCACGGCGACAGCGCATCTGGCAATGAAAATGGCAGATCCGGCCAAGCGTACCCGGCAATGGGTTGTCGCGCAAGGTGAGCTCAAAAGCATCTTCCCACCGCTCCTCTTTGATCAGTTCTATATACCCGGGAATGTCCATATGCAACGGACAGCTATTTTCACACAAGGCGGGGAACAGGGACTCACAGGTGCCTGCATGGCACCGTTTTTCCCTGATATGTTCCTCATACTCATGCCGGAAGTATTTCAATGTGGTCATGATTGGATTGGGGGCAGTCTGCCCGAGCGCACAGAGCGACGAATCTTTGATCACCCCGCCAAGTAGTTCAAGCATGGCCAGATCGGCAACAGTACCCTGTCCACTGGTGATGCGGGTAAGGATGGCAAGCGCCTGTGCCAGCCCTTCCCTGCAGGGTGTGCATTTTCCACACGACTCTCCGGCATTGAACTCGAGGAAGTAGCGCGCCACATCCACCATACAGTTGTCCTGATCCATCACCACCATGCCACCCGACCCCATGATGGCACCTATGCTGTTCAGCGATTCGTAGTCGACCGGCGTTGAAAAATACGCCAACGGTATGCAACCACCCGACGGGCCTCCTGTCTGCACTGCCTTCACACGCTTGGAGGTACCCGTTCCTTCGCCAATGGCAAATACGAACTGCTCCAGTCTGGAGCCAAGTGGGAGTTCCACCAACCCGGTATTCTTTACCTTGCCGACCAGCGAGAAGACTTTGGTTCCAGTACTTTTTTCAGTACCAATACTCTTGAACCATTCGTTTCCTTTCTCCACGATGACCGGTATATTGCACCAGGTCTCCACGTTGTTGATGTTGGTGGGTTTTCCATACAATCCCCTGCTTGCCGGATAGGGGGGACGGGGCATCGGGCGACCGGATTTTCCTTCAATGGAAGCGATCAAAGCCGTCTCTTCACCGCAGACAAATGCGCCGGCTCCTTCTACCACATCCAACCTGAAGTTCAATCCGGACCCCAGAATATTTTCACCCAGTAAGCCCAGCTCTTCGGCCTGAGCAATCGCCTTTTTAAGTCGTTTCACAGCGAGCGGATATTCAGCTCTCACATAGGCAATTCCACGATCGGCGCCCATCGCGTAGGCACCAATCAGCATCCCCTCTATCAACATATGGGGGTCACTCTCAATCTCATTGCGGTTCATGTAGGCGCCGGGGTCGCCTTCATCGGCATTGCAGATAATATATTTCCGATCCGATGTCTGTTTTTGCATAATCGCCCATTTCACTCCGGTAGGGAAACCGGCGCCACCACGTCCGCGCAACTTCGATGCAGTCACTTCGCTGATCACTTCAGCCGGCGTAGAACCGGCCAGGACCTTTGCAAGGGCATTGTAACCTCCAACAGCAATATAGTCCCGGATCATT
>Ga0209639_1003228_pt1 | contig 11214 bp, 10 predicted proteins | sample EPASupsiteHSE605_FD_187268 | JGI IMG/M metagenome (GOLD analysis project Ga0209639, IMG submission 187268) | Bioremediated contaminated groundwater from EPA Superfund site, New Mexico - Sample HSE6-05 (SPAdes) (version 2) | ecosystem: Environmental > Aquatic > Deep subsurface > Groundwater >...
ACCTGCCTCCTTGGTTGTGGCTCTGAGCCGTAGTGGATTCCTACTCTACAGCATAACCCACGTTTACAAGGATGGCAGGTCTTTTAGCTTTTAGACTCTGCTTGGCAACTGACAACCATTATGTCTAGCGCCCCTGCCAGAAGTCGGGATAGAGGAGCGATAAGCCAAACGTGATTCCGTATTTCGGCGCCGGCCCGTCGTGTGTAATGTTCCAGAACGGCTCGACGAAACAGCTCACGTTTTGTCGACCGATCCTGAAGACAAGTCCCGCTCCGAGATCCAGTGGCAGCTGCTTGTTGCCGTTCTTCCAGTTGAAGAGCATCTGGGGCTGGGATCTGACAAACCAGCCATTGCCCAGCTGATAGGTTACGAAGGGTTGGAGTACCATGGCATTCACTTCTTTCCGTCCACTGTCGCCGGCAAACGAAATTGGATTCTGGACGAGCACGCCCGCCAGCCACCTCCCAGGGTAAAACGCCACCACTGCGGCCGGTCCCGCCTGCCACTTTCCCTGACCGGTCTCGCGACTGCTCGCCGTCGGAAACACAAAGGTCGGCCCGACACCCCAGACGGCGCTGTCTCCCGCCTGAAAGACCGCGACGTCGACTAACCGCAGGTCGCCGAACCCGGTCAAGCCACCGGGCAATGTGATTGCTGCGGGAATTGTCAGGAGCGAAAGCTGGGGCAGAGGGAGCAGACGGTATTTGGGAAACGGCATGGTCATAGCGAGGGTAACAGCGTTGCCCTGCCCGTCCAGCCCCGTGAATTGAGGCTGATATGTATCCTGGAGCCGGAACTGTAGAATGGACGATATGGGCGCGTTGGCCTGCTTGACCAGGTCCGGCTTCGCCTGGGCGCCCGGAAGACCGTCGTCGGCCCGCGCTCCGCCCGAACAGATCAGAGCGCCGATCAGAGCGCCAAATATCAACATTATCAGTGAAAGGGCACCACACGTTGAAATGGCTCTAACCTCCCGCGGAAATCGTCACGATCGGCACGCCTTCCTTGCCGCCGGTCTCGGTGAGTGTCATCACGAACATGAGGAACGAGAAGAGTTTTTTCGACTGGTAATCCCGGTCGTCGATCCAGAACCAGCGGTTCCGGTACGGCACGGCAGCAAAGTCGTCCCCGGACCTCTCCCTGGAGCAGAGGATGCGTATCAGCGGCCCCTTGATCCCCTCGCCTTCGGGCTCCATGGTCGGGGGCACCCGCTTCTCGGCCACGTGCTCGGCAGGCACTTCGACAGTCGATGAAATGTCGGAGAGGATCTCTGTGATCGACCGAGTCAGGAGGGCGATCTCTTCGTCACTGCTCGACGCCGACCCGTAGACGATCCTGAATTCTCCCCCCTCCTCCTTCAAGCCGAGCATCCGACGCACCTCTCTCGATTCCTTTTCCATCTCCGGGTCCACCCGTTTGCGAAAGAACATGACCAGGGCTCCACGTTCCTCCCCCTTCTTCACCCGCAGGGCGACGTCCCCTGACGACTGGATGCGGCGGAGCTTCTCCAGGATAACGTAAAATTCCGGGTCGGCCTTCCGCATCCGGGCAGAGCCTCCGAACTGGTTCTGTATGCCGTTGACGGAGTGGACGAGAATCCGGAAGACGAGGTCCAAGGGGTACCCCCCTTCGATCAGGCTCATGACCGTCGCAGGGGCAACTGGGGTCATGAGGATGCGGGCGAATTTCTCACCGGTCAATGGGGTGTAGGTGATAGTAGGGCGGTCAACGAAATTGCCGTCTACACCGAATCTCTGGTTGTTGCCGCTCGGCGGGAAGGACCAGCCGAACGAGGCGTTCAGGTCGGTCGTCAACTGGTACTGGTTGATGATGGAAGCCACGTCGAGGAAGATCGGGGCGTCGCCGTAGCGTATCTTGACGATATTGAGGAGCATCGACCGCTTCCACGACTCGGCGACCGCGGTGGTGTAATCGAAGCGGTCGCGGGCGACCGTCCCCGGACCGATTCCCATACAACCGGTGAGCAGCGCGACCACTATGACCATGCAGAGAGTCAACGCAGCATATTTCCGTCTCATTGTCCTCCCCCCTGCCTCCGTATCATCACCTTATCAAGTAAATTTCCTATCAAGCAACCTATTGGCACAATCACAGCTGCTTTAAACATGATTTGATAAACTTCAACAAATTGATACCTGTAAGTTTTAGTTGAAAATAAATAGCTTTCGAACAAATACAGATCAAATATCAGGAGCAGCAAACCTGCACACAGTGGAATAGTCGGCTTTGGCACTGTTTTGATCAGAACTATACATATCAGATACGGAATCATATTCATGAGGGGAACGATAAGAAAATAGAATGAACCAGACGGCGTGTGAAAACAGGTGAGGTATATATGCAGCGTAATCCCCACTATTGATACGATCAATGCTGCAGTGGTCATCGATTTGCTCTTCATTTGCTCCTCCTCTTAAACACAGACAAAAACTCCATGATTCACGCTGGCGACGCGTTCATTCTTTTGCTTGGTTCCTTTCTATGCGGGCGAATCGAAAGTACGCCCAGACAGTCATGGAATTGATGACCACGGCGGCCAGGTTCCACACAATCACCGGCCTCGACGCAATCAAGAGGCCGTAATAGACCCAAACAATCTGAAAAACGCACATGATCCCCGCCATCGTCGGGTTTATCCCCTTGCTTGACCGTCGCTTGAGCATCTTGATCAAGTCGGGCACGGCGGCAAAGGTCGTTCCAAACCCTGCCACAAAGCCAAGGACCTCGGACCGTTGAAACCTGGGGATCAGCAGGCTCGACGTGTCGTGTACCGCAAATTCCTTGCAGCCACAGAGCATGGTCACGCCCAGCAAGACAACCCCGCGTGTCGCCCTGTCGATGGAATCCCTCTTCATGGTCACTCCTTAATCGATGCCTCCCCGGCTTACGAGGCGCCCTTCGTGAACCCTGCTTTTTTGCCCGCCGCCAAGAGCCGTTCGGCGTCCAGAAGGCCGAAAAGCTGGATGAACTTGGCGACCAGCCCGGTCCAACCGGTCTGATGGCTGGCACCGAGCCCGGCGCCGTTGTCGCCGTGGAAGTATTCATAGAAGAGGATATGGTCGCGCCAGTGGGGATCGGTCTGGAACTTCTCCGTGCCGCCGTAGACGGGCCGCCGGCCGTTCTCGTCCTGCAGGAATATCCGGCCGAGCCGATCGGCGATCTCCTTGCTCACCTCGAAGAGGTTCATCATCTTCCCTGACCCCGTGGGACATTCGATCTTGAAGTTGTCGCCGTAGTAGAGGTAGAAATTCAGGAGCGCCCGGATGATCATCGCGTTCACCGGCATCCAGACCGGCCCCCGCCAGTTGGAATTGCCGCCGAACATGCCGGTGTTCGACTCGGCCGGCAGGTAGTCCACCCGGTACTCCTGGCCCTGCACGTGGAAAATGAACGGGTTCTGCTCGTGGAACTTGGAGAGGGAGCGGATGCCGCAGGGGCCCAGGAACTCGTTCTCGTCGAGCATCTTGGTCAGTATCCGGCGGAGCCGCTCCGGGTTGACCAGAGCAGCTATTCCGCGATCGTTCACGCCAAGATGACCTGGGCCGGTAGGGTGAATAGTCGCCGAAAGTTCAGGCATCCGGCGCAGGCGCTCAGTCATCTTAGCCAGCGCCCGCGGAACGCGCTCACGCTGCCACGCCTCGACCACCGTGGTGGCGCACAGTGGAAGGAGACCCACCATGGAGCGCACCTTGAGCCTCTGGGAACTGCCGTCGGGGAGACAGAGCAGGTCGTAATAGAAGCCGTCCTCCTCGTCCCACATGCCCTCCGATCCGGACCGGTTCATGGCCGCGGCGATATAGTAGAAGTGCTCGGCGAACTTCAGGATCATGTCCTCATAGATGGGGTCGTGGCTGGCGAGCTCATATGCGAGTTCCATCATATTCTGGCTGAAGAGGGCCATCCAGGCCGTGCCGTCCGCCTGCTCCAGGTGGCCGCCGGTGGGGAGCGGGGCGCTGCGGTCGAAGACGCCGATATTGTCAAGGCCGAGGAAGCCCCCCTCGAAGACGTTCTTGCCGAAGCGGTCCTTGCGGTTCACCCACCAGGTGAAGTTCAACATCAGCTTGTTGAACGTCGCCCTGAGGAAATCGAGGTCCGTCTCGCCGCGCAGGACCTGCTCGGTGCGGTGCAGGAAGAGCGTCGCAAAGGCGTGGACCGGGGGGTTCACGTCGCTGAAGTTCCACTCATAGGCAGGCATCTGGCCGCTGGGGTGCAGGTAGACACTCTTGAGCATCAGTTTCATCTGGTCCTTGGCAAAGTCGGGGTCGACAATGGAGAGGGGGAGCGTGTGGAAGGCCAGGTCCCAGGCCGCGTACCAGGGGTACTCCCACTTGTCGGGCATGGAGATGATGTCTTCGTTCAGCATGTGGAACCACTCCGAGTTCCGGGCATTTCGAAACCCTTTATGGAGGGGGTTGGAGTTGTGCTCGTCCAGCCAGTTGTCGCCGTCGAAGAAGAAGAACTGCTTGCTCCAGAGCATGCCGGCCAGGGCCTGGCGCATCACGTTGGCCGCGTCCTTGCTCACTGACGGCGGCGTGACCGACTGGTAGAACTCGTCGGCTTCACGAAGCCTGTCGGCGAAGACTTTGTCGAAATTATCGCCAAAAGGTTCGCCCTTGCGGTCCGGAGAACTTTTGGAGAGCCGCAGGCGAATCACTGCGGTCTTACCGGCGCCGACATCGGCCCGGTAGTGGGCCGCGACCTTGGTCCCCTGTTTGCCGGGATTCACCGCCTCCTGCCGGCCGTCCACCACACAGTCGTTGATGCCGTCCTTGACGTAGGGACTCTCGTTCGGGTGCCCGAAAAGCCGCTCGTGGTTTGTTTCGTTCTCGGTGAAGAGGAGCGGCACCTCACCTTCGCAGAAAAGGTTGAATTCACTCAGCAGCGGATGAGACGCCACGACCGCGACGGCGCCTGCCGCTGCCTTGATCTCTTTGAGGTTTGGTTTTTCAGGGGCTCTGTTGGATTCGGCAATCCACGCCGACCAGTCGTTCCGGAACCAGAGCGTCGGCAACAGATGCAGCTCGGCCGCGTCCGGTCCCCGGTTGGCCGCCGTGATCCGCACGAGGATGTCTTCGGCGTCCCCCTTGGCGTACTCCACGAAAACGTCGAAATAGCGGTCGTCCTTGAAGACGCCGGTGTCGAGGAGCTCGTACTCCATCTCCTCCCGCGACCGGCCACTGTTCGTCCTGACGAGATCCTCATAGGGAAAGGCCGCCTGGGGGTACTTGTAGAGGTACTTCATGTAGGAGTGGGTCGGCGTGCTGTCCAGGTAGAAGTAGTACTCCTTCACATCCTCGCCGTGGTTCGCTTCGCTGTTGGTCAACCCGAAGAGCCGTTCCTTGAGAATGGGGTCCTTCCCGTTCCAGAGCGCGAGAGCAAAGCAAAGGTGCTGCTTGTCATCGGAAATGCCGGCGATGCCGTCCTCGCCCCAGCGGTAGGCGCGCGAGCGGGCATGATCGTGGGTGAAGAAATTCCAGGCGTCACCCCCTTCGCTGTAATCCTCCCGCACCGTCCCCCATTGTCGTTCGGTGAGGTACGGCCCCCATTTCCGCCACGGAACGTTATTTTCACGGCCTTCTTCCAGGCGCTGCGCTTCTCTTGTCAAAGGCTTTTTCTCGTTCATGGCTGAACCTCCCCTGGATATGACTTATCAGCTCTGCATTGATACCGAAGCAAGACTGCTCCGCCGCAATGCCGTGCTCCCCGGCAAAACGGCCAACGATCTCCTCCAGGCTCCCCGCCTCCCGACTCGGAAAGCGTTCTTCGACCAACAGCGCCAACTTTCCGCCGGCGGTGTCGACTCCTTTTCCCCTCCCCTGCTCTCCTTCAATCCGTGCGTCTTTCTTCCGGTTGCAACTCGCCCTGTTCAGTCCGGCCACGTGAGACCCACGCCTCGAGCAGCGTGTAAGTGACGGCGAGCATCACCGGCCCTATGAACAGCCCGATAACGCCAAAGGCGATGAGGCCTCCGATCACGCCGGCGAAGATCAGCAGCAGGGGGAGGTCAGCGCCCTTCTTGATGAGGAACGGGCGGATAAAGTTGTCGATGGTGCCGACAATGATCCCCCAGACGATCATGGCCGTCCCCCAGAGGGCCTGGTCGGTCCAGTACAGCCACACGACAACGGGGATGAGCACGAGGCTGGGACCGACCTGGGCCACGCAGAGGATGAAAATGACTACCGTAAGCAGGCCCGGAGCCGGGATTCCGGCCACGACCAGGCCGATGCCGGCGAGGAGCGACTGGATCACGGCTGTGACGACGACCCCGAGCGCTACGCCGCGGATGGCCTTGGCAGCGAGGATGACAGCGTCTTCGCCGTTCCGGTCGCCCAGCCGCCGGGCAAAGAGGCAGATGCCGTTGGCAGCCTTCTCGCCATTGGCATAGAGGACCGCGCTGATGATCACGGTCAACAGGAACTGAACGATCATCATTCCGACGTTGCCCGCCCGGGCCACAAGCCAGCTCACGATCTCCTTCGCATGGGGAGCCAGGCGTTCGGACAGCTCTGCCTGGCCCACCGTCGTGAGATAACGCCAGCGGGCGGCGAGTTTCGGCCCGGCTAAGGGGAGTTGCTCAACCCACTCCGGTGGCGGCGGCATGGTGAACGTGGCAAGGGATTTTGACCAGCCGACAATCTCGTCGGACCGTTCAATGACACTGATGATGGCGAGAGTGAAGGGGACGATGAACACCAGCAGCAGCGCAACGGTCATCGCGGTCACGGCAAGCGCCCTCTTGCCCCGGAGCCGCTTCTGAACGCCTAGCATGAGCGGCCACGTTGTCACCACTATCATGGTTGCCCAAACAAGCGCCGTAAAGAACGGGCGCAATATCCAGAAACTGGCGGCCGTGAGGATGCCGATAAAGAGCACCGCCAGGGTCGTGCGGGCGATATCCGGGGTGGTATGATAGGGCGTCATTGGCATTTTCCCCATGGTCAAAAATCTAGCAGGTGCTCAACCGAACTTCATTCACGGCGATTTCATGACGTCTCTGGCCGTGATACTGTCGCCCATCTCCTTGCCTAACCGGTCGAGCGCCCGTTGCATCGCGGCAACCATCGCATCGTAGCTCTGGCCGTCGACCTTCTCGGTTATCGCCGCTTCCTTTACGAGCAGTGACTCGTCGGTTGTCTCCTTTTTGGCAAACACCCCCCACCTCGCGCTCAGCACGACCGAATCGCCGGGGATACCGTCGAAGCGGGAAATGCTGACCGGAACCCGATACGAGGTCCCCATTATACTCAGGGGCATTGACTGCCAGGAGAACACCGAAATGTTGGCAGATGCCAGCCGGCCCGAGAGATTCGCCACGAGAGAGCGGGTGATCTCATCGGCGAGCGACCCTCCCCATCGGTCAAACTCGGCAATGATGAGCTCGTTCTGCCCGGAGCGGGTAACAATCTGCCGACGGTCCAGGTAATCGGGGATGAATACGGGACCCAGCGATATTATGGCAGATCGCCCCGTCGGAAGTTGACTGCTGCGGGTTTCCAGCGGCGCCAGGGTGTAAAAACGGGAGGGCGGTGACGTGCCTCCAAAACAGCCCGCCAGGACAGGGGACAGGCCGCAGGCCAGAAGCAGGAACAGGATTGGACGGTATTTTCTCATTGCATACTCCTGTAACTACTGTTTTCCTTTGATAAGTGACTCGGGATGTTGCTCGAGATAGTCGGCAAGTGAGCGGATGGCGCGCGACGTCGAATCGAGCTCGGTCAGCGTCTTGGTCACGCTATACCCGAGATCGGCATTGCGCTCAGCCAGCTTTTCGTAGGTTAACAAGGCCGCGCGCAGTTGATCGAAGGAGGCGCTGCTCTTCGCCAGGGTTTCCCGGAGACTCACCGCAATATCCCCCGGCACCCCTTCTTTCAGTGCCAGGGTCTTCTCAGCCTGGGTAAAAGCGCCACGGGCCGCAACCGAGGTCTCCGAGAGGTTTTCGACGAGCGGATCGACCTTGTCGTTGACATGCTTCACGAGTGTCTGAACATCCCGTATGGCAGCCTCTATGGTCCGCGTCGTCTTTTTCGCGTCTATGGAGCTGACCACCCGGTCGATTTCCTCGAGCGTGCTATTCAGGTTGTCGACGATCTCCTCGAGCGGGAGGTTCTCAAGTGTCTTCTGCAGCTGCTCGAGCGACGTCGGGATGCTCGGTATCTCGGGGTACTTCTTGGTCAGCCCCACATAGTTGGCCGGCTTGTCGGGGAAAAAGTCGAGAGCAACCATCAACTGGCCGGTCACGAAGCTCTGGGTCTGGAGCTGGGTCCTCAAGCCAAGGTCGACAGCGTATTTGACATACCTCGGATCCTGCTGGAACTGAACCTTGACCCCTCTGAATTTCTCCGGATCCAGCGTGAATATCACCGGTATGAGTAACTCTTTTTTCGCGGGATCCACGATGATGCTGATATCGGTCACCGAGCCGACCTTCACCCCGCGGAACATCACGGGCGACCCCGCGTTCAGCCCCTTCACGGAGCCCACAAAGTAGGTGATATAGACGAACTCCTTGGTAAAGAACTTGCCGGCGCCAAGAACGAGCACCCCCACGACAAAAAGGGCAATTGCTCCGAGGACGAACGCTCCGATCGCTGTTTTGTTCACTTTCGTACTCATCGGTTTCTCCGTTCTGAGGGAATATGGACACGCTTAGCTTTGCTGCGCGCCTTCACCCCGCGTCAGGAAGTTGATGACTTTCGGGTCAGGCGACTCCTTGAGGAGCCGCTTCGGATCGCCGGCGCCGGTCATCGTTTTCACATCCGGGTCCAGAAAGACCGAGTTGGTGCCGATGGCGAAGATACTCGCCAGTTCATGGGTCACCACCACCACAGTGGTGCCGAGGCTTTCGCTCAGCTCGATGATCAGGTCATCCAGCAGCCGGGCGCTGATGGGGTCGAGACCGGCGGACGGCTCGTCGAAAAAGAGGAGGTCCGGATCCAGCGACATTGCCCGGGCGAGACCCGCCCGTTTCTTCATGCCGCCGCTGATCTCCGACGGATAAAAGTCCTCGAAGCCGCCGAGCCCGACCAATGACAGCTTGAAGGACACCAGATCCCGGATCTGCCCCGGCGGGAGGGTAGTGTACTGCTCAAGCGGCAGAGCGACGTTTTCCGCCAGGGTCATGGAGCTCCAGAGCGCCCCACTCTGGAAGAGGATGCCGAAGCGCCGCTTGAGCCGTTCCTGAACCTCGTGCTCGGCCTCCCAGTAACTGACGCCGTCATAGAGGATCTCCCCCCTGGCAGGCTGCTTGAGCCCCACCAGCATCTTGAGGAGCGTACTCTTGCCGCAACCGCTCCCCCCCATGATGATGAAGATGTCACCCCGGTTGATGGTGAAGTTGAGGTCTCGCATGAGCACGAAACTGCCATAGGACATCTCCAGGCCGCGCACTTCGATGACAGCATCTTTGCCGCTCCTGGACTCTTCCGCCGGCATGTTCATATCCCCAGTACCTGACAGGAAAGGGTGATGATCGCCGTTGCAACGACAATGCAGACGATGCCGGTCACCACCGCCGAAGTGGCGGCATAACCTACCGCCGAGGCGCTCCGCTCGCACTGCAAGCCGCGCAGGCAGCCGGCCACCGCTACGAGGATGCCGAAAACGAAGCTGTGGAAAAGGCCGACCAGGAAATGGGTGAGGTTCAGGGCGGACCTGGACTGGTGCACGTACTCCATGAAACCAAGGTCGAGCATCCCCACTCCGACGATCATCCCCCCAAGGACCCCCATCAGGTCCGAGTAGACGCAGAGGAGCGGCATCATCAGCATGAGCGCCAGCATCCTCGGCAGGACGAGGAACTCCACCGGCGAAAAACCCAGGGTCTCCAGGGCATCGATCTCCTCGTTGACCTGCATGGTGCCGAGCTGGGCGGCAAAGGCTGCGCCGGTCCTGCCGGACATGATGATTCCGGTCATGATGGCACCCATGACCCGCACAATGCCGATTCCCACCACGTCGGCCACGTAGATCTGCGCCCCGAACATCTTCAGCTGGATTGACGCGATAAAGGCCAGGATCATCCCGACCAGCAGACTGATGAGGGTCACAATGGGGAGCGCCTGCGCGCCGGTTTCCTGGATGGTGACGATCAGGTCCATACGCCTGAAATCGGCCTTGCCCCGCAGCATCTTGACGAACGCCAGCGTCGCCTCCCCGATGAAGGCAAGCACCTCCTTGGCCCCCTTGACCTGAGCCAAAGCCGTATCCGCAACCCACACAAGGAACGAGGGGTGCTCTCCGCCATGCGTCACCCCGGAGCGCTGCTTTTCGGGAGATGCCAGGTCTATTAGTTTCCGCACCCCCGCCGGCAGGCCGGACTCATCGACACTGATGCCGTTGCGGCGGCAGATATCGAACAGTTTCGCCAGAAAGACCAGGAGCCCGCTATCCCAACCTTCGAGGTTCCCGGTTTCAAAGGCAAGACGCTGTCCCTTCTCCGCCGCGCCAAGTCCGGCAATCACGCCGTCCGGTGACGGGATCGCACTTCCCAGCCGCCAATCTCCGGCCAGGGTGAGCAGGGCACCGTCCGGGGTTTTATCGATTTTGAGTTCGCTCGGGATCATGCTGTGGCACGCGCCTTTCTCTATGACACTCTGTCGGTGGCGAATTAACACCATTTCATAATGGGAAAACCATGCCACTTTCTTTTACGCGGCATACAACTGCAAAAACAAAAGGTTCGCGGCATTCGGGCGTGAACGGAATTTTGCGGTGGGGACGACATTTCGTCTCTAGCGTGATATTTCGTCTCTGTTCGGAGGAATCACCCTTATTTCAATCGGCCGACCGGCAGCCAGATGCAGGTCCCGTTGCGGGAAAGGAATGGCGATACCCGCTTCGGCAAGCCGCCCGGTGATGCGGTGCCGGATATCGCTGCAGGCCACAAGACTGTTTATCGCGGGATCCATTTCAATCCAGAAATAGGCGGTGAAGGTGACGGCTTTGAGAAGGATCTGCGCCGTTTCTTCCGTTGGCGCACCTGCACTTCATGGGCACAGTTATCGCAGTTATAACTATGAAATTCCTTATGAGAAAATAATGCCGGAAATGGTAAAGACTGTAACTAGTACCATGTAACACTTGATATTTCGCAACCTGCCCCCCTCCCAACCTCCCCCCGCTTGGGGGAGGAGCGCTAGTCTCCCTCCCCAGGAGGGGGAGGGCTGGGGAGGGGGTTTAGATGTTACAGTG
>Ga0209639_1003230_pt1 | contig 11209 bp, 6 predicted proteins | sample EPASupsiteHSE605_FD_187268 | JGI IMG/M metagenome (GOLD analysis project Ga0209639, IMG submission 187268) | Bioremediated contaminated groundwater from EPA Superfund site, New Mexico - Sample HSE6-05 (SPAdes) (version 2) | ecosystem: Environmental > Aquatic > Deep subsurface > Groundwater >...
ACTAGTGTCACGAAAACTTAATTGTGGATCATCAATTTAAGGTCAAAACCATATCAGCTGATGGAAGCTACCAAATAATATGTTCGATAATTAGGTTTTTACGATACTAGTGTCACGAAAACTTAATTGTGGATCATCAATTTAAGGTCAAAACCATATCAGCTGATGGAAGCTACCAAATAATATGTTCGATAATTAGGTTTTTACGATACTAGCTGAGAAATGTATAATGCATTCGTCCCTCCTTGATATAAATTCATACATTTATTTTTTGACATATTTTGGAATCGATGCACTAGTGTTTAAGTCAGAAAGGTATATCACTGAGAAGATATGATAACCCGCAAGAATATTAGGGTTAAGAATTTTAAGGGTTAAGAATTCGAAGTTTTTTTGGAAAAATTAATTAAGACAAGATCCATAAAAATGATGAGTTCATTTTTAAGATCATTTTAACTGATTATTGCAGCTCATTATTGTAGAATCTATTTCGTATATCACACATGAGAGGCTGGAAAAGAGAAATTTAGAAAGGTTCTGGAATTTATGAAAGTATTGGATTTAAAAAATACCATTATCAGTATCAAACAGGAATTCTCAGCTTACTTTAAAGAAAGAGACGCCGAAATCAACGGGTCTCTTCTTGCACTCCTTTCGGGAGAACATATTCTCCTGCTGGGCCCTCCGGGAACTGCAAAAACCCTGCTTGCAAACAAAATCTGTGAAACCATCGAGGGTGGGAATTTTTTCCATTACCTTTTGACCCGTTTTTCCACCCCTGAAGAAGTGTTTGGACCGCTGTCTTTAAAGGCACTTGAGAGGGACGAGTTCAGCAGACGAGTAGAGGGCTACCTGCCAACTGCCCATATAGCCCTTCTTGATGAGATTTTCAAGGCAAATAGTTCCATTTTGAACAACCTGCTAGCCGTTCTGAACGAAAGGAAGTACCATAATGGAAAGGAGATTATTGAAGTGCCTCTCTTTTCCGTTTTTGGGGCTTCCAATGAGCTGCCCGAAGAAGACGAAAGTCTCGAAGCCCTGTATGACCGCTTTCTTTTCAGGTACAGAGTGGATTATATCCAGCACGAAGAAAACCTTGAAAGCCTTATCTTCGAAAACGCAGAAGACTTCTTACCCTCAACTAAACTCAATATAGAAGAAATAATAGAAATCCGGAAGAAAGCAAGGGATCTGCCAGTTGATCCCGAAGTTAGGACAATTGTAAAAGGGCTCAGAAGAGAACTTAAAAATTCCAATATCTTCATCTCTGACAGGCGCTGGAAGAAGATCATAAACGTGCTGAAAGTCGCTTCAGCCGTAAACGGACATGCCAGCGTAAACAGGATGACTGTTGCGCTGCTCCAGCACATGCTCTGGGACGTCCCGGAACAGAAAGAAACTATCCGAAAGCTTATCCTGGACAGAGTTGTTTCCGGAGGCACAGATACCGGAAAACTGAAACTGGATGTTTTTGATCTGAAAAATTCCATTTACAACTGCCTTCAGCAGGAACTTCCGGATCTTGTAGCCTGCAATAAGTGCTATGAAGAAGAGAAGAAAACAACAGACGGCAGGAAAAGCTCAAGATTTTCCGGAATGAAGACCCAGAAGAGCCTTACATTTGACAACGCTCTCGATTTCCTGAAGCACCATATTGAATTTCCAAGCCATACCTACAGTTTTGGGCTCGATTACAGTAATCTCAACAGTTCCCTGAGCTTCGAATCCGTAGCAGAACAGTTTCGCAGGAAATACGGATTTGAATTTAAGATCAGCCTCGATTATGGAGATAAAAAACTCTATGAAAAAGAATATGAAAACCTGGAAGAAAGACTGAACTATTTCAAAAAACAAATTTTAGAAGAAGAAAAAGCTCTTGAAAAGACCCTGAAGGAGAATATCTGGGTTTCAGGTCAGGATAGTCAGGAAATTTTGATGAAATACCGTTCTAAAAATACGGATATATATGAGATCGCAAGCAATCTGAACGAAATACGGCTCTTGCTGGAGAAACCCAGGGTATTTGATTTGGCATTTGAAAAAGCAGGAGAGGTAGCCTGAAAAAAGAGAATTTCTATGAAAAGAGATGAGTCTTGGGATCGGCTACTGAAAATAGTAAGCATAAGAATTTCTATTATTCTCAAGTAAAAGGCACGCTCGTTTTGTCAGATTTGATCACTAGCTGATCCCATCACCCTTCAGTCTTGATCTGATCCCACTACCCAGCCTTGATCTATTATTTATTATATTCCCTGTAGTTGCATTCGATGTCGTTATACTCCCGGTAGTTACGTCCCATTTCGTGGTATTGAAACGTTTATGAGATTGAAAGGCGGAATAGAAACGTTCATGAGATCGGAGGGCGGAACAGAACCGTTCGTTGAATTCCATGTTGTTATATTCTCGGTAGTTGTGTTCCATGTCGTTGTATTCTCGGTAGTTGTGTCCCAATTCGTCGCGTTCCAATTCGATGTGTTCCAATTCGGTGCGTTCCATGCCGCAAATGCAGTCTGCATTAATGCCATACAAAGTAGCATCCCAACAAATAGGGATACTTCCCTTATTCCTTTATTTTTACTCATATTTTTGACTCCATTATGGTTGAATCACATTCTAAATCCAGTGATTTTTGAATTTAGTCATGAACACAACCTTTTCAACTAACCTAATACCTATGCACTTGGTGTACAAAATCAAGTACAATAGACGTTATGGTTTAAATTTATAATTTAGACAGTTAAAGATTTAATACTATTATTTACCAGTTCAACCGTGCAAGTCCTGTAACCCACTCAATGCTCACAAGCATCTAAATGGGAGTACTGCCTTAATGTTTCGACTTATTTTTCCATATACAAGCGAAAACAATTTAAAGTAGGATTATTAGTATATTAGCATTCAAAACATATAATAAATAGAGAAATATAGATTAGGAAAGTAAAGTCTCACTAATTATCCTCAAGTTGATTAAAAATTAAATGAAACGTCCAAATTTCAACGCTAATTGGAAATTGAATCTTCTTACCTGCTTTCGGCAGGTAAACGTATAGATTAATATCATTAATTTGATATCTCTTTCTTGGTCTTCCCATGACAGATAAAAACAGTAGCCTAAGAGCTGAATCCTCGTTAAAATGCACAAGGTTCTTAGTCACCTCGGTCTCATGGTTGGAGTTTTCAGAGAACTCCTATTGGTTCATATGACCCAAGACCTAAATGTATCATTGACAGTGTGAACTACATAGATTAAAACAACTATATTTTTGAAACCGGTATTCGACTTCTGCCAAGCCAAAGACAAATATGGGAAAAGGGAAGAGAACCGTGAGGGTTCAATTACTGAAAACCACAGGCATAAAAACTTTTCTTAGATCTTCTCACACAAAGCAAAAGTGTTCATTTTGTCAGATTAATCAATAACTCACGAACACAATCAGAATACGGAAAAATCTGAATAAGCAAAAACATCCCGAAAAACTCTAAGAAAAACTTTGGAAAAGGAAAGATATGCAGGAATTAAAAAACTGGAAGGAAAATTTTGAAGATATATCCGGATCAGGCTCAGCTTTACCATTCGACCATGCCTTCAATCCTTCCACAATATTGAACTTAGAACTGAGAGAAGTTCTGGCGACTCCGAGAAAAATACCAAGGCAGTTCAGGGAAGAAATTGCAGAAATTCTTATTTATGAGCTTTTTTCAGGTAAAGAATACGAAATAAAGGATGAAAAACTGTTTATGGGGAAATTTGGAGCTTTTTATCCTATATTTCTGAATATGAGGAATTTAGAAGGATGGATAGAAATAAAAACTCTTGCCAGAACCAACAGTATGGCCGGAGTTTTTATCCTGAGAACTCTTCTGGACGAACTCTTCTCACTGCTGGGTGATTGTGAAAAAATAGAATGTGAATTTTCAAAGAAGTTCCCCAAAAATCTGGAAAAAACTTTGACAGTCTTGAAAAAACTGATAAATGAAACTCAGGCCATACGGGAAAAGAAAGGATTACAGGAAATGGAGGGAAACTTCCAGCGGCAGGAAAAACCGAATACTTCCCTGGAAAAACCTGTAAATGGAGAGAATAACCGGGAAAATCAGGAAAATCAGGAAAATCAGGAAAATTTCCCGAAAGATCCTGAGGATGAGACCTGGAAAAATCCTGAACAACAATTTGAAAAATTGGCAGGTTCCGAAAAATTAGCCTCAATGACCAGAGAGTTTATGTCCTGCGAAAAGGCTGGAGAAATACTGGATTCCATCATAGGAGAAAGGATAGCTGCAAAAATTGAAGAGTTTATCCCTGTCCTTGAAGATCATCTCGAAATGCTTGAAATCCTTTCAATGCTCTTTCCGGGCAGGATATGGGACCACTCCTTGCAGGCTCTGCACAGGGAATACTTTAGAAATCTGGAAAAATATGCGGCAATTCTCAGAAAGAGTTCTGATATTCACGAAATTCTGGAACAGGTCGGAAGAATCGAACTTGAGTACGGTTCAAAAAAGCCGAATCTATCGCCGTACAGCAAAAGTGAGGTACACTCAATTACTTTTTCAGGCGAGATCCAGACCCTGCTTCCGGTAGAAGCCGTAAAGCTGAAAAATCCCCTTCTAAAACGCAAGTTCTATGCCGATATGCTTGAAGGAAAGCTCCTGACATACCAGTTAAGAGGAGAAAACTGGAACTCGAATGCTGCAGGAAAAAAGCGAAGAGGCCCCGTCGTTGCCCTTGTGGACACCTCGGCCTCTATGCGAGGAGGACCTGAGACCCTTGCAAAAGCCGTGCTGCTGGCAGTTACAAAAAGGATGCTGAAAGAAGGCAGGGATGTTAAAGTAATTCTCTTCTCCTCGAAATGGCAGACCTTTGAGATTGAGCTTACTGATAAAAAGCGTATGGGTCAGGAATTTCTGGAGTTTCTCAAATTTACTTTCGGCGGCGGTACCGATTTCAATACCGCACTTCGCGCAGGCCTGAAGGCAATGAAAGGAGAAAAAGCCTTTGAGGGAGCAGATCTCCTTTTCCTTACCGACGGGGTCTCCGAACTTTCCGAAAAACCCCTTATAAGGGAATGGAATGAAATAAAAGCAGAAAGAGAAGCCCGAATTTTCTCTCTCATAATAGGGAACTATGATGCTGGAGGGCTTGAACAGGTTTCGGACCATACATACATCATCAGAAATTCAGAAAACTGGGAAGTAGGGGAGAGTCCTGCGAGCTTTGTGAAAGCGATAAGTAGGCCTATGAGGTTTTAACGCCTGCGCTTGAAGAGTTTCTGCAAACCTTCTACAAACTCCTCCAGGTCTTTTCTACCCGGAGTTTGATGTCTATAAACACTTGACAATACGGCAAAAGCTGCTCGTTTACTTCTACTGGCCCCCTTGAACAACCCGATTTCGATCATTGCAACTATCAGTTCGGAAATGATTTTACGGTCTCTGGGACTTAAATTATTCCATTTCTCATTGAATTTTCCTGACGAGAACTTTATTGATTCTTTCCCTTCGGATGCTATTGATGAGGCTTTTGAGGAGGCAGCTTTTGAGGCATCTATTATCCGCTTCTTTCCACAGGCAGCAGTTTTGCAAAAAATTATAAAGGCTTTCTTTGAGAGTCCTTTTATATTCAATTTTTCATTATAAGGAACTTCTTTTCCCCTTCCGCAGTTGAATTTACCTTCAGAAGCTCTGCTTTCCAGAATTTTCCGGATTTCTTCAAATATCTCGGAGATTTCTTCCTGAGACCTCGTTTTAAGGTATTTTCTAAGGTTTTCCAGCAGTTCGGAGTCGATTGACTCAGGATCCGATTCAGAAGAGGAATCTGAATCAGGAAAGATATCTTCATCTACCTCAACAAAATCAGCATCCATTACAGGACCTGATTCAAAAAGAGAATCACGTGATGAGACCTTTCTGGATTCAGGTTTTTTTCTGATCCTGAAACCGGCATTTGAAAGCCTGTCAAATACTTCCCTTTTATTTTTAAGCAAGAAAGTCACATCCCTTCCTGAAATAAGATATCTTTTATTTATATCGGAACGTCTCACAGCCTGAGTTAACTTTAGTATCAACTTGTAGTTACCTACGAATCATAACTATTTACTCTATGAATCATAACTATTTACCTAGAGTTTAATCCTGAGATTTGATATCTCTTTCTGTTACCTTTTACTATAAAGTCGAAACTTTCATACTTTGTGCACAAGAATCTGTTTTCAAAACAAAGATTAAATAAGCCTTTTTTTGGATATAAACTCTAAAAAAGAAAAAATAAGAAAAAATAACCTCTCTAACCCCTTATTTTCCAGAAATAACTGCAAATAGATTCGCAGTTTAAGTAATTCTTTTATAAGTTTCATGCCTTGTAAATAGTGAGCGAGGTAAAAAGTATGAATATACATAATACAAAGCTATTAAAAGGAATCATATGTGGACTCCTTGTCATATCAATCATTTCGATTGTTTGCGCAGGAGCGGGGGCCGAAAATAAGGTCGAGACTGCAAAGGAAGAAGCGGTACAGACAAAAGTTGGGGCAAGCACTGTGTCTTCATCTGCAGTATATGCCGGCGATTATTTCCCGGAGTTTGAAAAAATCACTGTCGATCCGACTTATAAGTATCTCCAACTGAAACCTGGAGAAAGTGAAAAATTTACTGTAACCGTTGAAAACAAAGACAACAAAACAATAGAATTGAAGCCAAAGCCTTTAATCATTCCCTATACTGAAAAATTCATAAACGAAAGCTGGATCAGCATAAGTCCCTCTGAAAAATCCCTTAAGCCTGGAGAGAAAGAGGAGTTTGAAGTAGAGGTGAACATACCCGAAGATGCGGAGATTGGAAATTACGCCGTACTCATAGCCTTTACGGAAAATGTGCCTGAAGGAGACATAGTCGGGTATTATCCGAACTTCCCGGGTACGATGCAGCTGAATGTGCAGGTATGGATTCCGCCGACGGTCCAGATCCTTACACCCTATGTTAACGACCTTGTGAAAGCAGGGAAGAACTATACTTATGAGATAAAGCTCAAGAATACAGGAAATAAGGACATTGTACTCTCTCCCGAGCTTACTGAAGGAGGAAACATTGTTTACTCCGAGAGCGTATCTTCCTCTGTCGGGTTGGCTTCTTCCTCTACTGCGCTGGGGCAGGCCTTCGGAAACGAGGCAATCACTGTGGAAGCCCCTGAAAAAATAAAAGCAGGGCAGACAGCTGTCGTAAAGCTGACACTTGCGGTTCCGGCCGATGCAAAGGGAAGTTACAGTGGCAGCCTTGACCTGAATATTGATGACCCCGGAATTCGTGAATACGAAGGAAGAGTTTCTCTCAGCTTCCGCATCCTCCCGGTTCCGGAAGAGCCTTACGAAACCACCTTTGAAGCAAGGACAGACGGGCTCATCACTATAGAAGTTAAAGCCTACCAGTACGGATACGGCTTGTACACAACCGGAGGAAACAGGGATCTTACTCCTTCCTTTAACGTGAGCCTGAAAGACCCCTCCGGAAAAGAGGTAACATCTACCCTTGTAAACACAAAATACATCGGCTCGATAAATATAATAGATAATACGTACCCACAACCGTATCCGATATTATATGACTCTGCAAGAATTGCGGGAAATACTGGGACTAATGACCAGGGAAGTTACCAGGGTGGTACTACAACCTTTGTTGAGACCTATACAGTTCCGGGGGATGCAGGAAAATGGACACTTTCAATCCTTCCCAAAAACACTGAGAACTTTGAGTACACCGTCACAATTGAGGGCGCTGAAGAATAAAACAGCCCCTGATCTTTTTTCTCCAATCTTTTTCCTTTTAATTTGGGTATTCCGGACACGGCGGAAATCCGGAATTTTTTGATTCTTTAAAATAAGGAATATAAGGTTATTTAGGGATTTTTGAAACTTTTTTAGATTCACTCTTTTTTAATCCTTCCTAATTTATCCTTCCTTTCTTTTTTATCAATATTTCTCCTGTAGTAGTGAGGGGATAGATGCTGCAACATTCTGGTTGAAGAATCAGAATATTTCAGGCTTCGAGGTTAAAAATCAACATTATTATAGTGGAGGATATATAATTTAGTTGAAGCGTAATTTTATCGGGATTCAAGAGAAAATAAGAAAAACCTGTTAAGTACACATAAATTTTCATCTACAAATGGGGGATAATAAGCCCGAAGGAATAAAATAGTCTAAAGATAAGATGGAGCTTTCACAGGATAGAGAGAAAGTCATATAACATCATAGTTTTAATTTCATATTTTTGCTGGAGGTAAGAAATACATGAGAGAAGGTCCGGATCCCTTCGGGGTAAGAGACATTATCGAAACAGCTGCCGGAAAAGCTACGATTTACAGATTGGGCAAACTGAAAGAAAAGGGCTTTGAAGGGATCTCCCTGCTTCCTTACTCCATAAGGATCCTGCTGGAATCCCTGCTCAGGCATGCGGATACTGAAAAGCATATAATAACTGCCGAGGACGTGGAGGCCCTTGCTCGCTGGAATCCTGAAAATATAAGTGAAAGAGATATCCCGTTTATTCCGTCAAGAGTGATTATGCAGGATTTTACAGGTGTTCCCGCTGTAGTAGACTTAGCAGCCCTCCGCTCGGCAATGCAACGTCTCGGAGGCGATCCTGCGAAAATCAACCCTGTCATCCCTGCAGATCTGGTCATTGACCACTCAGTTCAGGTTGACTCCTACGGGACATCATACGCTCTTGAGGAAAATGAGAAAAAGGAGTTTGAACGCAATAAGGAACGGTATTCCCTCCTCCGCTGGGCTCAGAAAGCCTTTGATAACTTCAGGGTTGTGCCCCCTGGTAGAGGAATCATCCATCAGGTAAACCTTGAGTACCTGACCCCGCTTGTGCACCTCAATGAGAAGAATGGAGAGCTGTTTGCATTCCCTGATACCCTTGTAGGGACCGACTCCCATACCACAATGATCAATGGGATAGGAGTGCTCGGCTGGGGCGTAGGAGGCATAGAAGCCGAAGCGGTAATGCTCGGGCAGCCTTACTATATGCCTGTTCCTGAGGTTATTGGTTTCAAACTTTACGGAAAACTGAAACCGGGAGTTACTGCCACAGACCTCGTCCTGACAATTACAAAGCTTCTAAGAAAAAAGGGAGTTGTCGGCAAATTTGTAGAATTCTACGGGCCCGGATTGAACTCTCTGAATCTTCCGGACAGGGCAACGATCTCTAATATGGCTCCTGAGTATGGAGCAACTCTTGGAATTTTCCCACCTGATGCCGAGACCCTGAACTACCTGCGAAGAACTGGCAGAAACGAAGAGCAGGTTGACCTTGTGAAAAAGTATCTGGAAGCGCAGGATCTTCTCTATTCAACCCACAAGCCCGAACCTGTATTCAGCAGTACCCTGGAACTCGATATGAGCACGGTAAAGCCCTGTCTTGCAGGCCCGAAGCGTCCTCAAGACCAGCTCTTCTTAAGTGAAGTGCCTGAAAACTACCGCGAAACAATGCAGCAGACCTTTATCCGCAAGAAAGAGGCTGGAATTGAGCTTTCCAGAGATCTTGCTTATCAGCGCTGGATAGGAGAAGGAGGGACACCTCTAGAGGAACCTGAATTCCTTAGCGTAGAAGAAGCAAAAGAAAAGAAATCTCCGGAAAAGTCTTTCAGGGTCACACACGGTTCTATAGTGATTGCGGCCATTACCTCCTGCACCAACACCTCAAACCCCTCGGTTCTCATCGGAGCCGGGCTGCTGGCAAAAAAGGCTGTAGAAATGGGCCTGCGAGCTAAGCCTTTTGTAAAAACAAGTCTCTCCCCGGGTTCAAGAGTAGCTACGGAATACCTGGGGGCTGCAGGGCTTTTGCCCTATCTCGAAGCCCTGGGTTTCCACCAGGTTGGCTATGGTTGCACTACATGTATAGGAAACAGCGGACCTCTCCCGGAAAACGTTGCAAAAGAAATCGAAGAAAATGACCTTACTGTTGCAGCCGTGCTCAGCGGAAATAGAAACTTCGAAGGGAGGATCAATCCGCTTGTCAGGGCAAACTACCTCGCCTCTCCTCCTCTCGTGGTTGCCTATGCAATCGCAGGTACTGTGGACATCAACCTAGAAACTGAGCCACTCGCTTATGACCCCAATGGGCGCCCTGTCTACCTCAAAGATATCTGGCCTGCAGAAGAGGAAATAAAGAATGTTGAAAAGAGCAGCATCAAACCTTCAATGTTTGAAAAAGAGTATTCCAGGGTTCTTGAAGGCCCCGAACTCTGGAAAGAACTGGACGTTCCCGCCGTTACCCTCTATGATTGGAACCCCATGTCCACCTATATTCAGGAACCGCCCTATTTTGTGGATTTCCCGCTTGCTTCACCTTTGCCAGAGGATATAAAGGATGCCAGGATCCTGGCCCTGTTCGGAGATAGTATCACTACGGACCACATATCCCCTGCAGGTGATATTCCGTCTGAAAGTCCTGCAGGTAAATACCTGATATCCTGGGGAGTTGATCCTGAAGACTTCAACTCTTATGGATCCCGCAGGGGTAATCATGAAGTAATGATGCGCGGAACTTTCGGGAATATCCGGCTCAGGAACAGGCTCGTGTCCAGGGAAGGAGGCTGGACTGTGTACCATCCCCGAAAAGAAGACTTCCCGGAGGAATCCTGCGGAGGAATTTCAATCTATGACGCAGCTATGCTTTATGCGGAGAACAATATTCCCTTGATAGTTATCGCAGGCAGAGAATATGGAACAGGCAGTTCCAGAGACTGGGCAGCCAAAGGTACTTTCCTTCTCGGAGTAAAGGCAGTTATTGCCGAATCCTTCGAACGCATCCACAGAAGCAACCTTGTTGGCATGGGAGTTCTTCCACTGCAGTTTAAAGAGGGAGAAAATGCAGATACTCTTGGCCTCACAGGGAAGGAAAGCTATGATATTCTGGGCATTGAAAACATGGAGCCCCACGGAGAGCTTATAGTAAGGGCAAAGGACGAAAAAGGGGAAGAAATACGATTCCAGGTAACATTGAGGCTGGATTCAACTGTGGAAACAGAATATTACATGAACGGCGGGATTTTGCATAAGTTCCTGCGGGATTCCGTGAAGAAAAAACGCATATGAAATTCTTCGAATAACAGGCACAAACAAATGAAAGTACTCTCCGCCCTACTTTTTTTACCTCTCAACTCCATCATTATCTGGGCAGGAAGGTTGTACTTATTTCGGTTTTTTGA
>Ga0209639_1003231_pt1 | contig 11207 bp, 11 predicted proteins | sample EPASupsiteHSE605_FD_187268 | JGI IMG/M metagenome (GOLD analysis project Ga0209639, IMG submission 187268) | Bioremediated contaminated groundwater from EPA Superfund site, New Mexico - Sample HSE6-05 (SPAdes) (version 2) | ecosystem: Environmental > Aquatic > Deep subsurface > Groundwater >...
CAATGAACAAGACGCCAAAGTGACCGTAGCGTTCGGCTTATAAGCAACAGCATCAGCCCACAAGGCTGACAATCGCCCCAGCCTGATCCGAAAGAGGAAATCCGGCCGAGGGTGTCACGGATTCAGGTAAAAGCCAAAAGAGCATGGTCTTTGTAAAAAAAATTGCCGGCGAGGGCTGCCGGTGCTTATTGAGCTAAATTTCAAGATTCCCATAAATTTAAATTATTAAGCCTCCAGGGAGCATCTCCTGCACAATTTTATCCGAATAATACCGACAATAACAACGAGAGTATTAACATGAAATTATTAAAAATATTCGCTTTTACCCTTCTGGTTCCCAGCGCCTTCAGTCACGTTTCAGCTATTGCAGAGGACGAGTTATATCTCTGTGGGATTATCAAAGATATAAACCAAAAAAATGAAACAATTATTATCGACGTCCAATCAAAAAGCTGCCATGGTCTTCGAAAATTTAAACTCCATACTTTAAAAGAGATGCAATCTGTTAATACAGATGAAAGGAAATGTTTCTTCATAGACAGCAACCGATGCAATGTTGGATTTATATACAACATTATTAAAATTGAGAGGAATTGATGTCCATGCAAAAATTTGTAATATTTACAGCTATGGCCATTTGCATGATGGTCAATCATGTTGTAGCCGCGAACATGAAGGATTATTGCCAAACTCCTCCGTTCATCAGCGCCACGCCCGCACCCAATGTACTGTTGATGGTGGATAATAGTGGCAGCATGTCCAATTTGGCATACCCTGCAAGCGTCCCCTATAACCCCAATCGTCTCTATGAAGGCTATTTCGATCCCGAGAAAAACTATGCTTTAATCAATGGCATCTTTGTGGAAACAGGCTCAAGCACCTGCGAGAAAGTCTGTGCTGGCACCTGGTCGTGTCAGACGCATAACACAGGAACTTGCGCGGCAAAAGGCTCCTTTGGCTGCCCGGATAATAAATATGCCTGTTGTTCGGACTGGGGCGCCGTTAACTGTGACGACTTTGGAAATGGCAACTATCTGAACTATCAGAACATGGCAAGGATCGATCTGTTGCGGTGGGCGATGACCGGCGGCAAACCGGCAGGCTGCAACAATTCGATTCAGACATGCGATCCAAGTTTTTATGGTCAGCCGAGCGCCTCTCTCCCGTGCGATGCCACGGGCTGCACCCTTGAGACCGAGAGCGGCATACAAGTTAAAGCCCGCTGGGGCCGTATCACCGGCGATGACGGGGGACTGCTCTATCAGCTTAAAAAGCTCCCCGTGCAGCCTCGTATAGGCAGTATGTATTTCGGTGGAACCGGTGTCAACAGGACCGTTTTTATTGGTGACTTTACCGGTTCCGCCAGTTACGACGGCACCAACCCTTACAAGAATTCCATTGTTGCGCTTAACGATGAGTCACCCACCGGCTCCACCCCAACCGGACCGGCGCTATGGGCCGCTTATGCCTATCTGGCACAGACCGGCTCCGTCTTCGGAAGCCCTTCCCCTCAAACCGGAGGGAATGAATGGAAGAACCCGATGTATCAATGTTTTGATGCCGACAATAACGGCAACTGCCAAGGCAACGAATTGGTTCAAGTGCCCTGCGCCAAAAACTTTATCATCCTGCTGAGCGATGGCCAATGGAACAAAGGGGGGATAGATGGCTCGGTCGTCTCAACTTGCAATATTGACACTGGGTATGAAAGTTCATCGGCCGATCCGGTAGTTCCTGCGTATTGGCTGCATAAAAAGGGCTATATCAACGCTCCGACCAACTTGAAATCCAGCGTAGACGCTCTCTATTCCCTCGGTCTGTGGTTGGGAGGCACCGGTGAGCGGTCTCTGGAATACGTATCCATGTTTGGCGGGTTCGACACCACCAAGACTTGGCCGGGAGATATGACCGATTATCCGAAAAATAGCTGCACTGCCGATGATTGCGGCACTGCGGGCAAGGGCAGCCCCTGCACTGCACTGCCGCCCTCCTCATCGGATTGGGACAAAAATGGCAACAACATTCCCGATACCTACTTCGAAGCGCAAGATGCCTCGAACATAAAAAACCAAATCATGGCCATTATCTTCGATATATTGCAGAAGGCATCCTCCGGGACTGCGGTTTCAGTATTGAGTTCCAGCGAAGGCAGCGGCGCCAATCTCATGCAAGCCCTGTTTTATCCTAAACGGTCATTCAGCAATAACACAGAGGTCTCCTGGACAAGTGACCTGATGAATTACTGGTATTATATGGACCCTTTCTTCTCATCTATGCAAATCCGAGAAGATACCATCAGAGAAGCGGCCGATTACACACTGCTCGATCTCAAACGAGATTATATAACAAGCTTTGCTTATGATTCTAGTCAGATCAAGACGTTAGCGTATCTTTGGGAAGATACCGCTGGAACAGGCAGTATCGCTACAGCCACAGCCAAGGGAGCCGTGCCAATAGAGGATACCCAAGCCATCTGGCGTGCTGGTTTCAATCTCTGGTGGATGAAACCGTCCACCAGGAATTTGTTCACGTCGCTGGATGGAACCACCCGGTTACCATTCACAATCACGAACATCGCCCACCTTGATGATTATTTAGGTCAGACAGCGAGTCCTACAGCCGCAAACGCAACCATCAACTACGTGCTCGGGTATGATTGCGTGGATGCCACGGGGGTCGGCTGCGCCTGTGGAACAGCCGGTTGTTCCACAAAGATAGGCAGGAGCAGGACGGTGACCACTGGTGTCTGTTCTGCACGAAAAAGTCCGTGCGACAACTCGACCGATTGTCCAAGCGGAGAGACTTGCGAACAAGAAACACACGTCTGGAAAATGGGCGATATCATCTCCTCCACTCCACGCATCATGGGTCCAGGGTACTTAAACAGCTTCCATGCCCCTCCCCCCTATGGCTACAATGACCAATCCTATGCGAACTTCATCAAAAGCAATGATTACCAAGACAGGCAATTAGTCTTTGTGGGCGCCAATGACGGTATGCTGCATGCTTTCAAGCTCGGAAAGTTACTCCAAAAATGGTCAGGAAAACAATGGCATGAAGCAGCTAAGCAGGAAGGAACCACCGGTGCAGGAGGAATGGGATCTGAAAGCTATGCCTTTATTCCGAAAAATGCCCTTCCCTATCTGCAATATTTTCACGATGAAGATTACTGCCATATCTACATGACAGATGGCCCGACAACTCTGATTGATGCTTCCATACATAAGCCATCGACCTGCACATTGGCTAACTATTGGGATTGCCCGAAGATAACGACGATGAAACCAGCACCACTACCAGCCAGCGGATACATCATAGATTACGACAAGACAAGCTGGCGCGCCACCCTGATAGGCAGCATGGGTATAGGTGGTGCCACCTGCGATGCCGCGGCCGCTGATCCGGATCGAATCAGCACTCCATTGACTGTCTCTGGCAATCCCGTTGGCTGGTCCTCATACTTTGCCCTCGATGTGACCAACCAATCAACTCCACAACCTTTATGGGAATTCAGCCATCCCGATCTTGGCGCGACCAATGTCGGCGCCGGAATTGTCAAGGTAGGAGGCAATCAAAAACGTTGCACCAACAACGACACCATCACATGTTCCACCGACACTGATTGCAGTGCAGGTCCTCCAGGATCGCAATGCATCACAACCAACGGCAAGTGGCTTGCCATTCTTGCTTCAGGTTCAACCGGCCCAATTACCAGTCTGGAATTCAAGGGCAGATCAGACAAGACTTTGAAACTCTTTGTGCTCGATCTCAAGACAGGCGCGCTAGTGCGATTCATCGATACCGGTATTGCCAACGCCTTTGCCGGTTCCATTTCCACCAGTGCAATTGACTTTGAAAAAACGCGGTCCAACGATAGCGGCAATTACCAGGATGATGCCATTTATATCGGTTATGTCCAGAATGCTGCCAGCGGCGGTGTGTTGCGGCTCGTGATCAACGACGACATCGATCCCAACAACTGGACATGGAGCAAGGTCATCGACAATATAGGTCCGGTGACCACCTCTGTGGCAAATCTTCTTGACCGAAAAACCGGTAAATTCTGGCTTTATTTCGGTGAAGGTCGCTATTTTTACAAATCGGATGACCTCATCACTCGACGCAAGCTGTTTGGCATTCAGGAACCCTGTTTTGACAGTGTAACCAACAGCATAAGTCCCACGTGCACCACTACCCTTGACTTATTGATCGACCTGCAACCACAGACGACACCCACCGAATTTTCGGCCACAAAGAAAGGCTGGTATATCGAGCTTGACGATGCAGTGTCGCCAAATAGCGCCGAGCGCGTGATTTCCAATCCCACGCCGGACCCTCTTGGTGCCATCTATTTTTTGAGTTTCTCCCCGACAGACAATATCTGCGGCTTCGGCGGCACCACTTACCTTTGGGCATTGGACTACAAAACTGGTGGCCAAGTAACGTATGAACTGCAAGGAAAAGCCCTAGTGCAGGTTTCCACCGGTGAAATCAAGGAACTGAAACTGTCCGAGGCTTTCACTGAGCATAATCACCGAAAAAGCGTTGGGTTCTTGGGTATCCCACCAGTTGGCCAGGGAATCATGATCATCTCCAACCCAAGCCCTATTAAAAAATTCATGCATATACAGGAAGAATAACATGAAGGCTCAAAGTGGTTTCACACTCATTGAACTTCTTGTCGTCGTAACGATAATTGGAATTGTTTCGAGTATCGCAATCGGAAATTTTTTCCGGCTAAATGAAAAAAAAACTATCGAATCAAACATAAAAGAAATTTATTCCATTCTGATGAGGGCAAGAAATACCGCGTCAAATACCAACACCCCTCGCTTGGTCGTTTTAGGTGCTAACCAGCTGCAAACCGGGGTGGACGCTGACGGCAATAACGTTATTGATGGGACTCCTACTATCAAAACATTTAATGTATTTCCAACAGCTGCAACTCCGCATGCTATCACCTCTAACGTACCCCCCGGTCGTATCAGATTTGACAGAAGGGGACTGACCAGCGACAACCAAACCATAAGCATAACTGGTTTTCCAGCCGGTATCGATCCTGCTATGGACTGTATCGTAATATCGGCAACCCGTATCAATATGGGTCGAATGACAGGAGGAGCCTGTGTTCAACGATAAAAAAATAACCCATCAGCAGCATGGTTTTTCCCTGGTGGAGGTTATGGTCGCCTTGCTGATCTTCATGGTGATCATGTTAGGCTTAGCCCAAGGAGAAATTACCGCCTTATGGACCCAAAGCAGAAACATATTTCGTGATGAGGCTCTCAGGCTGGCAGAAGACGAATTAAGCCGGCTGAAAGGTGAACAGTTTTCTCTTTCGGGCACTTCAGCTGCGCTTACGCCAGCATCTTGGTCTGCCCCTCAAGACGTGGTAGTGAGAATGCGCAGGGGCAACTTCACATTTGCGAGATCAATACAAATCACCGATATAGCAACCGATGCCACCGCGCTTAAACGCATTGAAGTGACAGTGGGATGGAACCACGGAAGCAATGCAACATTGCTAGAGCCAACGAAACTGAATAACCAAACATCTTTGAGCACAATAATCGTGCGGGGTGATTGAAGGTCAATCATGAAACAGTGCAAAAACACTTTTCCCCTGGGGCAATCAGGATTTTCCCTAATAGAGTTAATTGTTTATCTGGCGATTCTGACAGTTCTTATGTCCGCAGTGGTCATTAGTTTCCACGGAACCACATATCGGGTATTTCAACAGTCAGGCATCGCGGAGACTAAAATTGAGACCGATGTTGGCTTGGAATTATTGCGGTCGGATCTGGAGCATGCAGGTTTTGGGCTGCCTTGGCAATCAACTACTAATATGAACTACACTGAGCCTGTACCCCTGGCTGGGGCTTCCACAGATATCCCTAGAGCACTGATCAGCGAAGACCTCTCCGCGAACAGCCATAACGGTGCTGATTATCTGGTCATACGGGCCACCAATGTGATCCGAGGAGTAAGCGGTCAGAAATGGGGCTATGTGGGCCGTAAAATCGACCATACGATTGATGTTCAATCTATGAGTTCTGATGTTTTTGAAAACACTGACCGGGTAATCGTCCTTCGCCCCGAAACAAGCAATGGGGTATACCGCCAACTCGTAATGGATGGCGCAACCTATGCAACTCAACCGACATTGGCGGAAATGGCAACTTTTGCCCCAGATGCCACTCCCAATGATCCGGACGGAGAACGATATTTGGTCTATGGAGTAAATGATGCCAGTATAAAGAGACCATTCAACCGGACTGATTATTTTATAAGCGCTGCCAATGTTCCTACTCTCTGCGCACCCAATACTGGTGTTCTGGTCAAGGTGACCGCAAATCAAGCTAATGACAATTTATCTCTACCAATGCCAATCGTGGACTGCGTCGCTGATTTCCAGATAATCTACTACCGGGATACGAATGGGGATGGAGGATGGGATCTACGTTCCGATGCAAATGGTTTGGCAGGACTTTCCGCTGAACAAATTCGTAACCAGGTCAAGGCGATCCGCTGTTATCTCCTTACCCATGAAGGAGGCAAAGATGATCATTTCACATACGCGAATAATGCCATCAACGTTGGCGAGGTGGATACGGATGGCACGACCCTGCTGGCTGGGCGATCTTTTACCTTAGACACCATTATTGGCGGAAATTGGGCTAATTATCGCTGGAAAGTGGTTAGCCTGGCTGTGACTCCAAAAAATTTAAAATAATCTTTTTCCGAATTAATCAACTTGTGAAAATGGACAAAACATGGCCTGCATATACGACAACATCACTAAAAAAATATGCAACAACGACAAAGGCATAGCCCTGGTCTCAGCACTCATACTGGGCTCGATCGGTATGCTGATGGTTGCTTCGCTTCTCCTTATGGTAGGGGATACCGGCAGTTGGATAAGTGGATCCAAAACGCGTTATCAGGTTGCCCTGGCTGCCGCCCATGGCGGAATGAACTTCTTTGTTAAAGAAATCATCCAAAAAGGCTTAAGAGGAGATAGCTTAACCAAAACCGCCCTGGGGGATTATGACGGGTTGTTAGCAATGATTTCAGATGCGAATTTACCCAAAAAACTCACAGAAACAGGACGACTTGGCGTCGGAACTTATCCAGGCAATAAACCAGACGTAACAATGACATTTGCAATACCAAATGGACCCAACATCACCATCAATACAACTATCAAAAGTACAGGGCGCGGTAACAGTGGCACATCTTCGAACATTTTGGAAGGTGGCGGCGTCGTTGATAACAACAGCGGAAAAATTACCCCCCAGCACATTCCTTATATCTATCAAATTGAAACGGAAGGACAAAACGCAGCAAATTCAATAAAATACGCCAGGTTGTCGGCGATATACGCTTATTAACTAATTTTACGACTCATCTCCTCCATCTGTTTACGTATTGTTATTTCTGGTTCATCCGGCAAACGCGTACCTGGGCGAGGAAGGAGTGGCAAAGTGACATGGCATGAGACATGTTGTTTGGTGACGAAACCCGACAACATTTGGAGGTCTCAGCCATGTCACAATCGCTCTTGTATCATGCCTTTGGCATCAAAGGCGTCACCTATCGCAGCGCCAAAGTGCTCGGCAATGGGCTCGTTTTCTGCGTCGAAACTACCAACCGCCATGTTCCCTGCGATACCTGCGGGCATCGATATTGCCATTTCAAGGGGCAGAATGTTCGGTGGTTCCGAATGGCGCCGATCGGCCGCAAGCAGGCTCTGCTGCAAGTGACCATGCATCGGTTGCAATGCGCACGATGTGGGTGTCTCTGGTGGCCGCGCCTGCCGTTTGTCAAAGGAAACGCCCGCTATACCCGGTCGTTTGCCCGGACCGTTCTCGATCTGCTGCAATTCGGCACGATCCGGGCCGTGGCCGAGTATCTCCGCGTGAGCTGGGATCTGGTCAAGGATATCCACAAGACCTGGCTCGCCGCACGCTACCGGACCATCGACCTGAGTGGGGTCCGCTACCTTGGCATTGACGAGTTTAGCCTGAGAAAGCGGCACACCTACATGACGATTTTCGTCGATCTGCAAACCGGCCGAATCCTGCATGCCGTTGAAGGGACGAGCAAGGAAGCAATCTCGCCCTTTTTGCGGACCGTGGCGAAAAAGGCCAAAAAAATCAAGGCGGTGTCCATGGACATGAGCACCAGCTACACCAGTGCGGTCAAAGAACACCTCCCCGGCACGCCCATCGTCTTTGACCGCTACCATGTCATGGCGCTCATCAACCGGCAGATTGACACCTTGCGCCGTGAGCAACAGCACCGCCTCGACGTGGAAGGAACCAAAACCTTGAAAGGGAGCCGGTTTCTCCTGCTGCGCAACTACCATGAGCTATCTGACTCCAAGAGGAACAGCCTTGATGTCTTGCTGACGGCAAATCAGCCCCTCTTCTCCATGCACGCCATGAAAGAGCAGTTTCGTCTATTTTGGAGTCAGGGCACGGCAGTCCAAGCCAAGTCGTTTCTTCTCAATTGGGCCTTCGATGCATTGACCTCTGGAATCAAACAACTCAACGCGGTCGGTTCAACGATGTTGACCAGTATGCAGGGATTGCTCGGGTATTACCCCCACAAAATAACCAATGGCCCGCTGGAAGGCCTCAACAACAAAATCAAGACCATGAAGCGCCAGGCCTATGGCTTTCGCGATATGGAGTATTTCAAACTCAGGCTCTACAACCTCCACAACTCCAGGTACGCGTTTGCCGGATGAACCAAAATTGTACGTCATAGGTTGGTGTTCAATGTTAACCGTGCAAACTGTGCGAAACCAACTGGGTAATTGTGCAGGCGACCTGCTCTTGATCCAAGCCATCACAGTGCACGGTCACTTCCGCATACTGCTTGTACAAGACCTGGCGTTCATCATAGAGTTCGCGGAAGCTCTGGTTTGCCGCCTTGGCAATGCCGCGCGTGGCAAAATTGTGAATCCGCCGCTCGATTTCGGCAAAAGAGACCTCAAGAAAAATAATGGTGGAAATCGCCCCCAGGTGGGTCATGGCCTTATGGCTATAGGCGGCGCTTCCGCCGGTGGCGATGACATGACGGCTGACATTGAGTTTGCAGATCTCGTTTTCCTCAATGGCGCGCAGATTGAGGTGATCGGACTCATCAAGAATCTGCTGCAATGATTTCTGCTGGTTGATCTGAATGAGCACATCGGTGTCGATGAAACCCAGCGACATATTTTTCGCCAGGATGATGCCGATGGTGCTCTTGCCGGCGCCTGGCATGCCGATCAGGGTCAGGTTGGTTTTCATGATGACATTCCATGGCAAAAGGATGTGGTCCGTCGGGAACCGGGGATCGTGCCTGCAAAAGCAGCGTAGCCCAGGGCTTTCCGGAGGGCAAGGGAGGAATGACAGAGGAAGGAAGATGCGGGGAGGTATTTGGTAAAAAAAACTCGCCCCGGAACCGTTGTAAGGAGGGCAACGGTCCGGGGCGCGGAAAAAATCGGGGAAGTCCTGGGCAGGGTTACCAGGCGGTTTCTTCCTTGATTTCTCCCCGGGTAGAAACAACCGCATGCCGAATCGGAAAGCTCGGTTTGGCGGTATCCCAAGCCTTTTTGATGATCTGCAGCATGGAATGACAGCACGGCACCTCCATGATCAGAATGGTCAGCGACTTCAGCTTGCGAGTCCGGAAAATCTCGGTGAACCGATCGACGTATAACTGCTGGTCGTCAAACTTGGGGCACCCCATCATCACCACCCGGCCGGCAAGATACTCTTTTTGCAAGCCGGCATAGGCCACGGCGGTGCAGTCGGCCGCGACCAGCAAGTCACAGTTTTCGAGAAAGGGCGCAGTGGCAGGAATCAAGCGAATCTGCACCGGCCAATGCGACAGGGCCGAACCGGTTTGACCACTGGGCAGGTTGGCCATCTGGCAGGGTGACATCGGCGAGAGCGTCTGCAACCGGGCCGAAGGACAGCCGCCCATGGGTTGCGGCGCGGCAGCGCCCTTCTTCTGTGTGGCGAGAAAATGCTCCACGGCTTCTTCGTCGAACTCGTCGGCTTCGCGCTCGATGATTTGCAGCGCTCCGGTCGGACAGGAACCGAGGCAAGCGCCCAGCCCGTCGCACAGTTTGTCGGCCACTAACCGAGCCTTGCCGTCAATGATCTGCAGGGAGCCTTCAGCGCAATCCGGAACACACTGGCCGCAGCCGTTGCAGAGTTCTTCATCTATTTTTATAATTTTTCGCAGTACTTTCATTGTGTTTCCTTCTTATTCAATAATTTTGCCGATCCATCGAGCACCGCGCTTTTCAAAGCCTCGATGCCGATGCGTTCCATGAACCGGGCAGACCGGCTCTTGAATTTGGCCTCCCGGAGGTAATAATTAAGGGTCTTGGTTACCAGGGCCACGGCCTCGTCATCACTCAACCCCTCTGCCACCACCTCACCGATGCGGGGCCGGCCGGCGGCATTACCGCCAAAGGAAAACCGCCAGCCCTTGCTTTCGCCGGTGAGGCCCACGTCGCGCATCCAGGACTCGCAGCAGCAGAACCGGCACCCGGAAATACCCACCTTCACTTTGGCGGGCAAAGGGCCGTCCAGCTCGATTGCCTTGATCCGCTCGCCCAGGGTCAGGGCATCCCGATGGCCGTACTGGCACCAGGTGCGGCCGGGGCAGGCCTGGACATAATGCACCCGGTTGCGGGTATGTGGCGGCGTTGACGGAATGCTTAACTCGTCTCTCAGGGCTTCCATAGCCGCAGGTTCCATCCCGAGGAAGGCGATCCGCTGGGCGCCGGTAATTTTGGTTTTGGGAATCCGATATTTCCTTGCCAGTCCAGCCAACTGTTCAAGATCTTCAGGGCTGAGCAAGCCAGCGTCAAAATGGGGCAGCACGAGATAGGTCTTCCGGTTGTCGTCCATGGTTGTCGTCCAAGCCGCCCCGGCCGGAACGGATGCTGCGGCCGAGGCGTGTCTGCGTTGAGGAGATGAAAACTTAGCCCAAGATGGCCTTGAGATCGGCCTCCGGGGAATCGACCGGTTTGATGCCGAAGGTGTTGACCAGGAATTCGAGCACCGCCGGGGTAATGAAGGCCGGCAGCGACGGTCCGAGGCGGATGTCCTTGATGCCGAGATACAACAGGGTCAGGAGCACGGCCACCGCCTTCTGCTCATACCAGGAGATGATCAGGGAGAGCGGCAGGTCGTTGACCC
>Ga0209639_1003232_pt1 | contig 11203 bp, 9 predicted proteins | sample EPASupsiteHSE605_FD_187268 | JGI IMG/M metagenome (GOLD analysis project Ga0209639, IMG submission 187268) | Bioremediated contaminated groundwater from EPA Superfund site, New Mexico - Sample HSE6-05 (SPAdes) (version 2) | ecosystem: Environmental > Aquatic > Deep subsurface > Groundwater >...
CGTTCGACATCATCATCCTGTCCCCAAAGAGCTGGGTAAGAAGTTTGACGTACGGAGTTTCGCCGCAACCGGCGCAGGCGCCGGAGAATTCCAACAGGGGTTGACAGAACTGGCTGCCTTTTACGCTGTATTTATTCCAGAGTTTGTCTTTTACAGGAATCGTCATGGCAAATTCCCAATTGGCTGCTTCAGTGTCTTTTTGGCTATCCAAGCTTTCCATAACGAGGGATTTTTCCTTCGAGGGGCAGGTATTGACGCATACTTCACAGCCCATGCAATCTAAAGGTGTAACCTGCATGCGATAAGCTAACCCGGCCAACTGCTTGCCTATAGCTGGTTTTGTTTCAAACTCAGCCGGAGCGTTCTTGACTTCATCCTCGGTCAACAGGATCGGCCTGATCGCTGCGTGCGGGCAAACAAACGAACACTGGTTGCACTGGATGCAATTCTCTTTAATCCACCTGGGTACAAACGCTGCCACGCCGCGTTTTTCATATTTAGCAGTGCCTGACGGGAAAGTACCGTCTTCCACACCTTTAAAGGCGCTGACAGGAAGACTATCTCCCTCATTCTTGCACATGATCCGTAAGACGTTTTTAATGAAATCAGGCTCGTCTTTTTCTACAACCGGCTCATCAGGAGCATCAGCCCATGCGGCAGGTATATCAACTTGCACCAGATTACCAATACCTGCATCAACAGATGCATTATTCATGCTAACGATCTTGTCGCCTTTTTTACCATAAGCTTTCATGATCTGGGCTTTCATGTAACCAACAGCTTCGTCAATAGGAATCACTTTTGCCAGCTTGAAGAAGGCTGCCTGCATGATCATGTTGGTACGGTTGCCCAAACCTAGTTCTCTGGCGAGTTCCACAGCATTGATCGTAAAGAAGTTAATTTTGTTTTTAGCAAGATATCTCTTAATCGTTGCCGGCAACTTTTCTTCCAGATCTTCCGCTGACCAGACAGTGTTAAGCAGGAAGGTGCCACCAGGCTTGAGACCTGCAGTTAAATCATAAACGTTAACATAAGACTGGTTACTGCATGAAATGAAGTCGGCTGTGTTAATCAAGTAAGGCGCCTTAATGGGCTTTTTACCAAAGCGCAAGTGGGAAACGGTGATGCCTCCTGATTTTTTGGAGTCATAGGCAAAATATGCCTGCGCAAAAAGGTCAGTATGGTCACCAATGATTTCGACAGCCTGTTTGTTGGCGCCGACTGTGCCGTCAGAACCTAATCCCCAGAATTTGCATTGGATGGTTCCTGCCGGAGCAACGTCGATATCCTCGCCCCTCGGCAGGGATGTAAAGGATACGTCATCGATAATGCTGATAGTGAAATTATTCTTTGGCTCATCCGCTTTCAGGTTTTCATATACTGCTACGATATCGGAGGGCAGGGTGTCTTTTGAACCCAGACCGTAACGTCCGCCTACAACAAGCGGTTTTTCAATATCTGTATTGAAGAATAAGTTGCAAATGTCGTTATACAGCGGTTCTCCAGGTGAACCGGGGGTCTTAATCCGGTCAAGTACAGCAATTTTCTTTACAGTTTTCGGGAATACATTAAAGAAGTATTTTGCCGAGAAAGGTCTGTAAAGGTGTACTTTGATGATACCTACTTTTTCACCCTTGGCCATCAAATAGTTGATAGTCTCTTCTGCGGTGTCGCAGACAGAACCCATTGCAACGATGATGTTTTCAGCTTCCGGATCTCCGTAATAATCAAACGGTTTGTATTCCCGGCCGGTGATCTTGCCGATTTCCTGCATATAATCATTTACGATATCAGGTACTGGCTCGAAGAACGGGCTGCATGCTTCTCTGGCCTGGAAGAAAATATCAGGGTTCTGGTTGGAGCCCCTGATTACCGGGCGGTCAGGATTCAAGCTGTTGTCCCTAAATGCCTTGACTGCATCCATATCAACCAGTTTGGCAAAATCTGCGTAATCAATAACTTCTACTTTCTGTTGTTCGTGAGAGGTTCTGAACCCGTCATAGAAGTGCAGGAAAGGTATCTTGGACTTAATGGCAGCCAGGTGGGCGATACCACCGAGATCGATAACTTCCTGAACACTGTTGGAGCACAGTAATGCAAAGCCTGTTTGAACGGTGGACATAACATCGGAGTGGTCACCGAAAATATTCAAAGCATGGGTTGCAATACTGCGGGCGGTCACGTGCAGCACGCCGGGGAGAAGTTCTCCGGCTATTTTGTACATGTTGGGTATCATCAGCAATAAGCCTTGTGATGCGGTATAACTTGTTGATAGAGCTCCCGCACACAGTGCGCCGTGCAAAGCTCCAGCAGCGCCTGCTTCAGATTGCATCTCAGTAACGTCTACAGTTTGACCAAAAATGTTTTTCAGTCCCTGAGCGCTCCACTCGTCAACATATTCTGCCATAGGAGAGGATGGAGTAATTGGGAAAATACAGGCACATTCGGTGAAAGCATAAGACACGTAAGCTGCTGCCTTAGTCCCGTCCATCGTCTTCATCTTGTCTTTAGCCATTAATTAGATAACCTCCTCTTAGTTCAGATCAAGCCAGGTGACGCTCAGGTTATTATAAGCCTTTGCGGCTTCCGGCATAAACAAAACTAATACATTTAGTATCTTATCACATCAACTGGTAGTTCAAAATAGTAGATTTTGAACAGTTTGTTTGTTCGTTGATTTGAAAATGTTTTGCGAACCGTTATAATGGCGGTCCGTCAGTCTATTGTATATATTCGCTTAATTCAAACTAAACTGGATAGAACTCTGTGCTCGCTTTAGCAAGTTCAACATCGACCTTGAGCTTTTTAGCCATCCGTTCTTCCAGGAACTTGGGAGTCACCTGCGGGTAAATAGCACAGGAGATAATATCCTCTTCTTTCTCCATAACCGGAGCGATCATTTCCTTGGCCTTCGGCAGTTCGGACTCCAGCATGTCGGCCGGGCGGCAGGTAATCGGCTGTTCGTTACCAATGATCATCTTACGGGCATCTTCGTTAATAGGAGCTGGCGGGCGCCCGTAATATCCGCGCATGTACTGCTTTACTTCGTTGGTGCACATCTTATAGCGGCCCATGAGCACGTTAAGCACCGCTTGAGAACCCACGATCTGGCTGGATGGGGTTACCAGCGGCGGCCAGCCGAAGTCTTCCTGCACTCGCGGCATTTCTGCCAGCACCTCTGGCAGGCGGTGTAGCGCGTTGGCCTGTTGCAGTTGAGATAGGAAGTTGGACATCATGCCACCTGGTACCTGCGAAACCAGAATGCCGGCATCGGGGTACTTCTGGGCAAGGTCGAATGCGGCATAAAGCGGGCGGATGTTCTTCCAGTAATCGGCAAGTTCGATCATGGGTTCAAGATCTAAACCCGTATCGTATTCAGTTCCCGCAAAGGCCGAGCACATTACTTCAATGGAAGGCTGCGAAGTCTGCACTGACATTGGGGATATCGCGCAGTCGATGATGTTAGCCCCTGCTTCAATACCCTTCATGTAAGCCATAGAACCCATACCACTGGTATAGTGGCAGTGGATCTGGATGGGCAACTCGATCCCAGCGCCCCTGATACCCTTAACGATATCTGCTGTCATATAAGGAGCAATTATGCCTGCCATATCCTTAATGGCGATGGAATGTACTCCCATCCCTTGAAGTTCTCTGGCTAATTTAACATAGTGCTCTACAGTGTGAACCGGGCTGATTGCGTAACAAATGGTGCCCTGTGCGTGTGCGCCCTCATCGATTACAGTTTTAATCGCTACTTCCAGGTTGCGGTAGTCGTTCAAAGCATCGAAACAACGGAAGATATCCATACCGTTAAATACGGCTTTTTTTATAAATTCAATCAAGACATCATCGGCATAGTTCCGATAACCTACTACGTTCTGCCCTCTTAAAAGCATTTGTGTCTTTGTTTTCTTAAGATGACGCCTTAACACCCTGAGGCGCTCCCACGGGTCGTCACCGCAGAAACGCATGCAAGTATCAAAAGTTGCGCCGCCCCAGCATTCCATCGAAAAGAAACCTATTTCATCGTGTTTCTCAGCGATGGGAATCATGTGCTCAGTTTTCATCCGGGTTGCCAACAGCGACTGATGGGCATCCCGAAAAGTTGTATCGGTTATTAAAGCAGCTTTTGGACCTTTAGTTGCCATCTTATTATCCTCCCCTTTTCTCGCTGGCTGGACTGAAGTCAAGTTACTACTGCAGCCCAACTACCTTCATCAGGTCGCGAACGGCCTGGATGGAATTATCCAGGGCGGCTTTTTCTTCCGCAGTCAAATCAAGTTCATATATCTTTTCTACACCGTTACCACCGATTAATGCAGGCACACCGGTATAAAGGTCTTTTGCGCCATATTCACCATTCAGATAGCAAGCTACGGGCATAATACGTTTTTTATCTTTAAGCACAGCTTCAGCCATCTGCACGCAAGCAGCAGAAGGAGCATAGTAAGCGCTGCCGGTCTTAAGGAAGCTTACAATCTCTGCGCCACCGTGGGCGGTTCTTTTGACGATCTCAGCAAGCCGTTCGGCTGGTATTAATTTTGTAATAGGTATGCAACCCGCAAAAGCATGACTTAGTACGGGCACCATTGTATCTCCGTGTCCACCAAGCACCAAGGCGCTAACGTCTTCAAAGGAAACACCAAGTTCCAGAGCAAGGAAGGTACGGAAACGGGCGGCATCAAGTACGCCTGCCTGACCAAAAACGCGGTTGGCCGGGAAGCCGCTGGCCTTATAGGCAGCATAGACCATAACATCGAGCGGGTTGGATACGACAATAATTGTGCAGTTTGGTGAATAGCGGGCAATGTTCTCTGCACACGAGACGACAATCTTGTAGTTGATATTCAAGAGGTCATCGCGGCTCATGCCAGGCTTACGGGCAATACCGGCGGTAATGATGGCCACGTCTGAATCAGCTGTGTCCTCATAGTTATTAGTTCCGGTAATGATACTATCAAAGCCCATTATTGGAGCAGATTGCATCAGGTCGAGGGCTTTACCCTGAGGAACCCCTTCGACAACGTCAATTAGTACAACATCGCCCAGTTCCTTTGCCGCTGCCCAGTGCGCACATGTTGCTCCGACGTTACCTCCACCTACTACGGTAATTTTTTTTCTTTTAATCATGGATTTCCCTCCTTACCGTTATTTAGAACAAAATTACTTAGGTCTGTAGATTTTGCTCCAGCAGAGGCGCTGCAACAGCGCCTCCGACCTTTAAGATTTAGCCGATAATAACTAGTTGATCTCCACCGTTAACGGCTTGTCCTTTGGTTACCTTAACATCCTTAATGGTACCAGCCTTGTCAGCTTGGAGCTCATTTTCCATTTTCATGGCTTCCAGGATCAGCAACACATCTCCAACCTTAACAGCGTCACCCACTTTAACCTTAACATCAAGAATGGTTCCTGGCATGGGAGCGCATAAGGCTCCCCCTCCACCACCGCCAGCTGGTTTCGGGGCAGCGGCTGGTGCGGGGGCTGCTGCGGGAGCGGCCGGGGCCGGTGCGGGCGGGGGAGCCGCAACAGGCGCCGCCGGGGGAGCAACCGGGGCTACTACTGCAGGGCTTCCACCAATTGCTTCAACCTCAACTTCATAAACTTCGCCATTTACTGTAACCTTAAACTTTTGCATACAGTTTCCCTCCTAAATGGTAGGCCTGTTCTTGCTGCCATATTAATTTACATATAGTCCCTGTTCATATCGCGACCGAGCATAATCTCCGTTAAGCCGGCTTTCCGCCAGGGGTTAATGCCCTTGGTGACTTTGCTGACCTGGTAACCTTCTTGAGCCGAGAAGCCATAAAGGGCAATCGCCGCTGTAATAGCGGCCAGCACTTCGGGTTTGATACCGGCCTTTGCTTTTTTGGCTGCAGACATGTGCTATTCCTCCTCCTTGCCGGTACTGAACACTAGCAGGGGATATTTCCGTGCTTTTTCCGGGGCCTGGTTTCGCGTTTGGTGGACAGGTTCCCGAGGGCATTGATGATATTTTCCCGAGTCTCTCGCGGGTCAATGACATCTTGAATGAAGCCCCTGGCACTGGCAATGTATGGGTTGGCAAAGCGATCCTTGTAATCCTGGACAAGCTTTTGACGCATTTCAATCGGGTTTTCAGCCTCGGCAATTTCCTTACGGTTGATAACGTTAACGGCGCCTGCTGGGCCCATAACAGCAATTTCAGCGGACGGCCAAGCAAAGGTACTGTCAGCACGCAGAGAAGCTGCGCACATGGCAAGGTAGGCTCCGCCGTAAGCCTTGCGGGTGATAATTGTTATTTTGGGAACCGTTGCTTCGGAGTAAGCGTACAGCATCTTGGCGCCGTGCCGGATAATCCCGCCGTATTCCTGCTGAACACCGGGTAGGAAACCAGGAACATCCATAAAAGTAATAATGGGAATATTGAAGCAGTCACAGAAACGAATCTGACGGGCAATCTTGTCGGAAACGTTTATATCGAGGCATCCTGCTAGAACCCTCGGTTGGTTAGCTATAATACCCACCGATTGGCCGTTAACCCTTGCGAAACCTACAACACCGTTAGTAGCATAAAATTGGTGGACTTCCAGTAATGAGCCGGCATCCACCACAGCATTGATCAGGTTGCGAACATCATAACCTTTGTTTGCATCGTCAGGGATAACGGTAAGCAGTGTCTCTTTATCCAACGCAGGTTCAGCTGCAGGAAATACCGGAGGGTCTTCAAGGTTATTTAATGGCATGTAACTGATTAGAGATTTGATTTGTGCTATACATTCCTCTTCGCTGTTGGCCAAGAAGTGTGCGTTACCGCTAACCTGGTTGTGCGTGGCTGCGCCACCAAGAGCTTCTTGGCTTACATCCTCGCCTGTTGTTGCTTTAATAACCAGTGGACCGGTAATAAACATCTGGCTTGTACCGGCTACCATCATGATAAAGTCGGTAAGGGCTGGGGAGTAAACGGCGCCCCCTGCACAAGGTCCCATAATTACGGATATTTGGGGAATTACACCGGAAGCGATGGTGTTGCGGAAGAAGATTTGTCCATACCCGTCAAGGGCATCCACACCTTCCTGGATCCTGGCTCCACCGGAATCACAAATCCCGATTACTGGCGCACCAACTGTCATGGCCATATCGAGAACCTTACAAATCTTCGCGGCGTGAATGCGTCCAAGTGAGCCGCCGACTACGGTAAAGTCCTGGGCGAAGATATAAATCTTGCGACCACCGATGGTGCCGTAGCCACCGACAACACCTTCACCAGGGTTCTTTACTTTTTGGTATTCAATCTCCGTGTTGGCAAATACGTCGATCTCTTTAAAGGAGCCCGGGTCAAACAATTCGTTGATCCGTTCGCGGGCGGTCTTTTTGCCCCCTTCATGCTGCTTGTCGATCCTCTTCTGGCCACCGCCAGCTTCGACTTTTGCCTTTAATTGATTCAGTAGATCCAGTTTATCCTGCATACTCATGTGATTACCTCCAATCTAGTCGCGCTCACACAGTTCGATAAGGACACCGAAGGTGGATTTTGGGTGCAGGAACGCTATATTTGCGCCACCTGCTCCGCGTCTCGGTTTTTGGTCAATCAGCCGGACGCCTTTTTCTTTTAGTTCAGCTAATCTTTGCTCCAGGTTTTCCACCTGGAAGGCTATATGCTGGATACCTTCACCGTTCTTTTCAATGAACTTGGCGATGGCGCCGTCGGGGGATGTTGATTCCAATAACTCGACTTCACTGTCGCCGGTGGGCAAAAAGGCTGTTTTAACCTTTTGGTCTTCCACCACTTCAGTCTTAACACACTTAAGGCCAAGCATATCTTCGTAAAATTTCAACGTTGCTGCAAGGTCCTTAACCGCAATCCCGATATGGTCCAATTTTTTTATCATCGAGATCCCTCCATATTTTAATAGGATGTTTAGTATCCCCTCTATCTCACTCCCAGTCATACACGGGTCTGGCGGCCGGCGTAACGCCGGCCTGCCCGTGCGATTTATTTTTAACAAAAGGTAGAAATTTATGCGTTTTCTTGAATGTACTTAACAACATTTGCAAGCGGTGTGCCGGGTCCAAATACTTCGGCTACGCCAGCAGCTTTCAATGCTGGAATGTCTTCATCGGGAATAATCCCGCCGCCTACTACCAGGATGTCACCTGCGCCCTTTTCTCTGAGAAGGTTTACCACCTCAGGGAATAGGGTTCCGTGCGCCCCCGAGAGAATGCTCATACCTACAACGTTAACGTCTTCCTGCAGCGCTGCCGAGACAATCTGCTCGGGTGTCTGGCGCAAACCGGTATATACTACTTCCATCCCGGCGTCACGCAATGCCTGGGCAATAACTTTAGCTCCACGGTCATGTCCATCAAGACCCGGCTTGGCTACCAATACACGAATTCGTTTTTCGCTCATCTGCCTTCCTCCTCCCCTAGAATACGATTTGCTGCTTGTATTCGCCGAAAACGTCTCTTAGGACACCGCAGATCTCGCCCAAAGTAACGTATTCTTTAACCGCATCGATAAAGACAGGCATCAGGTTGGCATCGCTCTGCGCTGCTTCTTTAACTGCTTGTAATAGGGCAGCGACCTTGGCCTGGTCTCTTTCAGCTTTCATTTTCTTGAGTTTTGCCACCTGGCGTTCTCCAACGGAGAGGTCTACTTTCAGTAAGCCCTCTACCGGTTTTTCTTCCATTTGGAACCTGTTGACGCCGACAACCGTTTTCTTCTTGTTGTCAATAGCCAACTGGTATTGATATGCAGCATTGTGGATTTCTTTCTGCATGTACTCAATGGCTTTTACAGCACCGCCCAGGGCATCAATCTTGGCGATATAATCCATGGCTTTTTCTTCAAGCGCGGTAGTCAGGCTTTCAATGTAGTAAGAGCCACCAAGTGGGTCAACTACATCGCAAACACCAATTTCGTAGCCAATGATGTGCTGGGTGCGCAGGGCGATCATAACCGACTCGTTGCTCGGAAGCGCCAGGGCCTCATCGTAGGAGTTAGTGTGCAGGGACTGGGTACCGCCCAGTACCGCTGAAAGAGCCTCATAGGCAGTACGCATGATGTTTACCATAGGCTGCTGGGCAGTCAGGCTGACACCGGCGGTCTGCGTGTGGAAGCGCAGGGACATTGATTTCGCTTTCTTGGCGCCGAAACGCTCTTTCATCACTTTTGCCCAGACCCGGCGAGCTGCCCGGAATTTAGCAATTTCCTCCAGGAAATTCAGGTGGGCGTTAAAGAAGAAAGAAAGACGCGGTGCAAAATCATCGACATTTAAGCCAGCTTTAATAGCAGCTTCGACGTAGGCGATACCGTCTGCCAGGGTGAAGGCAATCTCCTGAGCGGCTGTGCTGCCGGCTTCACGGATGTGATAGCCGCTGATGCTAATCGTGTTCCAGGTTGGGACTTCCTTGGAGCAGTATTCAAAGATATTGGAAATGAGGCGCATCGAAGGCTCCGGCGGCAGTATATAAGTGCCACGGCAAATATATTCCTTGATAACGTCGTTTTGAATGGTACCATTAATTTGAGCCTTGGTGAAACCTTGCTTTTCCGCACATGCAATATACATGGCCAACAGCACGCCTGCTGGGGCGTTAATGGTCATTGACGTGCTGACCTTACCCAGCGGGATTTCGTTAAAGAGGGTTTCCATATCCGCTAAAGAGTCGATCGCCACACCAACTTTGCCGATTTCGCCCCGTGCCAGCGGATGGTCGGAGTCATAACCGATTTGTGTTGGCAGGTCAAAGGCACAACTTAAACCAGTTTGCCCCTGCTCCAGGAGGTAGCGGAAGCGCTGGTTGGTTTCTTCAGCTGACCCGAAACCAGCATATTGGCGCATGGTCCAAAGGCGGCCACGGTACATATTAGGCTGAACGCCCCGGGTATAGGGGAATTCTCCGGGTAATCCCAGGTCACGTCCGTAATCCATTTCAGCCTGGTTATTTGGGGTATAAACTGTGTCAATCTCAAACCCCGAGTCGGTTGCAAACTTGGCTTCTCTTTCTGGCCGTTTTTGGTTAGTTGCTGCTAGTTTTGCCGCCCAGGTTTCTTTTGTTGCGGCAATCTTATCGAGTTCATCTTTTATATACAAGATATCTCCTCCTTTCGATCAACAATTACATGCCGAGCATTTCTTTAATCAGACCAGGTACTTCAAAAGGAAGGGTTGCCACTTTGGCGCCAGCAGCTGTAAGAGCCTCCACTTTACCTTGGAATGTTCCTTTGCCCCGCTCAATGATGGCGCCGGCATGTCCCATCCGTTTGCCAGGAGGTGCGCTCTTGCCTGCGATGTAGCCGACTACCGGCTTAGTCATCGTTTTGATGTATTCAGAAGCTGTTTCTTCAGCGTTGCCGCCTATTTCACCAATTAGCACGACTGCCTTGGTTAGGGGATCATTTTCAAACATTTTCAGAACGTCGATAAAGGTTGTTCCTACCACACGGTCGCCGCCCATGCCTACAACGGTGGACTGACCGAGTCCGCTAGCGGTGAGGTTGCCGACTATTTCATAGGTCAAGGTCCCAGAGCGGGCGACTACACCCACTGGTCCTTCCACGAAGTACTTATTGGGTGGTATCCCTATTTTGCACTTACCGGAAGACACTATACCAAAGGTATTTGGACCCAGTACAATAGCCCCTTTGCGTTTGGCATAAGCAACTATCTGAATTTCGTCCTGCACCGGAACGCCCTCAGTAACCACTACAACTACGCCCACACCTGCATCAATAGATTCAAGAGCGGCATCTTTTGTTCCACCAGCAGGAACAAATACCACGGAGGCATCTATCCTATGGTTTTCACAAGCTTCGCGGACACTGTTGTATACCGGTATACCTTCAACAACAGCCCCGCCTTTCCCAGGGCTGGTGCCGGCTACAATTTTGGTGCCATAGTCAAGCATTTGCTTGGTATGAAAGGCGCCCTGTTTGCCGGTCATGCCCATGACTAATACATTCGTATTTTCATCAATGATAATGGCCAATTTAACAATTCCTCCTTGTCAAAGCTTTTCATAAACCGTGTTATTCGCCCACAGGCAAATGCACACTAGATTCTATTACTAGACATTAGCAGCAGCCAGTTTGACCGCTTTCTCGGCAGCTTCCGCCATGAAATCGAATGCTTCAATACCGATTGAAGCTAGAATAGCCCTACCTTCATCCTGGTTAGTGCCGACAAGCCGGATCACCACGGGGCAATTAAAACCT
>Ga0209639_1003235_pt1 | contig 11181 bp, 19 predicted proteins | sample EPASupsiteHSE605_FD_187268 | JGI IMG/M metagenome (GOLD analysis project Ga0209639, IMG submission 187268) | Bioremediated contaminated groundwater from EPA Superfund site, New Mexico - Sample HSE6-05 (SPAdes) (version 2) | ecosystem: Environmental > Aquatic > Deep subsurface > Groundwater >...
TACTCCTTATTTATTTTAGTTCGACCCATAGCTTGTAGCATTTCTCTTTGTTTTCTAATAGATTGTAAAGTTAAACTAATATTTGTCTTTAACTGCTCTTTTTCAGCCCCTGAAAGCTCAACATCATCAAGTACTAATTCTTCACTAGATAATATTAATGCAATAGTTTGTTCAATATCTGTAACTATATATTCTTTATTAATTTCTGACGCCATTAAATCATCAACGGTTACGTTAAGAGCTACTGCTATTTTTTCAATAGTATTAGTATTTAAGCTTTGTCTTTTACCACTTTCTATTTCACTAACTGTAGTGGTGCCTATTCTAGCAGTCTTAGAAAGTTTATAAGCGCTAATCCCTTTTTCTTCACGTATTTTTTTAATATTTAATCCTAATATAGAAATACTCATTTTCATACTCCTTTTTATTAATAGTAAAATATAAAATTAATTCCGTTTACAGAACTATTATATATATAGAATATAGAAAAGTAAAGCATTATATAATTATAAATTTCCGACAAAGGAAGTAAACATGTGTAAGTATTTCCGAAAGCGGAAGAAAAATGTTGTAAAATGAATATATTTTAATCAAATCGAGGAATATCGATAAAAAACGATATTGTTATATTCTGTTTTCGGAATTAAAATATAAATATACTTCCGAATACGGAAAAAGTGAGGTGAATAATTTTGAATCTAAAAGAATTAATAGATAAAAAAAAGACAACAATGTACAAGCTTGCAAAAGAAACAAATCTTGGTCAAAGTACCATAAATGAAATAGTTAATGGGAAAAGAAAATCTATAAGATTAGAAACAGCTGCGAAAATTGCAGATTTTTTAAATGTAGATTTAAGAGTAGTTAAAGACTGTATTGGTGGTGATAATAATGGAGATTAGAACTGAAATAGTTCGAGGGAAAAGAAGAATTATAATCATTGAAAGTAGCTCTGGAGTTGATAAAACAAAAGAGGCTGTATTGAAAGTAATGGGTAAAGACTGGGAATATAAAAATGAATCGGATAGTAAAAAAGTTGTATAAGCATGTCTAATTTAAAATAATATTCTTTTCTATTTCAGCAATTCTTTAGTGCCGCAATGGCGTACAAGTATTAAATATTAGGAGGTATAACAAATGTTAGCAGCAGGAACCGTAAAAGGCTTTGAAAAGCTAAACAAAAATGCAGATATGTTTAGAAAATTTCTAACCAACTTTTATAACTCTTGGGGCTTGGAAACAAGAGAAACAATAGAGCCAATTAGTGTTAAGTATGTGAAAGATAGCGAAGGCGCGTATCTTAAATTTGACTATAAGATTGATGGAAGAAAAGAATGGCTACATGTTACTGGACCAAATACATGGTATTAGAGAAGGAGGTAATCAAAATTGGAAAAAGATAAATTTGTAATAAAACCACAAGTAAAAGGGGACGGGTTCAAGCCAATGTTAGTTGATGTTGCAACCCATGAGCTTCTTTCGCAAATGAAAGAAATGACAGGGGTAAGCATGACTAGGCTAATTGAAGCAAGTGTTAACTTTGCTTTTGAAAGGCTTGAAATTAAGGAAGATTAAAAGAAGAAAAGGAGGAATGGGCTTGAAGCATGGAATGAAACCTACTCTTAAAGAAAAGAAACTTATACAGAGAGAAGGACATAAGCCTAGGGACTTTTTAAGAATCAAAAGGGACACAAAACAATATGAGTTTTTGCAAAAGTATACAGGCAAAATACTGACAATAGGGAGGGATTAGAAATGGAAAAAGCAGCAATGCTAGAAAAGCAGAAAAGGTTATTCGGTAGGCTTACTAAGGAATTTTATACCAGAAAGGAAATTATGGACACTTTAGATATGCCTTATCTAGAAACAATAGAACTAACTAGAAATATCAAAAGAACTCAAAAGGGATTCAATAAGGTAGATATTGTTATTGCTCTAATGGGTGGAGCTCTCTATGCAAATTAAATTTTAGAAAGGTGGTGAGGTCAATGTTGAGAAAGCTATTAGAAAGGAGAATAGGTCAACTTAGTAATTCAGAATTTGCAGAAATTATGGAAGCAACTACAGATGATATTAAATTCAATCACATAAGCTTTAAAAGAAAAATAGAACTACAAGCGGTTTTAGATATAGCAGCAAGGTGCGCAGTCACATTTAAAAGATGTGCATAAAAAAGAACCCTTTGGCGAGGGTCCAAGGTAAAAAATTAATTAAATATCCAATTCAAGTATAAGAAAGATTGGGGGAATTGTAAAGAATGAATAAGAACTTAGCAAAATTAGAAGGTAGCCTAACTACTTTGATAAATATTCATTTAAGAAGTTCAGAGAGGGCTAAAGATATATCAAATAAAATTGTCCATAAAGCTTTTACTGAAGAGCTAGAGGATCTCCTAGAAATGGTTATAGATATGCAAGGCACAGAAGAAAGCAAACAACCTATTACGGTAGTTCTAAGTAATAACAATGATGAAGTAAACAAGCTAAAGAAATATATTCGGGAGCTTGAAGATAGCTGCGAAAATATGTGTGAAGTTGAAAGGAATCTTCGCAAGCAAATTTTGCAACTAAAAGACGATAATCGGATGTTTCAGGAAGTTTGTAATGGATTGAAAGAAAAATTAGGGAGTATGGAGGAAACTCATGTTATCAAAAATACTACAAAATAGTATATATAGCTTCATGGAAGAAGCTGAAAAGCTAGAAAAATCATTAATAGATAAAGATAAAATTATACAGAGAATTGTTACTAAATGCGAGCTTGCCTTGATACACAAAGATTTAATGGCCCTTGAAGAAATAATTGAGGAATACAAAAATGAAATTTAGTTGAAATTTGATAATTCAAGAAGGTGACCAGCATATGGGAGAAATTAAAGCCATGAGTATGCCTTACAGAAATTTTAAGCATAGAATTAAGCTTACTAAAAAATATGAAAAAAATTATCACATAGAGAACATGGATGGCTATTTGTATATGGTTAGGAGGGACAGGCAGTGTTGAAGATTATATCCTTTTGCATAATGTTCGGAATTGTAATTGGAGCAGTTGTCGTATTAGACATAATCGCTATAAAGAAAGCAAATAAAGTTAATTTAGATAGACCAGATTTAATAGAAGTAGAGAAAAGATAGTGAAAATAAATCAATAAAAAGTAAAGTGGAGGTATTGAAAAATGCAAATTAAAATTGAAAATTTAAAGATAGTAAATTTTAAAGGCATAAAAGATTTAACTATAGATTTTGGAAAGGTTACTAATATTAGTGGAGAAAATGGATTAGGAAAAACAACTATCCAAGATGCGTTCACATTTCTTCTATTTGATAAGGATAGTAAAGACAGTAGCAAATTTGATGTGCAGCCACTAGATAAAAACAATAACCCTATACACAATTTAGAGACAGTCATAGAAGCTACATTAAAGGTAGATGGCAAGGAATTGATTTTAAAGAGGGTTTACAAGGAAAAGTACACGAAGGTTAGAGGTACATCCAAATTAGATTTTAAAGGGTATGAGAGTGAGTATTATGTAAATGAAGTACCTCACAAAGTAACAGAATATAAAAAGTATATAAGTGAGCTGTTGAATGAAGATGTTTTTAAATTAGTTACAAATCCAGTGTATTTCTCTAGCTTGGAGAAGAAAAAAAGAATGGATATTATAACCGAAATAGTAGGGGATCTAGATAATATGGCGGTACTGGATGCAAAAAAAGATCTTGAGCCATTAAGGAAGCATCTATCAGAATATACCGTAAATGAATTTATGAAGGTGATAAGAAGTAAGGTAAACAAGTTAAAAGAAGATAGATGCAAATTACCTGTAAGAATTGATGAAGCCAACAAAAGCATACAGGAGTTTGGATTTGAAGCACTAGATATACAGAAAAGGGGTATTGAATCTGAAATTAAAAGCATTGAAGATCAGCTTCAGGATAAGAGCAAAGAAAATGAAGGCCTATATAATTTAAAATCTGAATTAATGAAAAAACAGTCTCAGTTATCAGAGCTTGAGCATAAGCTTAATTCCGCTAAGAATAAGCCAAGAGAAATATTAGAAAGCGACATAAGAACAAAAGAATGTACTATAAGGCATTTAGATGCTGTTATAGAGGAACTTGAGCAATCTATAGATATAAAAAAGAGTAGGATCAATTCAGTATTGAATCCTAAAAGAATTTCATTACTGGAAACATATAAGGAAATTAAAGCATTAAAATTTGAATTTAATGAAGATAGCTGCACTTGTCCAACTTGTAAAAGAAAGTTTGAAACTGATGATATAGAGGCTAAGAGATTAGAGTTAGAAGAAAACTTCAATCTAGAAAAAGCTAAAAAAACAGAAAGAAATGTTGCTGAAGGTAAATCAAATAATGCAGAGATAGAAAAGATTAATATAGAGATTGTAGATTTAGAAGCAAAAATAGAAGAACAAAAAGGAGTCCTTTCATCAATCCAAAAATCATTAAATCTAAAGAAAGAAGAATTAGAATCATTTAAAACTTCACCAGTAGAAGAATCACCGGAAATAATATCTATAAAAAAAGAAATAACAGTTTTAGAGGATAAAATAAAAAATTTTAAAGTGGCTGATGCAGCAGACTTAAAATCCAAAAAAGATGAATTGCAATCAAGCTTGAGAGCACTAGAAAAGCAACTTGCATTTAAGGAAACCAATGAAAAAACTAGAAAAAGAATTGAAGTGCTAGAAGCGGAAGAACTCAAGTTATCTGAAAAAATAGCAGATCTAGAAGGCTTGGAAATGTTATCAGAGGACTTTATAAGAACAAAAGTTGCACTACTGGAAGAGAATGTCAATTCTAAATTCAAATATGTAACTTTTAAAATGTTTAGAAATCAAATCAATGGAGGATTGGAAGAGGTTTGCGAGCCTTGTGTAGATGGTGTGCCATTTACTAGTAACTTAAATACAGCTGCTAGGATTAATGCTGGACTGGATATTATAAATACATTATGCAGCCATTACGGTGTCAATGCTCCTATATTCGTGGACAATAAAGAATCCGTAAATAAGACAATTAATGTAGATAGCCAAGTAATTAATTTGATAGTGAGCAAAGATAAGAGTTTGAAAGTGGAGGAAATATAAATGAGTGAAAAAAGTAGTGCAGTAACATTATTGGAAAAAGAGATGGTGTACACAGTTGGTGAGGAAGAGGTAAAACTGACTGCCAATATAGTAAAGTCCTTTATAGCTAGAGGAAACAAGCAACTAACAGATAAAGAGGTAGTTGTTTTCATGAACCTTTGTAAGTATAGAAAGCTTAATCCATTCTTGAACGAGGCATACCTTGTAAAGTTTGGAGATGAAGCGCAAATAGTTGTTGGAAAAGAAGCTCTTATGAGAAAAGCAGAAGAAAGCCCACGTTATAAAGGGCATAGAGCAGGAATAATTGTTGCAAGAGAAAAAGAAATAATAGAGTTAGAAGGATGCTTCAGACTTCAAACAGACGTTTTAGTTGGTGGATGGGCAGAAATATTTGTAGAAGGCAAAGAATACCCAGTGGTTGCAAAAGTTGCACTAGCTGAATACAACAAAGGACAGAGCACATGGAAGAATATGCCTTCAACAATGATCCGTAAAGTTGCATTAGTACAAGCCCTTAGAGAGTCGTTTCCTACGGAAATAGGTGCATTATATTCTAAAGAAGAACTAGGAATAGATGAAAGCAAAATAGTTAATATACCTCAAGAAGTTAAAGAAGAGATAAAAAACGAAGCCAATAAAGATTTTATAGATATTAAGACAGATAAAATACCAGCAGTTGATGCCGAGATAGTTTCGGAGAAAGAAGAAGAAAATGAAAGCCCTTATTAAAGTTTTAGCATCAAACAGTTCTGGAAATTGCTACATTATCCAGGCAGGAGAAGAAAAACTTGTCCTAGAGTGTGGATTAGATTACAAAAGTATCCTTAAAGGATTAAATTACAGTATAAAAGGTGTGGTTGGGTGTCTAATATCCCACCAACACCTGGATCACTGCAAGAGCTTTAAGAAAATATTTGAGAATTTCCCGAAAGTAGTTGCTCCGGTAGAAGTATTAGAAAAATTTGAGTGTAGGCATCTTAGAAAAAGCAAAATAGCTACACACTTAGAAGTTTTTAAATTAGGTGCTTTCACTATACTACCTTTCAATTGTCAGCACACAAATACAGATAGTTCAGAGTGTGTAAATTTAGGATATATGATACAACATCCTCAAATAGGTAAAATACTATTTGCGACAGATACCTACTATTTAAAGTACAAATTTAAGGATATAGACCACATCCTAATAGAGTGTAATTACTCAGAGAAAAATATTGAAGCACTAGAGCTACATGAACAAAGAATTTTCAAGTCTCATATGAGCTTAGAGACTTTAAAAGAAACTTTAAAAACTTGGGATTTGTCATCTACGAAAACAATAACTCTCATACATTTATCACACGGTAACGGAGAGCCTGAGCGATTCAAGAAAGAGATAGAAGCATTAACTGGTATACCCACTTACATTGCAGTAGAAGGATTAGAAGTGGATTAAAGAGGAGGCAACTATGAAAGATATACAAGAAGTTAAAGAAAAAATTATTAACCTTTTAAATGATACAGAAAGAACCGGCATGCCAAGATTAATTAAATATCTCGAGGAAAGCGACTTCTTTGTCGCTCCTGCCTCCACAAAATATCATGGTAACTACGAAGGTGGGCTTGCCGAACATAGCTTAAATGTATATGAAATATTTAAGAGAAAAAACATAGAATATGATTTTGGATTAAGTGAAGACACAATGAAGGTTACTGCACTGCTCCATGATGTATGTAAGATTAATTTTTATACTGTCTATGACAAAAATGTAAATATTGCAGGACCTGGCGAAAAGCCTAAATGGGTAAAGCAGCCAGCATTTGGAGTAAATGATTTAATGCCTATAGGACATGGAGAGAAAAGTGTTATTATTCTTCAACAGTTCATGAAACTCAGCAAGGAAGAAACAATTTTAATCAGATGGCACATGGGAGGATATGAGCCTAAGGAAAATCACAATAATGTAAGTGCTGCTTGGAATATGTACAAGGCTGGTGTGGCGCTTCACACTGCAGATTTAGAGGCCAGTTATATTTTAGAAGAACATAAGGAACCAGGAGAAGATAAGAACCAAGTTAAATTTAATAAATAGGGGTGAGAAAGTGAATAAGATACATCTTGTAGGGAGATTAACGAAGGATCCAGAGTTAAGGTTTGCTCCAGGGACCGGAACTGCAATAACAAAGTTTACTTTAGCAGTTAATAGACCAAGGTTAGATAAAAATAAGCCACAGGAAGCAGATTTTATAAATTGCGTAAGCTTTGGGAAAAGAGCTGAGGCAGTAGCAAACTATGTTCAAAAGGGGCACTTGTTCTCAGTTAGTGGAAGGTTGCAAATCAATAAGTATTCAGATAAAGATGGCAACAATAGGTGGAGTACTGATGTACTAGTTGAGGACTTTGAATTTCTACAATCTAAAGGAAGTGGAATAAGTAATAACTCCAATAATAGCCAAGCATCTAATTCCAATGCACCGGAATATGATGATGATATTACTCCAATCGACGATGGTGATATACCTTTTTAGCGGAATATTAGTAGAAAGCGACATATTGAAAGGAGTGTAAACCATGAAAGCATATCAATGTAGCAGATGCGAAAACTTACAGGACTATGATGATTATTGTAATTGCTCTTTAGAAATTGATATAAGACCAAATCATAGGGAAAAGGGCAGTACTAAACTTTGCAAAGAAAATTTTAAACCACTTAAAGAAGAAAAACAATGGCATGAGAAATTTAGTTGGGAATGAGTCGCAAAATTAATGAAAGGCGAAGGGAAATGATAAATGATTAAACTATTTGTATTCCCAAAAGTATGCTTTTCTACTGGTTATAAGTGTATTAAATGCACTTTATATTGTCGCATATATCTTGAAAATAATAGTAATGTAATTATCAAAGCCGCTGATAATCTTAAATTTATAACTTATAAAAAGTGATTAGGATTTTTAAAATCGGTATATTTAAAAATGGATGATGAAACAAAGGAAGTGAGTAAATGCAAGTACAATATAAATTTTCAGAAACAGAAATAAAGAAGCTATTAAAAGAAAACATAGTTATTTTAGTGGATACTAGGGAGCAAGAAAATAAGCACATTACAGACTTCTTTGATAATAAAGGTATAAATTATATATCAAAGAAGTTGGATGCTGGAGATTATAGTATAAAGCTTACCACAAGAGAAGATATGGGAATACAGAGAGATATGTATTTCCAAATATCTATAGAGAAGAAAAATTCAGTTGATGAATTAGCCTCAAGTATCAAGGAGCGGACAAGATTTGAGAATGAATTTATTAGGGCGCAGGCTTCAGGAACTAAGTTTTATCTATTAGTCGAAGAAGCTAACGGATATGAGAACATACTAAAGGGCAATTACAGGAGCATGTATGAAGCAAAAGCATTCATGGCCAGCCTAAAAGCTTTTGAAAGTAGATACAACTTTGGGACCACATTCTTAGATAAGAAATTATCCGGAGACTTTATTTACAGGACCTTATTATATGGACTAAGAGAATACTTATTAAAATAAGGAGTAATTTTTATGATTGTATATCATGTAACAAGTTATAAAAAGTTGCAGAAATATCTTAATACAGGACATATAAAGCCACCTGTTCGTGCGTGGGAAAATATCGAACAAGCAGAAAGGATGAGCATTTCTACAGGGAGAAAGATAATATTGAGATTGAAATTTCCAGATAATGCTGAAAAGTTAGAAGGGCATTTTAATAAAGCAAGAGTATTAAGACAACCATATATTTTGAATAGTATGTGATGCACAATACATTAACAGAAACTAAAGATAAATATAAAAAAGCTGTATCAGGGCTTATCAATAAAATGTTAGAAACATTATAAATTATTTCATTCTGACCAAGGAAGAAGGTGAGAAATTTGAATGAGTTGCAGGACATAGACTTAAAAGAACTAATTGAACGAGAAACTGGAGAAAGGTTTAATAGGCAGGGGTACATCAAGTGCCCCTTCCATATAGAAAAAACACCTTCACTGTCCGTAAAATTTTATCCGGATAAGAATAAATACAAGTTTAAATGCTTTGGCTGTGATGAGGTTGGGGATGCAATAGATTTCATTATGAAACTTAAAGGTATTACCTATATTGAAGCAAGAGAGTACCTGGGACTTACAGTAGAAAAGAGTATCCAGGAGGAACAGGAAGAAAAGATAAAAAGTTATATAGAATGGGAGTTATCTAAATTCAGAAAAGGGCAGGAGCTTCTAGGGATTTTTACTTTTATAAATAAAGATAATAATCCAGCATATTTTAAAGGTAAATTTAAAGATGCGGATGGTAGTAAAAGCCTTTCATATTATCATATAGAGGACAATAAAGTAATCAATAAACGTGGCTCAGATGAGATTCCATATAACTTATATAAGGTTATTCAAGGTATAAAAGATGGTAAAACTATAATTGTATGTGAAGGCGAAAAAGATGCTAATACAATAAATTCTACGTTTAAAGGACATGAATATATTGGAACATCTGCAAAAGGAGTAAAAGATTTAGGATCGCTTGAAGATGCAAAAATCTATGTGTGCGGAGATACAGGAGCAGCTGGAGAAAAATATAAATGGGAAATCCATAAGAAAGTATTTTCTTTATCTAAGTCTTTTAAATTTATAAATCTTCTAGGTATAAAGAACCTTGGAGATAATAAAGACGTTACAGATTGGATGGAAGCTGGACATTCGAAAAAAGATTTACTTGAAGCATTCGACAGGTCCTTAGATTTAAAGACAAAGAAAGAGCTACAGCAAAATAGGAAAGGCATATACAAGATTGCGTACAAAGGAAAAGGCGATGATGCACAAGAATATCAAAAATACCTAACTAATTTTCAGATACTTGAAGCAATTAGGATAAGTTTTATAGATGAAGATAAAGAAGGTATAAGATTAGTGTTAAAGTCTCCTACAAATAAAACAATTGAGAAGATTGGTGATGCAACAGTTTTTGATGATACTAAAAGTTTTAGGAATTTCTTGGGCACTCTAGATCTTAGCTTAAAGGGAGGTATTGATGATTTAGTAGACATCAAGGAATGGATAAATAAATACTTTGCATTAGAAATAGAGGAAATGCATCAAGGAGTTAAGTTTATAAAAAAAGGCGAAGATTTACTATTCGTCACCAGTGAAGGCGCTCTAAAAAAAGATGGAATAGATAGGAATATAAAGGCTAGTGACATGAACAGTATAAATATTATAAATGCAGAAACCATAACTAAAGATGAATTGAAGGAGATTAAGAAGCACATTTTTAAATTCGCTACTCCGGACAAAACTATACCTATAATCGGTACAATAATAAATGATTTAGCGGTATATCAGAATCAAGAACTAAAACAAAAGCTTCATCATCTCTTAGTGGTTGGGGAAAGTGGTTCTGGTAAAAGTACAATATTAGAAAATGTAATAGCCCCAATTTTAAACTATCCTAAAAGAAATATTCAGAGCATAGGGCTGATAACTCCATTTGCCCTTATAAAAGGGTTAGCAACTGGAAATTATCCAATGTTATTTGATGAATTTAAACCATCTAGTCTAGACAGATATAAAACAGCAAAAATATCAGAAACTCTTAGAAATTTGTATGATAGAGCAACTGTAAGTAGAGGGGACAAGTCCTTCAAATCTAAAGACTTCCAAATGAATAGACCGCTAATTTTGGTAGGGGAAGAAAGTTATCCAAATCAAGAAAAAGCATTAATCGAAAGAAGCTGCATTGTTTATTTAGCTAAGAGAGAAAGAATCGAGGAACATACAGAAAGTATGAAATGGATAATTGAAAATGAGAGTTTATTAAATAAGTTTGGAAGAAGCCTCGTAGAAACAGTATTGAATTTAAGCACAGAAGATTATAAAAGTATAAGACAAGAAGCTAGGGGTACTATTAGAGGGTTAATTAATAGACCATTAAATACTGCAGTTAATATATATTGTGGTATAGAAATATTTAATGTTTTGCTCAAGCAGCACAAAATACCTGTCATTAAGGGACATATGGAATATGTGGAAAGCAACATAAAGGCAGAGGTGTTGGAGGAAGGAAATGAA
>Ga0209639_1003236_pt1 | contig 11180 bp, 10 predicted proteins | sample EPASupsiteHSE605_FD_187268 | JGI IMG/M metagenome (GOLD analysis project Ga0209639, IMG submission 187268) | Bioremediated contaminated groundwater from EPA Superfund site, New Mexico - Sample HSE6-05 (SPAdes) (version 2) | ecosystem: Environmental > Aquatic > Deep subsurface > Groundwater >...
AGACTTAGGACCAAAGAACATCAAAGAATCAACAGAACTCTCTGCTTTATTGAATAGTGACTAAAATTCTTATATTCTTTTTCTATTGGTTTTTATTCTAGAGTTCATATTTCATCAGATGAGAGATAGCATTAAATCAATTTTGATTAAATATTCTTCTCTTCTCCATTGATCCATCTCAGAGAGAAATTGGCAAATGGATTCCTTATGAGAAAACACTTAAATGGTGATGTTTTGGATGTAGAAATCAAAGAGACTGATCATGTTGGGATTGTAATATTTCTAAGTTCAATAAAGAAATAATCCATATCTTCTTTGATTTCTCGTCTATTATGGATTCTACAACATTTGATTCACCATTTTCGATTGAAAAATCTAATGAGGATTTCATAAAAATTCAGTTTTTGAATCAAGTTCTAGAATGTGACAATCATATGAAGGACTGATTAATGGCTTCATCAAAAAGTAAGACAATCATATACAATGAGTAAAAAGGGCAATACCTACATATGAAAAAGACACCAAAATTCTTAAACAATAAGGTGTACATACTAACTCTATGAATAAAATTAAAAAATTGATGTCTCAAACCACAACGGAGTCTTTCAGAAATAGTATTTCTGAAAGATATTCAAAATGAAAAAGGAAGTTTTACCATTATAAGGTTCATATGACAAGTGTATCTACCAAATTCTTGGAAGTATGAAGGGAATGATGATTTAAAAGAATTTCCTCTTGATGTGGAATGATCCCAAAAAAAGAAACACTCCACTGAAATACTTGTAGAAACTGCTGTGAGAGTAGTTGTGAATTGATGGGGAATGTTAAAGAAGGGCTTTGCGGAAGTTTTATATACTTTTCCATTCCTTAATGTTATAGTAGAATAACTGCTTACAATTGTGTATTCATGTTCATCATAAGACACAAAATAAAAACCATAAGCCTGTGTGAGATAATTATTAAATGACAAATTGATTTCACGATACCCATCTGTTGTAATATTGGTGATATTAATAATTATTTCTGGTAATAATGGCACAAAATCAGGATAATCTACATTAGGAAAAGTTCGATATGCAATGAGGCCCTCTAATCGATTGTCAATCGCTTTTGAATCATCAATTGCCAAACCAGAAGGCACCAACTTTTTGAGATATTTCTTTGTTCTTATTCCAGCATATGGATAGAAATAGACAGTTGATGTGTTCGTTTCATCGATAGATTCACCAAATGTGCCTTTGAATGGATATGTGAGTCCATATGGGGATGGCAAGATTAGAAAAACAATACACACCAGAATTGATATGAGCAAAGGTATGAGTGTCACTATTGTGATATGTCTCTTTTCTACTTTAAGATCATTGCCTTTTTGGTCGAGAAGATTCATTTCAATTGGAGTGTTAGTACTATTATTTTCTGATTCATCAGAATTAACACTATAAACCAGTGGAGCACAACAAACTAATAATGAATTGATGCAATGAATATTATCAGTGGTAATTAGAATAATTGGAATCAAATCAGCTGCAAGACCAGAAATGTGTGCAGTTGTCCCTAAAAAATATTGTAAGAAAATTGTAAATATACAAATACAGAAAAGTGGTGACAAAAAACAGAAAACACAAATCATAACAAACCTCATTCTCAATGGTATTAGTTGTGTTTTCATGATAACAATGAGTGATATGTTGCAAAATATTGTTGGATAAAGAATTAATGCTAAATCGGGAAGAAAACGTTTTCACAACAGATGAGGAGTTTTCTGTAATATAGGATAATATTATTGGTGGTTTCGGTCCATTTCCTTCCAAATTTAGGATGTATCCTGAAGGATTGAATTGTTCATTATAATTTCGACTTCCATCCATTGCGGCTTCTTCATGCCCTAAGAGGACGAATGTCAAGTTATATTTAAAAATTTGCGGCTTCTTAACAATGGTTCGAAGTAATTCCAACATTACTACCCCACCGAGACAATCATCATAAGCACCAGGTCCTGCTTGATGGCTATCCATATGAGCAGAAATAGTTAAGTTGAATTCATGATTTGTAGCTGGAATATTAATTATAATTGTGGTACAGTTGAAAATTGAAGAGAAATGTTGATGTGAACTCCAATTATACTTTAAATAAGTAAAATTTCTCTTAGATTCCAATGATAAATTATATAAATACTTTTCTATATAGTTATATGATGCTTCGTAATGCTTAGAACCAACATATCTGGTTTTGGACGCCAAATACTGCCACATCTCATAACCATGATTATGATCAATCTCAGGGAATTTGGTATAGTTTCTAACTTGAATAAGACCATAGAAAAGCCAATGCATCAGTGAATAAATGATAAAACCAGAAACAAATACAACAACGAGCTTTTTCACCATCAAAAAAATGAAATGGATTTGAATTTCAATTTTTGAAATAAAACACAATTGATAATTATTTCAATGCCAACACCCTTAACCGAACACTTCTTCAGATTAACACAAACCAACGTAATACCGTTTATTGATACATTTACCACTTTTATTTCATTCTTATAGGTAATTGGATCAAATAATTCATGTAAGTTTTATAATCTTCAGTTCAGTAAATGATCAAAATTGATCTAATGATATGAATTTGTTGGCTAAAAGAAAAAATTTTCATTTTTCGTAATTATTTCTTTGCCAGAAACTAATTTATCAATGGATATATAATCGATATCAAATTAATGAGATCAATGCTTTTTAATCAAATATTTCTCGAAGAATTAGTGTTTTTTTCAACTTGAAACTTTGATTTAACAATCAAAAGTAATCAATAAGAAAAAACTTAAATGGTAATGTTTTGGATGTAGAAATCAAAGAGCCTGATCCTGCTGATATTAAAAATATTTCGAAGATCAATTAAGAAATAGTTCAAATCTTCTTCTTGATTCACCTTTTATATTGAAAAATCTAATGGGGTTATCACAAATACAGTTTTGGAATTCATATCAGCTTTTTTATCAACAAGCTACTGGACTACACTTTGATCGCCATTAACAGATGCTAAATGAAGAGGATTTCCTGATGGGGCATTAATCTCAGCCTTTTTATTAACTAGATACTGGAAAACACTTCGATGATCATATGCAGTTGCTAAATGAAGAGAAGTCAGACCAAATAAATATTACCAACACCAATCATTTTTGCATTAATATCTGCTTTGTGATTGATTAGATACTTAACGACACTAAGATGGCCATTTTTAGCAGCTAAATGAAGAGGAGTCTCATACAACCGAAATATAATACCCAATCATTGATTTCATTAACATTTGCTTTGTGATTAACTAGATATTCAACAACACTAAGATGGCCATTTCTAGCAGAATAATGAAGAGCAGTCATATTAAATATATTAAATAAACAAAAATATCCTTCCCATTGATACATCCTCCATTTTCAACAATGAAAACTAACAATGATAGATGACAAAATTCTGATGCTTTGCATAAAACTTCATTCCCAAAAATGCCTTCTCCTTCATACAAATGGAATAAATCAAAACAACCACTACAAACAATCATTGATAAAACATTATTGTTAATACTAAATCCTTTCATCAAAAAATGCTTAAAACACTTGATAGAACCAAAAAAACCTGAAAATGACAAAAGATCAAGATGTTTCGGTTTATAACTCCACTCAAATGGACTCCATTGACATTCTTCTTTAAAATTATCCAAATCAACCAAATCATCAATAACATCATACTTCAGACAATACTCAATACTTGATGGATGAAAACCATATTCAACCAATAAATAAATATCATTCATATTCTCAAGGAATGATTCATCTAAACCATAAGGTTTGTCCTTTTTTGCAATAAATGAAACAAAATCATCAATATGTTCCCGAAAATAATAGCATAACAAAAAACTCTTCCGATTTATCAAAAAAGGTTCGATTTCGTCGAATACAAAAACACTTCGCTTGTACAATTGATAGATTAAAACTTCACTTTCATTGATTTTCTCTAATAGTTGTACCCGAAATTCCAAAATTGAACAATACTCAAGACATAAACTCACTGCTCTCTCAAGACTATGAGGACGAATCTTGGGAAACATAATAATTCGATCAATTAAAAACTCTATATCATTAATTGGTGTTGGTTTTCCTTCTTCATAAAGAAAGCGCTCAAAAGAAATATTTTCTTCCATTAAAAAATGGTCATTTTTAAACATTTTTATTATCAAAAAATCGCTACTTTAACAGCTGAAACAGAATATATAAAGCTTCATGTGTTTACCATTTAGGTTTGGAACTTCAGATCTTTGATAACTTATTAATTCATTAGAAATGGATTCATGATCTTTTCTATGAATTGTCAATCCAAAGGGATAAATATAAACTCAAGTATTGGAAACTGGGTTTCTATGAACTGGTTTCAATTTATTTGCACTGGTCAAAAAACGATTTTTAAATACTGGATATAGGAAAAAAACTAATATAAAAATTAAGATAGCAAGAACTGCAATTATAAAAAGTATTCCATTATCTTCCTCGGATGAAACTGGCTCATTTTTATTAATGGAATTTGATGAATATCTTCCATTATCTGTCCATGCTGAAACTGGCTCATTCTTTTTTTCGGAAATAGATAATAGAGGGGCGTTTTCATCATCTGAGTGAGTAGTAGATAGCTGTCCAAATTTCAAATCATGTTGTTTGAAGCATTCAATCAAGCATTCAACTAAAACCGGATATCCAAATATGGAAACAGGTTCATTAGCAATTTTTGAATCAGAATACTCATAAAAATATGGTATCAGTTTTTCAAACCCCTTTTCTTTAAATTCCATAAAAGTCTTATGCGAACTGGAACCATTGGAATTTTTTTCAATTAATTCCATTTCCTTTGCAAATTGTTTTGATGGATTTGAAAGAACTGTTTTGATATAATTCTTAATTAGATAAGCTTCGTCAGGAGGATCAAGATCTTCTGGAATTCTTGGATTAAGTTCTCTATTAATTGCTCTTCTAAGGTTACAAATAGAGATATGGGGGTTTTCTTCTAAAAATTTCAACAAATGTTCGGTAAAAACTCCATGGAAAGAATCCTGACATGCATCGGTAGCATAATTAGTTGCCGCAATAACGTTGAAATTTGGATTTGGTTCACCGAAATTATTGAAAAAAGTTGGATTAAACCGAAATCTACAACAATCCAAGATCATAGTTACTTTAAAGTCGGACAAGATACTATAAAGATAGTCAAAGTATAAAATTCCCAATTCATATTTCTTTGTTTCCATTTTATTTGGGCAATCATAACTTGGAGAAAGTAGAATATAATGTTTATGCTTGAAGTGGCCAAAAAGATCACGTGATTTATCATATCTAACTCCACCATGGCCAGCATAAAAAAATATAATATTTCTGATACCTTCGGTAGCCAATGATACTCTCAATTCTTTCATTTTTTCAATAAATGAAGAGATGTCAGGATTGGTAAGACGCATTGTTTTTTTTGGATGATATCTTGCAAAAAACGATATCATACTTTTTGCATCATTATGAGGTGACTCCCCTAAAGGATATTTTGTATTTTTGTAATCATGACTAACAATGATAAGAAATGTTGGCTCATTAAACTCCATTAAACAGATTTTGAAATCTTTACAATAGATTTTAAAATCTAATTTATTCAATTTTGTGAGGAACAAAATGTCATTTCGATTCAAATAATTCAATTTTAATAAAAAGAACTTTTTGTTAAAAATATGTTTTCCAGTATTTTAAAACATAAACTCACTGCTCTCTCAAGACTATGAGGACGAATCTTGGGAAACATAATAATTCGATCAATTAAAAACTCTATATCATTAATTGGTGTTGGTTTTCCTTCTTCATAAAGAAAGCGCTCAAAAGAAATATTTTCTTCCATTAAAAAATGGTCATTTTTAAACATTTTTATTATCAAAAAATCGCTACTTTAACAGCTGAAACAGAATATATAAAGCTTCATGTGTTTACCATTTAGGTTCGGAACTTCAGATCTTTGATAACTTATTAATTCATTAGAAATGGATTCATGATCTCTTCTATGAATTGTTAATCTAAACTGACAAATGTGATACATAATGGAGTTAATTTGATGGTTCTCCATGCATTTTGGGGTGTTGAAAAAAAAACACTTGTGTGACTCTAATTAGACAAATTTCTGGCATATTGATTTATAAAGATTCATTCCTAAGAATAATACACTCCAGAACACCGATCCAAATTGATGGATTAAGCATATGAATGCTTAATCTAAATGTATATGTTACATGTTTCAATTCATTTATTCTGGTTATGTTTTTAAAATCAAACTCCCTCAAAAAAGAGGAAATACCAATACAAATTGGATATAAAAGAGATATTGGAATACAATAAAATGAGAATATTTGAGCAAATTAGTTAAATTGTTCTAAAATGGAGATCTAACGATTTGAAGAAAAGTACTTGACATCAGGATCCGGATCATTAGTGAGTAATTTAAGACATAAATTAATTTTTGCTAATCCCGTTGAGTCAACATATGATTTAAGCCTTTGCAAGGTTTTTGAAGCAAGAATTCGAACATTTGCCACTTGATCTGAAGCCATTAACAAAACAGCAGGAAGAATGCGTTCTCCCATTACATCAGATGGAAAAACTTCTCCAATAAACGAAATTGCCAATAATGAGCTTTGACGTATAGAATATGATTGGGAATTAGATAATCGAATAATGATTGATATAATCTCGTCTCTATTGCCTTTCCCAGGAACCGAAGGATCACTTTCCATAACTGTCAAAAAATCAGGGAGGGTTCTTGCCATTTCTTCTCTCACTGCGTAAACAGAATCTTGAAGCCAATCACTTATTAGTGGAATAATCTGTACCGGAATAGCTTCAGGTGTAACAAATGGGAGAAACAAACAGAAATTACGAATTATTTCAATCTTAACTCTCCAGTCTTCCTTTTTTGCTACTTCAATAATCCTAGGAAGTATTGCTTTGGTCAAAGAAAATGAATTAATGAGTCCAAAATTTGCACCGATCCCTTTAAGAATGGCAATTATCACATCTCTCTCTTTATCACTAATTAGATTAGATACAATAGGAAACATTTTTTCTTCAGCTACTGATTCTGGAACAATTCGAGCAAAATATAAAATGTCCGAGGCAACTTCTTCTCGAACTTGCTTAAACCTTTCGGTAGAGAGTTGCTGTATCTCAGGGAGAACAGAGTCAACAAAATAAGAGGTAACTTTTGCCAAAACATCAACAATTTGCTTGCAACATCCACATGCAGCAGTCTTGACCTCGGGATCTTGATCTCTTAATAAAAACAACAATATTGCTCCTATATCACTCCCAACAAGATCTGTTGCAAAATATGGAACAAGATTTGGGAGCATTTTAGCCATATTCGCTCTGACCCACCATGATGAGTCTTTAGCTAATGACTTAGCTAAAGGAACCAAAACTTGAGTTCTATCTTGCGGTGTGAGCTTTGAAGCGATTTGTGGGAAACAATTTGGTATTATCACTCTTATGCTCTCATCATCATCAGATATTCTTTCAGACAAACCTTGGCGTACAATCTCACTTATAATTATGTTTTGCTTAAGGAGAACACATAATTTTGGCAAAGCAGCCAGCCCAGCTCTCCTTACTATTGGTGTTTCATCTCTGAGACATGAAAGAAAAGCTCTCCTAAGTTTAGACTTGGATTGATCAGAAACTTTATCATACAAAAGACTCAAAAGGGAACACGCTGCTGTTTTCGAAGTGGTAAGGGTTCCTGAGAATAATCCAAGTAACAATCCGGATATAATACTATCTGCTTGTTGCGGCGGAATATATGAGCACACATTAGCTATTGAGTTAATTGCTTTCTCTCTAACAAAGTTCTCCTCAGAATCCGCTAAATTCTTCAATGGTGCCAATAAAACTGTTGCATGCTTCGGCCCTCCAACATACTTCACAAATGTTCCAAGTTGCTCAGCAAATATAGCCCGGATTTCCCCATCAAAATCACTCTCTTTCGATATAAACGGAATCAGCTCGTTCCTTGTCGCTTCAGGTCCTATCGCCGCAGCAATCAAATACATATTCCCAGCAGTAAAAAGCCGCTCATGAATAGAATCGCCCTGAATATCCGCTTTAAAAAACTCCACTACCTTCGCTGGCTCCAACGGGGTGCTCATAAACTATGTTTACAACGTAAACTCCCGTAAATATTTTTGACATTTCTGTTTTATCCATTAATTATTTGACAAAGAAACAATCATCTTTTGTGAGGAAACTGGAACAATTTGAAGGACCATTAAAACATCGGTTTTACCTCACTTCACATAGATGGACGGTCAGCTTCCATATGCGGAACCTTTTAAGATCAAGGTTATTGAGCCGATATACAGGAGCACACGAGAACAGAGGATTCAATGGATCAAGGATGCCAAGTATAACCTGTTTAATCTAAAGAGTGAGCAAGTTTTTATTGACTTGTTGACAGATTCTGGCACAGGGGCGATGAGCCAGTTTCAATGGTCAGAGATCATGCTTGGTGATGAGAGTTATGCTGGTTCCACTTCATACCACAAGATGAAAGACGTTATTAATGATTTGCTTGGAATGCCATATTTCTTGCCAACCCACCAAGGAAGAGCTGCTGAGAATGTTTTGTTTTCTGCGATGATCAAAGCCGGCGATGTTGTTCCCGGTAATGCCCACTTTGATACTACTAAGGGACATATTGAGTACAGGAAAGCTCATGCAATTGATTGTACTATTGATGAAGCTTTTGATACAACATTGATTCATCCATTTAAGGGTAATCTTGATTTGAAGAAGCTTGAGGCTGTTTTTACAAAGTATCCAAAGGAACAGATACCCTTGTGTATCATTACTGTTACCTGCAATACATCAGGTGGGCAACCAGTTTCCATGAAGAACATCAAGGAAGTATCAGAACTTTGCAAGAAATATGGGATTAAGGTCATTTTTGATGCTGCTAGGTTTGCCGAAAATGCTTATTTCATCAAGATTAGAGAAGACGGATACAAGGATAAAGATATCAAAGCTATTGTCAAAGAAATGTTCTCATATGTTGATGGAACAACAATGAGCAGCAAGAAAGATGCTATTGTTAATATTGGAGGTTTTATCGCTTTGAAGGATAAAGAGTTGTTTGAGAAAGCAACTGTTTTCAATATTATGTATGAGGGATACATTACATACGGAGGTCTTGCTGGTCGAGATATGGGAGCGTTAGCTCAGGGGTTAATTGAAGGAACTGAGTTTAATTACCTTGAATCAAGAGTTGGTCAAGTTGAATATCTTGGAAAGCTTCTCAAAGATTGTGGAATTCCATTCCAAGAGCCAACCGGTGGCCATGCAGTTTTCATTGATGCTAAAAGGTTTTTGCCTAATTTACCAAAAGAGGAATTAGTGGCCCAAACACTTGCAATTGAATTATACATTGAAGGAGGCGTTCGAGGAGTTGAAATAGGAACTCTTTTAGCTGACCGAGACCCAGACACTCGAGAAAATCGTTATCCGGCTCTAGAAATGTTAAGATTAGCAATTCCAAGAAGAGTTTATACAAATAATCACATGAACTATGTTGCAGCATGTCTTGGTAACATATTCAAGAGGAAAGAAAGTATTACCAAAGGTCTTCGAATTGTGAAAGAGGCTCCCATAATGAGACATTTTACTGTCGAATTAGATCGAGTTGAGTAAAAAGAAACATTTCGATTTCTTTATTGGTGTTTTTGATCACAATCTAGTCAGGAAACCCTTTTTTACAAGGGAAAACTGGAAATTTTTCAACAAATATGATGAATCAAGACATTCTCAACAGACACCAATGCCCAATTTGCTTAAATTATTTTTATAAAATGCGTAGATTTCCTTGTTGCCGACAATTCATATGTTCTGATTGTGTGGACTCTTGGAGAAAACAAAAAGCAGTATGCCCTTTCTGTAGAAATCAAAATTATAACCCCGAAGAAGAAATAATTATTCACTTTTCAGATGCCGAAGAATACATTCCAGACATTCAGGAAATTTTGGAAGAGTATTCAATTAAGATCGAAGACTACACCAATTTTGCTTCTAAAGGGAATATATATGAATTGTATCACAATAATCCATAAATTGAATAAAAACTCATACCTGGGTTCCCTGAAATGCGTAGAATTTTGGAATACTAGGTTTACATTTGTAAACAAGAAATTTGTTTGTTTACAAAAATTCATAATAGGAGAATGATTAATAATGATCACCTTATTCTTCATCATCACTGAAGATATTTGCATACGATTGTATGATTAATTCTTTTATTATAGAATCCCAAGATGAAATAATATCCTTAAAAGATATGAATTGCTTGGTCATGATTGAAGAAATAAAAATTTCCTCAATTTGAGGGGCAAAGTAATCGTTTTAGGGGAATAATTCTGAAGAATACGATTATGAAAAAATAAAAGACGAATCCAAAAACATATATTTCTCCATGATTATCGGATTTCAAGAATAAAAAATATAACAAAAAATTGTTGTGTTTTAATGATGAGTGGGGAGAGCCTTCCAAAAAGTCTTAAAAAAAAATTTTGATTTCATTATCTTCATAAAGCAGATATCAATGTAAAAATGATTGGTGTTGGTTTTGTTTATTTGGTTTGAATTCTCTTCATTTAGCTACTGTTTATGGTTATCGAAGTGTTATCCAGTATCTTGTTAGTATAATGGCTGATATGAATTCAAAAACTGGATTCTTATGAAATCCTCATTAGATTTTTCAATTGGAAATGGTGAATCAAATGTTTTAGAATCCATAATAGACCAGAAATCAAAGAAGATATGAATTATTTCTTTATTGAACCTAGAAATATTACAATGTCAACATGATCAGTCTCTTTGATTGCTACATCCAAAACATCATATTTAAGTGTTTTCTCATAAGGAATCCATTTGGCAACTTCTCTCTGAGATGGATCAATGGAGAAGAGAAGAATATTTAATCAAAATTGATTTAATGTCATCTCTCATCTGATGAAATATGAACTCTAGAATAAAAACCAATAGAAAAAGAATATAAGAATTTTAGTCACTATTCAATAAAGCAGAGAGTTCTGTTGATTCTTTGATGTTCTTTGGTCCTAAGTCT
>Ga0209639_1003237_pt1 | contig 11179 bp, 10 predicted proteins | sample EPASupsiteHSE605_FD_187268 | JGI IMG/M metagenome (GOLD analysis project Ga0209639, IMG submission 187268) | Bioremediated contaminated groundwater from EPA Superfund site, New Mexico - Sample HSE6-05 (SPAdes) (version 2) | ecosystem: Environmental > Aquatic > Deep subsurface > Groundwater >...
ACCCTGCCGGCATTGCCGTTTACCGCAGCTCGGAAGTAGTGGGAACCCTGAACCTCTCGCAGGAAAAATCGAGTGTGGGGAACCTGGATGCAAACAAAACCCGCTTCGACATGGACAACCTTGGTTTCGTGGGTTACTTCCCCCTGAGGAATGATGTATTTCCTCTCGTGAACTTCGGCTTTTCTTTCAACCGGCTGAAATCGTTCGATAAAACCATTTCAGCAGCCGGCCCGGCTGCCAGCACCCTGATCGATTATATTGCCGACAGAAGTGCCGGCGTGGATCCGGTAGAGCTTGAGATGGGCGATAATCTGCCTGATCCCTTTATCACACAACCCTGGCTGTCGGTGCTTGGTTTTAACTCTCACCTGATTGATCCGGTCAACAACGGAGCTCAATACGATCCGGTGGAAACTTTCGGTGAAACAGCCATTGGCGAGATACGAACGAAGGAAAGAGGCCACGTCGACAACTACGATTTTACGATAGGAACCACCGTCAATCATGTGTTGAACCTGGGTCTCTCTCTCTCCATCAAGGATATATCCTACAGTCTTGAATCGGACTACCTGGAAGATTTTGACGACGGTGGCTATACACTCACCAACTGGATCACTTCCAGCGGCGCCGGTGTGAGTGCCAAACTGGGCGCCATTTACAGGCCAGTCAATTTCCTCAGGCTCGGCTTGGCCTGGCATACGCCCACCTGGTACGCATTGACCGAAACCTATGAAGCCCAGATTGATGATGACATGGGAGCGTATGCAACGGATCCCGGTTATGAGCCCGGGCAAACCTATTCTGCCGTCTTTACCAACGATTATGATCTGAAGACCCCCGGCAAGCTGGTCGCCAGCATCGCCGGCATATTCGGAAACAAATTTATCGCCAGCATGGATTATGAGTTGATGGACTACAGTCGAATGAAATTGAATATTCCCTCCGGCTCAATGGACGATCCTAGCTGGTACGACATTGACAATGAATATATTTCGATGGATTTCCGTCCCGCATCCACAGTGAAGACGGGATTGGAGTATCGCTTTACCCCGCAGTTCTCGGGCCGCCTGGGCTATGCCTGGATAGAGAATCCCTATGAAACTGTATTCAGGGAAAAAGGGGATGCCCCCATCGCCGGGTCAAACACCATCTTTCGGATGGAAGGGGACACTAATTACTTTACTGGTGGTATTGGCTACCGTTTCAACAGAAACTTTTTCCTCGATTTCGCCATTATCTACAAAACACAAACCGACGATCTTTATCCTTTCCCCAATCTCTGGGATGAGAGCAGGGAAGAACTGATAATTGACGCCAGCCCCTTTGAGTTGAAAAATAGTTCATTCAGGGGATTGGTCACGCTGGGGTATAAATTCTAAGACGGGTCATTGCGGATTCAGAAACCCTAAAAATAAAAAAAAATTCTGCATAGATAACTGCGCAGATAAGTGGTAAAGGTCACATAGAAAGCCGGGCACTAGTTCCCGGCTTTCTTTTTGGCATTTTCCCGGCAAAAGAATTACCTTTGTACTTCAATCATAAAAAACCGAATTGAATGTCACAAGAAAAAGGATATCTCTCTACCGACAACAAAAGAAAAGTGACCACTCACCGTCTACTGGAAATGAAGCAACGTGGTGAAAAAATATCAATGCTTACCGCTTACGATTACTCGATGGCTTCGGTGATTGATCAGGCGGGAATGGACGTAATCCTGGTGGGTGATTCTGCCTCCAACGTGATGGCCGGGAACACCACCACACTGCCCATGACCGTAGAGCAGATGATCTATCACGGCAAGTCGGTGATGAATGGTGTAAAACGTGCCATGGTGGTGATCGACATGCCTTTTGGAAGTTATCAGGGCAATCCTTATGATGCGGTGTCCAACGCGGTGCGGATGATGAAGGAGACACAGGCCGACTGTCTCAAGCTGGAAGGTGGGAAAGAAATATTGCCGTCTGTCCAGGCAATCCTGAACGCAGGAATTCCCATTATGGGACATCTCGGACTGATGCCACAATCAATTAACAAATATGGAACCTACGCAGTGAGGGCGCAGGATGATGCAGAGGCAACAAGACTGCTCGATGATGCACATTTGTTGCAGGAAGCCGGCTGCTGTGCCATTGTGCTGGAGAAAATTCCCGCTGAACTGGCAAAGAAGGTATCCACGGAGCTGACAATTCCAATAATCGGTATCGGCGCCGGCCAATATGTGGACGGACAGGTACTGGTCATGCAGGATATGCTGGGACTAAACAAAGGTTTTTCCCCCCGTTTTCTACGTCGTTATGCCAATCTGTTCGATCAGATTGAGTCTGCTGTCCGGCAATACATCAGCGACGTAAAATCGACAGATTTTCCATCCGAGGCCGAAAGTTACTGACTCTATAGACTTTTTCCTTACCGTTGCCTGCCCGACACTTTTTTTCTGAAAAGCTGAAAACTGTTCGCTCATAATTCCTTGTATTCCGGTATCTCGGTCAGAAACAAATACGACTGGTCTTCGAAATTTAACCGGTAACAGTAATGTTGCATACCGTTTGAGACCACAATATGTTTTACCCGCAACACGCTGTTATAACGCGCCACCTGGTCGAAGACATTTTGTGTAATTGTCACCTGTGGTTCTTTATATTCAAGAATCATCACCGGCTGGAGTCGGGTGTTGTACACCACCGTGTCGCAACGCCGTGTGAGGCTGTTCAATTTCAGCGTAGCTTCGTTGGCAATAAGTGATGCAGGATAATTTTTCGCCGTAATCAGGTAATGGACAAAGTGCTGGCGCACCCATTCTTCGGGAGTGAGTAGCAAATATTTGCGTCTCAGGGGATCGAAAATCTCAAAACTATCGCCTTTTTTTCTGATTTTTGCATCGTAAGAAGGAAGATTTAACGTGTACATATTGTATCTTTGTAGAAGAACCGGACTCCGACAGCACAAAAATAGCGTTTTTTTATGAGAACGAAACAGGAAATTGTGGAGAATTGGCTCCCCCGATATACGAAGCGGCCGTTGCATGAGTTTACTAAATTCATTCTGCTGACCAACTTTCAAAAGTATGTGGAAATCTTCGCGAATCATTTCAGCGTGCCGGTTGTGGGTGCGGATGCCAACATGCCCAATGCATCCTCAAACGGGATCACGATCATTAACTTCGGTATGGGAAGCGCAAACGCCGCAACAATTATGGATCTGCTCAGCGCTGTAGCACCGACGGCGGTACTGTTTCTGGGTAAATGTGGAGGACTGAAGGCGAGAAGCGAACTGGGCGATTACATCCTTCCCATTGCCGCAATTCGTGGTGAAGGAACATCGAACGATTACTTTCCTCCCGAGGTACCTTCTCTACCAGCTTTCAGCCTGTTGCGAGCGGTTTCTTCCAACATTCGCGATTTTGGTAGGGACTATTGGACGGGAACAGTCTATACCACCAACCGTCGTGTTTGGGAGTATGACGATGATTTTAAAAGCTACCTGAGGCAGGTACGCGTGATGGCTGTGGATATGGAAACGGCTACGCTTTTTACGTGCGGGTTTGCCAATCATATTTCTACAGGAGCACTTCTGCTGGTCTCTGATCAGCCACTTATTTCCACAGGAGTGAAAACTGAGAAGAGCGATCAGCATGTGACCGAAAATTTTGTAGAGGAACATGTGAAAATCGGTATTAAATCGCTTTCATCCATAATGAATAACGGTTCTACAATTAAACACCTACGGTTCGACTGGTAAAATTTAAAAATAAAGATGGCTACAGCCCCTAAACTCACCTTTGATACTATTCGCAACGATATTCTTCATCGCAATTTTCAATGCGTCTACTTGTTGATGGGTGACGAAGCCTATTTCATTGATGCTCTTACCGAACTTCTTCTTGAGACAGTGCTGACAGAAACCGAGAAGGATTTTAACCTGCTTACATTTTATGGAGCAGACTCAGATACGAATGTGATCATCTCTTCGGCCCGTCGTTTCCCGATGATGGCTGAACACCAGCTAATCGTGGTGAAAGAAGCACAGAATCTCGACAACCTGGAACTGCTGGAGCATTATGTGAAAAATCCGATGCCTTCCACCGTGCTGGTCATCAATTACAAGCATGGTACAGTGGACCGACGCAAGGCCTGGGTGAAGCAGATTGACAAGACAGGTGTCATTTTTGAATCAAAGAAAATATACGACAACCAGATTCCTCCCTTCATCATTTCTTACTTCAGAGAGAAGCAGATTGGCATCGATGAAAAATCGGCCCGGATGCTGGCCGATTACGTGGGAAACGATCTCAGCAAACTGATTCCGCAACTGCAAAAGCTTGAGGTGTCCCTGCCGAAAGGGTCGGTCCGTGTCACCTCGGAACTGATCGAAAAGAATGTGGGTATCAGCAAAGATTACAATACGTTCGAATTGCAGAATGCAATCATCAGAAAAGATACACTCACAGCCCAACGGATCGTGGATTACTTTGGTAATAATCCGAAAGAAAATCCCATCATGGCTACGTTGGCCGTATTGTTTAACTATTTCAGCAATCTGCTTGAATGCTATTGGTTGCCCCAAAAAGATGAGGCAGCCATCATGGCTGCCTTAAACTTACGATCGAATTACTTTGCACGGGATTATATGACAGGGCTCCGGAATTACAACGCCAGCAAAGTGCTATCGATCATCTCTGATCTGAGAACATTTGATGCACGTTCAAAAGGAATTGATAACGTTTCAGTTTCTCAGGGCGAACTGCTGAAAGAGCTTGTGTATAGAATTATGCACTAATCTGCAGTGATCCACTTCACGATTTTATCGCTCAGCGGACTCTGCCGGGGCATTACTACGTCCACCAGCCGGCCCTGTTCATCGACCAGATATTTTTGAAAATTCCAGGTTACCTCCTGGTCCATCACACCGTTTTCTGCTTTTTGAGTAAGCCATTTGTACAAAGATGCTTGATCTTCACCTTTGACACTGATCTTCTCCATCATAGGGAATGTTACTCCGTAATTTGCCGTACAAAACTCTTTGATGTCGCGGTTTGTTCCAGGCTCCTGATTTTTGAAATTATTCGCCGGAAAGCCGATTACTACAAAGTTCCTTGTTTTATACCGTTCATATAGAGTCTGCAGATCTTCATACTGGGGAGTAAAACCGCATTTGGATGCCACATTTACAATCAGCACCTTTTCCCCTTTGAGCGATGCCATATTGAATGACTTCCCCTCGATATCTTTCACGATGAAGTCGTGTAGCGTTTTATTTCCAACCGAAGAAACTCCTTCTCTCAGATTCGCATTTCCATTGTTCATATTTCGTGAAGTAATTTTTTGTTGTCCGATGACCGGAACGGTAAGGAACATGCAAAGGGTGATAAGTAAGCTGATGCCATAAAGTGGTTTCATATTGATTTTTTTTATTAAACATATACACTTGATACTAAATAACAGCAATGAGCACATACCTGTTCATTTCTCCAGTCATTTTATTATCTGAACCAAAATTCTGACATAAAAATTGGGGTTTATATTTCAGTATATCAATTAAATAATGAGGTATTAATTGCTTAAGATTCTCTTTAATATCATGTAATGATATGATGGAAGGCAAATAGGACGGAATTTACATGATTTACCCTGTTCCTACCGATTTATAAGAAAATCGTGAATTTACATATCGAATAATTTACATTTCTTTATTACAAAGGAGACTTGAAGCTGATTACAAATGTAAATGAAGGGTAGGGGATAAGAAATAAATCACAGATATTACAAAAAAAGTCGTTACCTGATTCAAGTAATAGGAGTCGATAGAATTGTATATTTATCGACTTAACATTTTTAAATATCGATTTAATTTAATTATTTATTGCTATGAAACAGCGATTTATAGAAAATAAATAAAGAAAAAGTTTCTCACTTCACCGAAAATAGATTGAAGATTTGTATAAATCGTTAAAAATAGGGGCTTTCGATTATATAAATATCAGATTATGAGTGTATAACATAAAAATTATAAATCAAAAAAATAACTTATTTACAGGTCTGTTTTTAGTATCATCGTCCACCCTGTAACATATGTATAAACACGGATTACTTTTGTTTCAAACAAATCTAAATTAATATTTTTTCATTTGTAAATAAAAAGTTATACATTTGTATCTTTGGTTTCACAACAAAAGTATCCCGACCGAAACATTGAAAAAGTAGACTACTATGAAAGATCGTATAAGAATGATCATGGAAAAGGAGAACCTTACGCCTGCGAGGTTTGCCGATATGTTACAAATCAACAGGGCAATTATTTCACACATCCTGAACGGCAGAAATAATCCCAGTCTCGATGTAGTCACCAAAATTCTGGATGAGATGCACTATATCAATCCCGAATGGTTACTTAAAGGAACAGGCCCCATGTATAAGGAAGGAAATCATGCCGGACATCTGCCAGAAGAACCTGATTTATTTCGCCAGGATGCGATAAATCAAAGGGAACAGCCGGTGGATGCTGAAAAAAGGCAGGAAAACTTGTTTAAACAGACTGTTTCTGCTCATCAAAGCACGGAATATGAACAATTTGAACCTTTAAAAACAGACCACAAAAAAATCACCCAAATAATCATTTACTATTCCGACAGTACTTTTGAAATCTTCAATCCACAAACCATAAGGAATGAGATTGTAAAATAGGATTATTTGAAAATTATGATGTATTTTTGTACTCTATAAAGAGAGGTAGTCAATGAAAGTACGCGATTTTGCTATTCGTTCCAACACCCGGTTAAACGATCGGAATCATTTGTTAAAGGTCACACCGGTCGACAATGAGCCACTTCCGGAAATGTATCCGGGACAGTTTGTTCAGATTCGGGTGGACGATTCACCGCATGTGTTTCTCCGAAGGCCCATTTCCATTAATTATGTAGATCTTCAACAAAATGAAATCTGGCTTTTGATACAGCGCGTGGGTGAAGGGACTGAAAAAATATCCGATTTATCCCCGGGAGAAACAATGAACCTTCTGTTTCCGCTGGGAAATTCTTTTACAATTCCCGCTGAAAAGGGAAATTTTCTGCTGATTGGCGGAGGCGTTGGTACTGCACCACTGCTCTACCTGGGAAAAAAAATGCAGGAAAAAGGTATCGAACCGGATTTTTTGCTGGGGGGACGTTCAGAAAAGGATGTTTTGCAGAGAAATGATTTTGAACTCCTGGGAACGGTTTATTGTACCACTGAAGATGGATCGCTTGGAGAGAAAGGATTTGTCACCCAACATTCAATTCTTCAAAAAAAGAAATATGATTTTATATATACCTGCGGGCCGAAACCAATGATGGTGGCAGTGGCAAGCTATGCGCAACAGAACGGGATCTCCTGTGAAGCATCGCTGGAAAATCTGATGGCCTGTGGTTTCGGAGCCTGTCTCTGTTGTATAGAGAAAACAATAAGGGGAAATGTTTGTGCCTGCACGGAAGGGCCAGTATTTAACATCAAGGAACTCACATGGCTGGATTAAAAGTTCGTATCGGGAATTTGGAATTGAAGAACCCGGTGATGACCGCGTCCGGTACATTCGGTTATGGCACTGAATATACCGATTTTATGGATCTGGGGCGCCTGGGAGGTGTCTTTGTAAAAGGGACAACCCTTGAGCCACGACAAGGGAATGATTATCCCAGAATGGCCGAAACACCCTCTGGAATGCTGAATTCCGTAGGATTGCAAAATAAGGGGGTCGATTATTTCGTGGATCATCTCTATCCACAGATAAAGGACTACAATACGCACATGATTGTAAATGTGTCGGGTTCCACGATTGAAGATTATGTAGCTTGCGCGGAGAAGCTGGCCAATCTGGATAAAATGCCGGCCATTGAATTGAATATTTCCTGTCCCAATGTAAAGGAAGGTGGCATGGCATTTGGTACTTCATGCCAGTCGGCGGCACAAGTCACTCGGGAAGTACGTAAAGCGTTTCCCAAGACATTAATCGTGAAGCTTTCGCCAAATGTGACCGATATCACTGAAATAGCCCGTGCAGTGGAAGATGAAGGAGCCGATGCCGTTTCGCTGGTAAATACTTTCCTGGGAATGGCCCTCGACATAGAAAGCCGACGCCCCAAACTCTCCACCATCACCGGCGGATTGTCGGGCCCCTGCATCAAACCCATTGCCGTACGCATGGTCTGGCAGGTCTATCATGCCGTTCGGATCCCCATCATAGGGATGGGAGGCATATGCAACTGGCAGGATGCCATCGAGTTCATACTGGCCGGATCTACTGCCATACAGGTCGGTACTTGTAATTTTATCGATCCCGCTACGTCGGTAAAAATTGTGGAAGGCATTGAGTCATACCTCAACCGGCACCACATTGCTTCAGTAAATGAGCTTGTGGGGCAGATCGATTACCTCTGATCCTATTGCTAAAATGCCAATTTTCTGTATTTTAATTGGTATAAATGTTTTTGTTTTGAGCTAATATCTATCATATTGTAAATTTCAGTCCGATATTATTTGACAAATTGAATAAATATGGTAACTTTGCAGTTTATTGAATTCAGATTATAAAAAGTATGTCACAACTGCAAATACCTGCAGGATACAAACCGCTGTTAAATTTAAAGCAGACGGAATTGGGTATCAAGCAGATCAAAGATTTTTTCCAGGTAAACCTTTCTTCTGAACTTCGCTTACGCAGGGTCACAGCCCCTCTTTTTGTGGAGAGCGGTACAGGAATCAACGATGACTTGAATGGTGTAGAACGACCTGTTCGTTTTCCGATCAGGGATATGAACGATAAACAGGCAGAGATTGTGCACTCACTCGCCAAATGGAAACGCCTGACTCTTGCCGATTACGCAATAGAAGAAGGTTTTGGTGTTTATACCGATATGAATGCCATTCGAGCAGACGAAGAACTCGATAATCTGCATTCACTGTATGTGGATCAGTGGGACTGGGAGATGGTGATTGGTGAACAAAACAGAAGCGTGAATTACCTGAAGCAGATTGTGCGCCGAATTTACGCAGCCATGTTGCGTACTGAATATCTGGTATTTGAACTGTTTCCGGCAATCACACCGCAGCTTCCCGGTGAAATCACTTTTATCCACTCTGAAGAATTACTTCAAAAGTATCCCGACCTGGACGACAAACAACGGGAAGATGCCATCACCAAAATATACGGGGCTGTGTTTATTATCGGTATTGGAGCCCCCCTCTCCAACGGCCTTCCACACGACGGGCGGGCACCGGATTACGACGATTGGAGTACGCTGAACAGTGACGGCTATCTGGGATTGAATGGCGATTTACTAGTCTGGAACCCGGTTTTGGAAAAAGCCATGGAACTCTCGTCGATGGGTATCCGCGTGGATGCTGTGGCGTTGCAGCGACAACTGAAAGCACGGAATAAGGAGGAACGGCTCTCTTTATATTTTCACAAGCGGCTAATGAACAATGAACTGCCACTTTCCATCGGTGGTGGTATCGGTCAGTCGCGCCTCTGCATGTACTATCTCCGGAAAGCGCATATCGGAGAAATCCAGGCCAGCCTTTGGCCGCAGGAAATGCGTGAATCGGCAAAAACCCAGGGTGTCCTGCTTATTTAAGCCATTTTTCTTCCGACCATACAGATCCTTCTTCAAAAGAGAGGGATTTTTCTTTTATGGTGAAATTTGTGTATTTTAGCATTCTCATAACATGAAGACAATGGATGTAAGAATTGAAGAAAGCTGGAAAGCTCATTTGCAGGAAGAGTTTGGTAAATCTTATTTCGAAAGGCTGACAAAATTTATAAAGCAGGAGTATGCAAATAAAACAGTGTATCCCCCTGCCAGACTTATTTTCAATGCTTTCGACCGATGTCCTTTCGACGACGTGAAGGTGGTAATTGTGGGACAGGATCCCTATCATGAACCGGGCCAGGCTCATGGATTGTGCTTTTCGGTCAACGAAGGAGTGGCGTTGCCACCTTCTTTGCAGAATATTTACAAGGAGATACAACAGGATATGGGAAAGAATACGCCTCAATCGGGAAACCTCGAACGGTGGGCGGTGCAGGGTGTGTTGTTATTGAATGCCACACTTACAGTGCAAGCGCATCGTGCGGGTTCACATCAGGGAAAAGGATGGGAAGAATTTACCGATGCGGCCATACGTCATCTTGCCACTGAACGGGAACATCTTGTCTTTATATTATGGGGTGCCTACGCACAACGTAAGGGGGAATCTATAGATGCGAATAAGCATTTAATATTAAAATCACCGCATCCTTCGCCATTATCTGCTCATCGTGGATTTTTTGGAAATAAGCATTTTAGTCGTGCAAACAATTATCTGAAGGCTCATGGGAAACAACCCATCGACTGGTAATATGGCGAAACTGAATTAGCCATTATATAGAAACCGGCACAGAAGTGGCCAATATTATCCAACGCTTCCTTCCAGGCTGATTTGCAAAAGTTTTTGTGCTTCAACGGCAAACTCCATCGGCAGCTTGTTGACGACCTCTTTCACATAACCATTTACAATCAGCCCGATGGCTTCCTCTTCACCCAATCCACGCTGGTTGCAATAGAAAACCTGATCCTCACTGATTTTGGATGTGGTTGCCTCATGTTCAAGCACAGCCGTGGGATTCTGTATGTCGGTATAGGGAAAAGTGTGAGCGCCACAGTGATCGGTCAGTAACAGACTGTCGCATTGTGAGTGGTTGCGTGCATTCTCTGCTTTTCTGGTCACTTTTACCAGGCCTCGATAGCTATTCTGGCTGTTTCCTGCCGAAATACCTTTGGAGACAATGCGGCTGCGGGTGTTCTTGCCCAGATGGATCATCTTGGTACCCGTGTCTGCCTGTTGATAGTGGTTGGTCACAGCCACCGAATAAAATTCACCGACCGAATTGTCACCGGCCAGAATGCAGGAGGGATACTTCCAGGTAATGGCCGATCCTGTTTCTACCTGTGTCCAGGAAATCTTTGAGTTGACTCCTTTACAGATACCTCTTTTGGTCACAAAGTTATAGACTCCGCCGTTTCCGTGTTTGTCTCCCGGATACCAGTTTTGTACCGTGGAATATTTCACTTCTGCGTTGTCGAGTGCAATGATTTCCACAATGGCGGCATGCAACTGATTCTCGTCGCGCATGGGGGCCGTACAACCCTCAAGGTAACTTACATAAGAGT
>Ga0209639_1003239_pt1 | contig 11178 bp, 11 predicted proteins | sample EPASupsiteHSE605_FD_187268 | JGI IMG/M metagenome (GOLD analysis project Ga0209639, IMG submission 187268) | Bioremediated contaminated groundwater from EPA Superfund site, New Mexico - Sample HSE6-05 (SPAdes) (version 2) | ecosystem: Environmental > Aquatic > Deep subsurface > Groundwater >...
CCGAAACAGCTCGACGAATGCCAACGATGAAACGCATGTGGGGCTTTATCTGGGCCGTGGCATGGTCATCCACGCGAAAGGGCGTGACGTAGGTGTCGTTGTGGAGGGAATCAATCAAGGCGGAAGCGGGTATTGGCATAAGTGCGGCCGCTGCAAGCTTCTATATAAATAGAACGGAGAGGAACGGATATGGAATACATCGGTGAGATCATATCGGGCATGTTCGCGCTGCTGGTCGTATGGCTGCAAGTGCGTATGACGCGTGACCGAAAACAGACGGAGAAACGCGCCGCTATTCGCGCAAAAGAATCAAAGCTCGCCATGAAGATGCAGGATGCGAGTCTGTCGCTTTCGCTTGCGACCTGTATCGCCGTAGAGCGTGGCGTAACAAATGGCGAAATGAAGACCGCGCGGGAGAAAGCGAAAACCGCGCAAGAAGAATATGAAGATTTTGTCCACGAGCTTGCCTCTGAGCAGGCTACATCTATATAAAAGAAGGAGAAACAAACAATGAAAAAGAAACTGATTCTCGTACTGGTCGCTTTCCTAATGCTCGCGATACCCGCCGCCGCGCTGGCGGATACCGGTGGGAGCTTAGACGCTACCGTAGCTAACATCCTGATCGAGAACGCCGTGAACATCGCCGCGGCGTTTTTTATTGCGCTGATCGGCGTGTTCGGCGCGTGGTTGACTGCGAAGCTCGGTAAGGCGACTCAACTCGATACTGTGAACCACGCACAGCAGGAGCTGATCAAGCTCGCCCAGATCACGGTCGGCGAGCTGAAACAAACGGTTGTGGATGGCATGAAGGCCGCGCATTCGGACGGTAAATTGACCAAGGAAGAAATTGCTCAACTTGGCCATCAGCTCTTTATGAAGACTACCGCGAAACTCTCCGCTTCGGCGATGGACGTGTTGACGGCCGCGCAGGTCGATATCTCTTCCCTTATTACCGGCACGGCGGAGCACTTGATTGGTCAGATGAAGACGAACTGAATAGAGGAGTGAAAGAAGCTCGGTCGGAGAAATCCTTCCGAGCTTTTTTATTTACCCTTTTTCGTCAAAACAGTCATTCAATCTCCAGTGAGTAGTGACGATGAAAACTTAGAAAGGAGACCCCCGATGACAAACGAGCAACAGTTGAAGATTATGGCTTTGCGCCAGCAGGGCTATGGGTATATAAGAATTAGCCAGCAACTTGGCATTTCGGACAATACAGTGCGTTCCTTTTGCCGTAGAAGCGAGCGCGAGAAAAGTGTGAAAGCTGCTTCTACCTGCATACAATGCGGCAAACAGATCAAGTCTATATCTGGACGCAAGCCTAAGAAATTCTGTTCCGACGCTTGCCGGTCATTCTGGTGGAATCATCATCTGGAGAGCGTGAACCGAAAGGCATTTTATGATTTCAATTGCGTGTGTTGCGGCAGACGCTTCTCGGCATACGGAAATAAGAACAGGCGATATTGCTCGCATGCTTGCTACATCGCGCATCGCTTTGATAAAGGAAATACCCGAGATGAATGATCGATATCGCGCGAATCTGGAAAGTTACCTCGCTTCCATGCTGCAGGCAAAAAGAATGCTCGTTAAAGGGATTATTACGCCGGGTGACTTTGCCCGAGTTGATGCAATAATGGCCGAGAAATATGGGATTCCTTCGAACAGTTTATATCGCGGATAGACTTGCTATATCAATCGAATCAACGGTAATATGTCCAACTACGAGGAGGTGAAAGAATGCCGAGAACCCTGACGATAATCTCAAAACCGCCGAAGCTCGAGCAAAAGAAGCGAGTCGCAGCGTATGCCCGAGTCTCCTGCGGCAAGGACGCAATGCTCCACTCGCTGTCGGCGCAGGTGAGTCATTACAGTAAATTCATTCAGAACCACACGGAATGGATCTATGCCGGCGTATACGTAGATGAAGCGAAAACCGGCACAAGAGACACGAGAGATGGGTTTCAGAACCTGATAGCCGACTGTCGCGCCGGAAAAGTTGACATGATACTGACGAAGTCCATCTCCCGCTTTGCACGAAACACGGTCTCTCTCTTAGAGATCGCTCGTGAATGCAAAGCGCTGGGGGTGGATATTTACTTTGAAGAGCAGAATATCCACACGATCAGCGGTGACGGCGAGCTCATGATGACCATCCTCGCGTCGTATGCGCAAGAGGAAAGCCTATCGGCAAGCGAAAATCAGAAATGGCGGATCTTGAAGAACTTTCAAGAAGGAAAACCGTGGAGCGGCACCATTCACGGATACCGCTACGAAAACGGAAAATATGTTATCGTTCCCGAGGAAGCAGCGTTGATTCAGAAGATCTTCCAATGGTACTTAGACGGGTATGGATATAACGCCATAGCCCGAGGACTGAACGCGGAAGGCGCAAGAACACGAAACGACAAGCTCTGGTACCAAAGCACGATCATGGCGATTTTGCGGAATGAGGCATATACCGGCGATCTACTGCTGCAGAAAACATACCGCGAAAACCATATGACGAAACGGAAGCGTTTCAATCAGGGTGAGCATCCAATGTTCCGGGTTGAGGAAGCGCATGAAGCGATCATCTGCAAGGAAACGTTCGATGCGGTTCAAAATGAGATAGCCTGCCGCGCCAACAGGTTTCAGAAGCCTGTTACCACTAAACCTGAGCATCCTTTTAGCGGAAAGTTGGTCTGTGGCGTTTGTGGCGGCAGTTTTCACATGAAGGAGACACATGGTGGGCCGGTTTGGACATGCGGAAAATTCAATCGATTTGGCAAATCCGTCTGCACGTCTAAGCATATACCTGAAGATGTGCTGATAAACAACTCCGCAACGGCTCTCGGCCAAACCGCATTTGATGAACAGACCTTTGGCGATAGGGTGGATCGCATCCAAGCCTGCAATGATAACACGTTAATTTATCGCTTCAAAGACGGAACCGTGACCAAAGTGAAATGGAAGGACAAATCACGCAGCCAAAGCTGGACAGATGAAATGAAAGAAGCCGCCCGACAAAGAACCTTTGAGAGGAATAAAGCACAATGCCAAAAGTGACAGTCATACCTTCGACAGTGAACCCGCTGACGCATTTGCCATCAGTCTCCACGGAAAAGCGCCGCGTCGCAGGGTACGCCCGTGTTTCTACGGATAGCGATGAGCAGTTTACTAGCTATGAGGCACAGGTCGATTATTACACAAATTTCATCCAATCCAAACCGGAATGGACGTTCATGAAGGTGTATACCGACGAGGGGATCTCTGGTACCAATACTAAAAAACGCGAGGGTTTTAAAGAAATGGTTGCCGACGCGCTTTCCGGCAAGTTCGACCTTATCGTGACGAAGTCGGTTAGCCGTTTTGCCAGAAACACCGTGGACAGCTTGGTCACCATACGCAAACTTAAGGAAAACGGCGTAGAGTGCTATTTCGAGAAAGAGGGCATCTACTCCTTTGATGGCAAGGGAGAGTTGCTCATAACGATCATGTCCTCGCTGGCACAGGAAGAGAGCAGGTCCATTTCTGAAAACGTGACATGGGGTCAGCGGAAACGCTTCTCGGATGGGAAGGTTCAGATGCCATACAAACGATTTCTCGGTTACGAAAAGGGAGAGAACGGGCGACCGGCCATCGTGGAGCACGAAGCTGCCGTTGTTAGGCTCATCTACAGGCTCTATCTGGACGGGAAAACCGCTGCGGGAATCTGCAAACATCTTGAGCAGCTGAGCATTCCTTCGCCGGGCGGGAGCAGCAAATGGAGCAAGACCACGGTTGACAGCATCCTTACCAACGAAAAGTATAAAGGTGACGCGCTTTTACAAAAGAAATTCACGGTGGACTTTCTACAGAAAAAGATGAAGGCCAATGAGGGCGAGGTTCCTCAATACTATGTAGAAGGCAGCCATCCGGCGATCATTGTGCCAGAGGAATGGGATCAGGTTCAGGTTGAAATCGCAAGACGGAAACAGCTCGGCAGGGTATATAGCGGCAAAAGCGTGTTATCAAGCAAACTGATCTGCGCTGATTGCGGCGGGTATTATGGATCCAAAGTGTGGCATTCCACGGATCAATACCGCAGGGTAATCTGGCAATGCAACGATAAATTCGAAAAGAAATGCGGCACGCCGGCACTTGATACCGAAACGATACAAAGCATGTTCATTCAGGCATATAACCAAATGATGGAGAACCAGACGCAGGTCGTTGCGGATTGTGAACTCATGCGCCGGACGCTGACGGATATGAGAGATATTAATGCCGAAATTGCGCGCTTGAGTGAGGAATGCGAGATAGTTGCCGAGCTAGTCAGGTCGTTAGTGAAAGAAAACTCCTCGACTGCCCAATCGCAGGAGGAGTATTTAAAGAAATACGACAGCTTGAATAAGCGCTATGAGGATTTAGTTTGCGAACTTGAGGGGCAAAAAGAGGAACGAACATCGCGGCAGCAGAAGGACAAAGCGATGTCGCAGTTTATCCGCACTCTGAAGAAGAGTCCGCTGGTTATCGAAGAATGGGACGACACCATTTGGACGGTCATGGTGGAGAAGGGGATCGTTGGGAGGAGTGGGGGAACAAGGTTTTTGTTCTACAATGGAATGGAGATTGAGGTTGGGGGTGGATAGGAGACAACTTTCTCCACTTACTAATCCTGATGCAACTGAGTATATTGCAAGTTGTCCTTCAACGACATGTTCTAAGTCACGTGGCCGAAAAGCGTTACTTTCACGTTTTGCTAACTTTCGATGAATGCAGATTCTCGCCATAGGGCAGCAGCATTATCGTACGCAGTTTATCAAAGCGTCCAGCTGCGCGTACGGCGTATCTCGCGGTACTTCACAGCCTGGGCTGAGAATAAAGCGGGGATTGCCGATGTTGCACAGCGCGTTGGCTGCGCGTGCTACATCCTGCGGCGTGCCGTTCATGAGTACATCCACGGGATTGATGTTTCCTTTGATACAAACCTTGCCGACGATTTGCGTGGCTTTTTGCATATCCACGGCATAATCAATATTAACGATGTCAAAACCCAACGTTTCCACAAACGGAAGCAAGTGTATCGACCGTCCGCAAACGTGATATTTAAGCTTGACGTTTGCTTTACTACGGATTCCCTCTACCAGTTGCCTAGTATAGGAGTAGAACTGCGCCTGATATGTATCAGCGGATACTAGCGAAGCCATCGCGTCGCCTACACCGATGATATCAGCGCCAGCGTGCGCCTGTGCGATAGCAAATTCGATGCCCAATTGCGTGGTTTGCTCCAGTAGATCGGCAACAAAAATAGGTTCGTCGTAGATATCCATCATAAATTGATTTATGCTATACAGTGTTGCCGCGCTTTGCAGGGGAGCTTCGATCCAGCCACACACCGGCATACTTGCGCCAAAGTGGTGTTTTATCATACGAACACCTTCCACTTTGTCTACTAATCGGTGGCTTTCTTCCAACCTCGGTGGCTTACCGGGCAATTTGTGCCCAATGATCGCTTGTTGCACTAGCTGCGGCAAACTATCGTTCGGATACGTTATTTTTGCACCAAAAGCGGTTGCTTCGCGGAAGGCATCGGAATCGACCGTCACGCCGTCCACGTCAAAACGCTCTGCGCATGCGATCAGAGCTTGGGCCATTGCGCGATAGTCGGATGCAAATTTACTATAGGGCACGCCGGCATAGCGTGCGGCAAACGTCATCATAAACGGCCATACCGGAACCCTGTCGGTCGGCTTACCCTCAATGGCATTCATTAGTCGCTGAGAGTGATTCATTAGGCCTGCTCCTTTAGCATTTTTTCTACGCAAACACAAACAGCATAATCGCTTTCGGTATATGTGCTCGGCCTTCTGCTGACAAATGACCTGAATCGACCAGATGTACCGTCAACTGTGTGGCATATAATAAGCACTGCTTGTCTACTGAGTCACTGTGTTAAGGTATTGACCCAGGTCAAGGATGAACCTTGCCCCTAAATACTAATTGAAATTATCTTGCGTTTGCTTTTACACAAAGTTTCTACTTTACCCTTCAATCCGCACTTGCCTTTTGCCGTTGGATCTTCAGATACTCTCGTGTGTCCGTTTGAACCCGTTCTTCACAACTTTAGTACCCGTGTATCCGTCGTCGAACGTATCTGCAGCCGCATTGACCAATGTGCGCTTTTGTTAAACCAGATACCGCCGCGGTGACCGTCGTACTCGTTTTAATGTTATAGATAAAAGAAAACGGCATTACTCGCCTTAAAGCTCTTTATAAATTTCCACATATGCGTCCCGCATAAAACGGATCTGCTCATCGAGTAGTTTGTCATGTTCACTGCTGGTTTCGATCTTCTCTAAATTGGAGACCGCCTCCTTCATGGTTTCGAACTCTGCTTCCCACACCATGGTGTTGGTTGGTTCCCTACCCATCACGGATACATAGCGTTTTCCGCATGCCATTGAAGCATCCTGCTTTTCAAGGGCAATGAATTTTTGCTCCAGTGTGAGAAAAGCGTTTGTATCGCTTTTGTCGAAATATTGTACAAATCTCAGCTTGTAGGCCATTGTCTACTCTCCAATCCTAAATCTAATAGTCGTTTGTGAATGCTTTCCCAGCACACATGCGTCGCGATGGTGTCTGAGATTTCTACCGCCATCCCAGCACAGACAATACCGAGCTCAACGGCGCTGAATAGCGGGGTGCTGCCAAACGCGCTGTCTTGCCATCCCTTTTGAAAGGGCAGATCCAGCGCAAGCCCTGCCAAGACGCCACCAAGGCACGCATCGCCTGCGCCTGTGGTATTGACCGCATCCACCGGCATGGAAGACACGCGTTCGAAATGGTCTTGAAATACGCTGATGGCACCGTTTTTGCCGTCGGTCACCAACAGCATTATCCGCGAGTTCCACTTTTTCAGCATTTCGTACAGTCGGTGAGTCGTCGGTTCCAGCGCGTCTGCAACGCCGGTCAGCGCGTTAGCCTCATCACAATTGACTGCTAGCAGATCGACTGCGTAGAATGCATCGCTTTCTAAAAACTCCCTTGCCTCGGCACTCGTAACGGATAGTGCATTGAACGACGCCTTGTCGCGACCATAGCGCAGCATAGCCAGCCGACTTTCCAGAGGCGCTTCCGGAATCACCGCTAACATTGTCAAGCCGTTTACCTGCTCCCTTGTAAGGCAGGCGCGAGTGTACGTCTCATCAACTTCGATGCCGGCGCTGTTGATTGACGTAATATTACAGCAGTCTTTGTTAGGATATTGCAGACAGATGCTGAGCATCGTAGAATTCAAACGGCTTTTTCCGACATAGCGCGTGTCCATACCGGAGAGTTCCATTTCGGAAATCAACTGCCTGCCCGCTGCGTCGTCCCCAACGAACCCGATGGGCAAAACACGCACATTGTCGCGCGAAAGCACAGCCGTATAATGCAGCACGATATGTTGCTTACAATAATCCTTTGCATCCGACAGGTTAGCTAGTCTGGACTCATTTCGCCCAAGCGTTTCTGCTATTGAGCTGTGAAACAGTAGTCCTGTGCCAATACCGCCGATTCCTATTACCTTTTCAAACATGATGCTGTCAATCCTGCATTCTTCGTGATACGCCGCGCAATTCCCATTCGGGATGCTCGCTAATTGGGTGGCGTGTGGTCTCGTACGTTGCGGTGATCAGCGAATTCGGGTGTTCCTGAAGCAACGTCATGGGATACTCCACAGTGGGTTCCGAAAACAACGCAACTCGTAGCGCTGTCTGTTTCCAGGCGCCAGTCGCGGAATATACACGCACTTTTTTGGCATGAAAACATTCTCTGACACCAAGCGTGACCGACATCGGCGGCATAAACTGCCATGCGCCGCCCATGTTTCGCTGCGAAAGTGCAAGTATGGTGTCGTAATTGTTTTCCTGCACGCGGGCGGTGGAATTGCGCAGATCATCAAGAGTAATCGATGAGTAGGGGCTGCGCCGAGCTTGATTAAAAGCAACATGGCCGTCCTGACCCCAACCACCTAATGTATAGTCGATTTCGCTGGACAGTATCATTTCGCTCAATTCCGATACATTATCCGGCGTGAGGAAATGCCGGTTTTTTTCCTCCACGCACAGCTTTACATCAACCGCATTGTAAAAGTATCGGTGCATGAGCGTGCGGAAATTGCCTGGATCCTGTTCGGGCAAAAGCTTTGCCTCCCAGTCGAGGTTTTCGTCCATGTGAAAACAAATGACGTTTTTCAGACTGATACACTCCGCGTTTATGATGCTGGCAAACGGAGCATACCATTCCATCGGCCCACAGGGCACTATCACCCGAAACACGCGCTGTTCACGGTTAGCCGCCTTGATCTCATCGGCTAGGTCGCGCGCCATGACGTAGCCAAGCGCCGTCGCATCCCGAACAACTCGCAGATCCATGCGGCGCTTCGGGTGCTCCGGCAGTGTATCCGCGGGTATGCTGCACCATTCATAAAGGTTATTGAGATCGATCATGCGTCACTCTCCTGTTGTGTTAAAAATCATCATAAACAATACCATGCTTTCCGGTTTCCAAACAACAAAAAGGGATATTTCGGTTTCTTACTCTTTTACTGCGCCTGCCGTAAAACCTTTTATAAAATTTTTCGCAACAGGGATGAACATGGCGATGACCGGGATCAGCACGATCACCGATCCTGCGAGAAGCGAACCCCAGTCGATGTACTGATCGGCAGCAAAGTCGACAAGTGATTGCGTGATGGTCCTGTTGACATTGCTACGCAGCAATATACTGGCAAACATGTACTCGCCCCACGCCGTAATGTAAGAGTAGGACAGCACCATGATGAGTCCCGGCGTAGCAACCGGTATTAGGATGCGCGTTAGCGTAGTAAACGAACCCGCCCCGTCGACATGCGCAGCTTCCTCGAGCGATTTGGGGATACGGTCAAAGAACGATACGAGTATCCACGTACAAAATGGCGTAGTTAGTCCCACATAGGTGATGATCAGGGATAGATAATTATCGACCAAACCAACTGAGCTGAACATTTTATAAAGCGGCGCCAGCAGGATGACCGTCGGGAATACGTATAAAAACAGCATGCTGTTTAGCAGGGCTTTTTTTCCGAAATAGTTATGGCGGCTGAAGCCATACGCCGCAAGGCTGCAAATAGTACAAGTTGCCAACGCCGCACACAACGAAACAAGCAGGCTGTTTGCCAGATACCGGGGGAAGTTCTTGTTGGAGCTGGTGCTGGTGAACAGCTTTATGAAGTTATTGAACGTGGGTTCCTGCGGGAAAAACTTCGCCTTGGTCATTACCTCTTTGAGCGGCTTGAATGCCGATATTAAAATGTAAGCAAACAATCCCACTGAGGCGATCACGATCAGTATTATAATAATTGTTTTAATTATCGAGCTGCTGCTTAACTTCTTATTCATCGCGATTCCCCTTTGCCATGAGTGAAAAATAGGCGATGCCGATTACGATCAATATCAGAGCGATGACAACAGCGATCGCACAGCTAAAGCCGAGTTGCATGGTCTTGAATGCGGAACGATATACCATCACGGGCAGCGTCTGCGTAATGATATCCGGCCCGCCCTGTGTGATCATCCAAATCATGTCAAATGCATTGAAGCCCCACACAAATATTAAAAAGCTTGTAAACCACAGCATTTTACTGATAATCGGGTAGGTGATTCGGAAAAATGCTTGAAAAGCGTTTGCGCCGTCCATCTGCGCAGACTCATACACATCGCTAGGGATGGTCTGCAGTGCGGACAGAATGAGTAGTACGCCGATCGGGATTGATTTCCATGAGTTCAGAACGATGAGTGTTTTCATCGCATTGTCCACGCCCAAAAAATTGACTGCGGAACTTACGAGGTGCGAATTCACTAGCATCTCGTTGACAATGCCAAGATTTGGAAGCAATACCCAGCGAATAACACACGCGATCGCAGCTGTGGGAATGATCCAAGGTAGCAGTACAACCGTTCGCACGACGCTCATTCCTCTGAATTTTGTATTCAGAATGGCAGCAATGATAAAAGCAAACACCATCTGCAGGATCAGATTGCCAAAAGCCCAGATGACGTTATTTTTCAGGCTGCGCCAAAAAATAGGGTCATCGAACAGATCTTTATAGTTCTGCAGGCCGACAAACGTGCCTTCTGCGCCGCCAAATGGAAGCTTGTATAGCGAGTAGTTGACCGTTCGAATGATCGGATACAGATAAATAAAGGCTAAAAGCAGCATGAGCGGCAGAATGTAGAGATATTTGCGTAGGTCTCGCTCATAGTGCACGCGCTTGTTCATACAGGATCCTCCCTTGGGCCAAGGGAACCCCGCCAAGGCTAAGGGTTCCCTTGCTGCAATATGTTTATGTCATGTAGATAGTTAATCTTAGCCAAGCGGCTTGGAGAGTTTTTCCATTTCGGCTGCGCCCCAGGCGGCCGCTTCATCAGCGGTCATTTCGCCTGTCAGCACCTTGGACAACGTTGCCGAAAGAATATTGCCGCCAACAATGTCGCCGATGCCGTTGTTTACCCAGTGACCATACTCGAAGCCATAGAGCGTCGAGTAGTCAAGTGTTTCGACTGCTAGCTTGTTCACATCTAGGTAGCGCTGCACGATCTCGTTATTCCAGTAGCCTTCGAATTCCGCGGCTTGCTCAGTGCAGGGCAGGAAACCGCCAGGCTCCATATTCGAGGTGAAGTACATGTTGACATCCGGCTGCATGATAAACTCCATGAACTCCTTGACGATTTCCAGATTACCGCGCTCTTCACATTGCTTGAACACGACGATATCGTTCGGATACGTTAGTGAGCCGTAGGTTGCGCCTTCTTCCACGAGCGGCATATGCGCAAAGCCAAGGTCATCTAGATCCATCTCGTTCATCCGTATCTGGATGCTCGGCAGATACGGCGCCATGGCAACCATGCCGGATGCGAGGTTCATTTCGATTTCGCCCCACATCCACGCATCAGAACCGACCGGCGAGTACTTATACAGTTCCTTGTATGCATTGAGGAATTTCACGGTCTCTGGGCTGTTGAAGGCGATGCTGCCATCCTCGTTAAAGAACTTGGCGCCGCAGGATGCCATGAACATATAGGCCTGCTCGTCTACGAACAGGTTTCTGCCGCCGCCCAGACCGATGCCATACACTTCGCCATTACCACGCTCGGTAATGTCCTTTGCCATAGCCAGCATCTCATCCCAGGTAGC
>Ga0209639_1003240_pt1 | contig 11177 bp, 11 predicted proteins | sample EPASupsiteHSE605_FD_187268 | JGI IMG/M metagenome (GOLD analysis project Ga0209639, IMG submission 187268) | Bioremediated contaminated groundwater from EPA Superfund site, New Mexico - Sample HSE6-05 (SPAdes) (version 2) | ecosystem: Environmental > Aquatic > Deep subsurface > Groundwater >...
CTTATGGTATGATGGCATAAATAAGTACCCGGTATTAGATATGCAAATCGGAACTTCAAGCAACACAATGCAGCCTGGACTTACTTCCACTGTTAAAGCTTATTATGTTAATGGTGCAGCTATTGGTATTAACGAAACCAATCAGCAACAACCAAGCTGGACAATTTATCCAAATCCGGCTGCAAATTCAAGCACTATCGCAATTGAATCATCGGTTAATAATGGTGTTCTGGAAATTTACAATTCACTAGGCTCAAAAGTTTACTCACAAAATATTAGTAATGAATCAAATAGTGAAATTTCATTAAACACTCAGAACCTTACAAACGGAATCTACATTGTTTCCTTGAAATCAGACAACCAAACATGGCAAAAGAAATTAATTATCAATAAATAGCACTTACACTATTTATTCAATAAAAAAGGAAGCCTGGCAAAACCAGGCTTCCTTTTTTATTGAAATTATTTCAGCTAGAACATTATACCAACACTTACCCCAAACTGATTGATTTTTCCATCATGACTAATTATTGTATTGTCAAGCTTATACTCTTTTTTATACACATCATTTAATCCAAAACTGTAATTCAGTTCCATAAATAATTTCAATTTATCTGACATTGCATAATCAACACCGACTGCAATGTTTGTCTTCATAAAAGAAGATTCGAAATCGTCTTTTACATCAATATCTGATTTAGCATAATTCAAATTCGGACTTTTAATAGAAATAAAACTTTCATCTGCTTTTGCAGATAAAAGAAAGCCATACTCCACTCCTGCCATTCCCCAAATTGAAATTTTGTCATTTACCGGGAGTAGTGTTGCTTTTACCATAACCGGGATTCCAAGATAGGAAGTTTTATAATCGCGGGTTATAATTCCATAATTGTTTGATGAAGATGATGAGCTTGAACTATAGCCAAAAGAAACCTTGCTATTTACAGGAATATAGTCAATACCAGAAACAATCATCAGTTTATCAATCAGACTATAAGAAATAATAGCACCAAAGGTTAGTGTGTTTGATTGTTCATCTACCTTCAATAAATCTGTAGATGATTTAACATTATTCATGTTCAATCCTGCTTTCACGCCAAAATGGAACGGATTTTGAGCACTCAAATTAGTAAATCCCATTGCCATCACAATCAGGATAAACATCATTACATTTTTTTTCATAAATTTAATTTTTGGGTTTTTAGATAGGTTGATTATTTCAAATTATGTGCCAAACAGAATTACACATTGTACAATATTACAAATCATTAATTTACAAATAATGATAAAATACCCTTTAAAATCATCTTCTGTAATACCTCTTAAAAGAGCTTTTGTATTGTAAAATGTCTTCGGTAGTAACACTCCTCTCAACATAAATATCATTACTTTTTTTAATGACCTAGAAAATATATTTAACTGAATCATTTTGGGGAGTAAAACTAATCATATTACAATAAGGAATTAGATTCATCACATCCCTTCTGGATAATGACAGGGATCAAAAGCATGTAGCAATCTATTAAACAAACAGTGACCTCCGCTCAAAACCCCTCCCACAAAAATATTTACAGTGCTATTAAACTTTTATCAGAATAGATTTTTCTCTGATTTAAGAAATATAATCCCTCAGTTACAGCTATAGGGAGGGGAGAGCTTCGGACTACTACAGTATTTCTTATTAAATGGGGACAATATTGAATCATATATAATATTAAACTTATTTACACATTGAACCTTTATTTCATGAACCAAGCTCCTTTCTCTTAATTTGAGAACCAATGGAAAGGATAATCCAGTTATTCTTAAAAAACAGAAAAACCAGATTATCCATAACACATTGGAGTTGGTACACTTTTCCACACATGAAATACAAAAAAAATGGTAACAACTTTTCAGGACAAAGATAATCCAAAAAAACACTAAAATATCATATTAAGACATATTTAATTTATTTGGGACATTATATAATGTAATCAAATTACAATATACTGATTTTCAATATATTTATTTTATGGCATATTTATTGATATACATAATATATGTATGTCCTTTTTTGAAACAGTTCTTAATTAATAAATAAAAGCAACTTCAAATAGCTGAAAAAACAGGCATCTGACGACTTTCGTTCGTTTATTCCATTAATTACACAATCTATATATCTGTATAATTCAATTTCTCTTATTTTTGTCGCTTTAAAACAGTTTCAAAATGGAATCATACTTTCAGCCTTTTAAGCTTAACACAATTGGAAATAATCTCGAATATCAGACTCCTTATGGTATTCAAAAAATGATTTATGCAGACTGGGTTGCCAGCGGAAGATTATATTCTCCGATTGAAGAAAAAATGGCTGAAATCATCGGGCCGTATGTAGGGAATACTCATACCGAAACCAGTGAAGCCGGAACAATGATGACCCGGGCATATCACTATGCGCAGCACTTGATTAAGGAACATGTTAATGCAGGACCAAATGATAAAATTATTTTATTTGGATTTGGCATGACTGCTGTTATCAATAAGCTCCAGCGCATGCTGGGACTCAAGCTCTGCGGTAAATTAAATGGTAGCAGTTGCTTGAACGACCGGGAAAAGCCTGTAGTTTTCATTACCCATATGGAACATCACTCTAATCATACTTCATGGTTCGAAACTATGACAGATGTTGTTCTGATAGAACCAAATGATAAGCTTTTAGTTGATTTGGATAATCTTAAAATAAAACTAGAAGAGTATAAAGATCGTAAGTTCAAAATCGGTGCATTTACGGCATGTTCAAACGTTACCGGTATAGAAACTCCGTATCATGAAATGGCGAAACTAATGCATGAATATGGCGGTGTTTGCTTTGTTGACTTTGCTGCTTCTGCACCTTATGTTAATATTGACATGCACCCAACTGACGATCCAATGAAAAAACTGGACGCGATACTCTTTTCACCACATAAATTTTTGGGAGGACCAGGAACTTCCGGTGTATTAATTTTTGACGCATCTCTGTACCATAATCAGGCACCCGACAATCCTGGAGGCGGCACCGTGGACTGGACTAATGCATGGGGAGAATATAAATATGTAGATGATATTGAAGCACGTGAAGATGGGGGCACTCCGGGATTTCTTCAAGCTATGCGTACTGCTTTGTGTATTGAAGTCAAAAATAAAATGGGAGTCGAAAACATTCGTAATCGCGAAGATGAGCTTTTAAAAATAGCGTTTGAGCGTATGCCACAGATTTCCGGTTTACACATTCTGGCTGATAATGTAAAACACAGATTAGGCATTCTTTCCTTTTATATTGAAAACATTCATTACAATCTTATTGTAAAACTACTAAGTGATCGTTTTGGTATTCAGGTTCGTGGAGGATGTGCGTGTGCTGGCACCTACGGACATTTTCTTTTAAATGTATCTTACGAAAAATCCAAAGAAATAACAACCCTCATCAATACAGGTGATTTATCTCAAAAGCCTGGTTGGGTCCGATTATCACTTCATCCTACAATGACCGACCAAGAGCTTAATTACATTATCGATTCCATTACTTCTATCGTAGAAAATCATCAGGAATGGGCAAAAAATTACACCTATAACAAACATACTAACGAATTCGTTCACAATGTATTTAATGATAAAAGAGACGAAATTATCAAACATTGGTTTGGAGTAGAATAAATTTTTATGCAAATAATCGTTTAGAACACTTGTTTTAATAAAACATTTGTTTGTACTTTTGCAGGCAGTATAAAATCACACACTGTTATGAAAAAGAAACGAGAACCCCGATTTCGGATTTTAAATGCCTCCGTTTACCTGCTGGCCCGAAATTCCTACCATTCAGTAGGCGTCAGGGAGATTGCTGAAAAAGCAAACGTAAATATTTCCATGATCTCTTATTACTTTGGTGGAAAATCAGGCATAATGAGAGATATTGTTGAAGCATTTTACAATCTCTACATTAAAGCGGTCGAAACTTCTATTCTTGAAGAAGAGACCGGAGAACAAAGCATCCGTCGCCTGTTTAAAAACATGGTAAACATGTTTCGGGAATATACTGATTTGTGTATGATTGGATTTGGAGAGCTTCCTAATGACGTTGAAGAAGTCAAAGAATTGAAGAAAAATAAAATCAAGCAATTAAACGAAGTAGGCAATCGCATGTCGATGAAATTTGATGTAAACATGACAGATAATCCACAACTTGCCCACATTATTGGTCCTGCAATGATGAGTATGCTCTTCTCTCATTTTGCACACAAAAGTACCATCAAACAGGTTTATGCAATAGAGTTTGATGATCAGTACTATAATGATTATACCGAAGTTCTATCTATCCTCTTTCTTGAAGGAATAAACGGATTAAAAAATTACAAAAAAGTCTAATATGCATTTTGCAGTCATTGCAGCTGGAGAAGGCTCCCGTCTTCAAAACGAAGGAATACATGTTCCTAAACCATTGGTTGAACTCAATGGAGAAGCTTTGATTGCCCGTTTATTTAGAATATTTGACTCATGTAATGCCGAATCGGTTACTGTAATCGTGAATGAATCAATTAGTGATATCGTTGTACCTGTAATTCGGAATATTCCGATGAACTGCAAAGTGAATATCCATATAAAATCGACACCAAGTTCAATGCATAGTTTATTTGAATTAAAAAACTATCTCTATGGAAAGTCATTTTGCCTGACAACTGTTGATACCATATTTAAAGAGGTTGAGTTTACTGCATTTATTCAAAAAGCTGTAAACGACTGTTATTCTGATGGTTTATTCGGTGTTACTACTTTTGAAGATGATGAATCACCGCTTTATGTTCAGGTAAATAGTACAAATATCATTCAGGCGTTTAAAGACGAAAAATGTGAGAATGCTTTTATTTCAGGAGGTATTTACTACTTTAAAACCACTTTTTTCTGGGATATACTTAAACAATCGATTGATTCAGGCGTTTACCGAATGAGAAATTTTCAACGTAAACTCATAAGTTCCGGAAGTAGATTGGAAGCATATTGCTTTTCTAAGATTATTGATGTAGATCATCAAAAAGACATTCTCGCTGCTGAATTCTTTTTAAAAAATTAATAACTAAAAACATTCTCACTATGACTCATCGTAACTATATATCAAACAATCGATTGACCTTTTCATATTTCAAGATATGTTTAAGCAACTGTTTTCCCCATTGCCCATTAAACCTTTCTGATTTTTAACAATCAAAAAAACATGTACTATGGTTAATGCTATTTCAACACTTATAACACCACCCTAAAATACTTGTAATACTGATACTTATATCTGTACATTAAATATTTAACAGAAATAAATGCTGAGAATACAAAATCTTAATATACATTTGCTACATGGTTTAACCATTTGGTTAATCTGAACAGTTGAAATAAATTAAACTATCCTAAACCGTTTTAAAACTCAAATTATAAATCTATTCATATGAAAATACTCGGTGTAAAACGCGCAACAGAATATTCTCCTAATCATACAGAAAATGATAGTCAGATTTTTCATCTTACTATGCAACACCTGGAAGAAAAAGGATATGAAGTAGATTTGATTTCGGAAGAAAAATTTCTTACTTCAACAACCACTCCGAATGCTATTTTCGCAATGGCACGTAATCAATCTACCGTTGCAAAACTTCAGCAACTGGAACAAGAAGGAATAACCGTTATTAATTCGGGCTATGCAATTGAAAGCTGTTATCGTGCGAATCTTACTCAAATATGCTTGGAAAAAGGTGTTTCTTATCCGTTCTCAAAATGTATTGACACAACTGTTGACTTTTTTGATGAAGTGAATAATTTTCCACACAATTCCTTTTGGATTAAACGCGGAGATGTTCATGCCATTCATAAAGAAGATGTAGTTCAGGTTTTCAGTAAAGCTGAAGGGAAAAATGTTTTACGAGAATTTGCGCTTCGAGGTATTAAAACTGCTGTAATCCAGGAACATATTCACGGTGATATAATAAAGTTTTATGCAGTTCGTAAGTCGGATTTTTTTCACTGGTTTTATCTTCTCGATACAAATCATACTAAATTCGGAATTGAACAAAACAGTAATACCAATAATCACACTGAATTCTCGGAAGAGAAATTGAGAGCTGTGGCTGAAAAAGCTGCAAATGCACTCAATCTCGACATCTATGGTGGCGATATAATTGTAAAACCCGATGGTTCTTTATGGCTGATTGATTTGAATGACTGGCCAAGCTTTGCCCCTGTTCGTGAACAAGCTTCTCTGGCAATAGCAAATCTTATTCATCAACGGATTGGAGGGCAACGTCATATTCATCTGATTAACACGAAATAGTTTTATTATGAAACCAGAAATAGAAGCAACATTAAAGTCACGCGATACAGAAGAAACTCTCGATATTTGGTTTTATCGCCCCATTGGATATTATTGGGCTGTACTATGCAAAAATCTGGGAATTGTTCCCAATGTTGTAACTTTTACAAGTATCATTTTGGGAATTAGCGCTGGTATCATGTACTATTTTAATAATATTTGGTTAAATGCGATCGGTATTTTTCTGCTTATCTGGGCAAACTCGTTGGATAGTGCTGATGGACAACTTGCCAGAATGACCAACCAAAAAACACGTTTGGGAAGAATTTTGGATGGACTTGCTGGAAATCTTTGGTTTATTACAATCTACGCCGCATTATCACTCAGAATGATGCATTCAGAAGGTTATAGTTGGTATATTTTCATTTTTGCAGCCTTCACCGGATATTTTCATGCTCAACAAGCTGCAATGGCTGATTATTACCGTAATGTTCACCTGTTCTTTATTAAAGGTAAAGAAGGAAGTGAACTTGATAATTCGGAAAAATTGAAACAAGAATATATTTTGATAACCTGGAAATCGAATTTCTGGAAAAAATTAACCTCTCGTTTTTATCTTAATTATACCCTACAGCAGGAAGCATTTACAAAAAATCTTCAGAAACTACTCGTTTACATACGTATAAACTATGCTGACGGATTACCAGAAGATTTTGTGCAATCATTCCGTAAGGAAAATAAACCACTGATGAAATATACCAATATGCTCACATTTAACACCAGAGCAATTGCACTCTTTATTTCATTATTTCTGAATATGGTATGGCTCTACTGGGTATTTGAACTTACCGTACTGAATATTATGGTTTTCTATATGATTATTCGTCAGGAACAAATCAGCAAACGTCATCTCGCAATACTTAAAGGATACAAAGCTTAACATGAATACAAGAAATATTAAAGGATTACTTTTTGATTTCGGAGGAACTATTGACACTAACGGGATTCATTGGTGTGAAATGCTACGTATTGTATATCAACAATGTAATTTGGATCTTTCAGATAAGGCATATGATCAGGCTTATCTTCATGCAGAAAATCAATTGAATACAAATATAAAGATTGATTCGTCAGTTACCTACAGAGAAATGCTCGCCCAAAAAGTGGAGCTTCAGCTTCGCTTTTTAAAAGAGAATGGATTTCTGAATGAGAATGAGAATTTGGATGAGTTGGCAGATTTAGTGAATACTACCAGTTATAATATAATATCTGAAATCATTAAAGAACAGTCTATTGTGCTCGAAAAACTGAGCAAAAAATATAGACTGGGACTTGTTTCCAATTTCTACGGAAATATGGAGACTGTTTTAAAAGAATTTGGATTATTTGAATATTTCTCATGTGTGATCGATTCGGCATTGGTTGGAATTCGCAAACCGGATCCTCGCATATGGCAAACAGGAGCAGATTCTTTAGGATTAAATTGCAATGAAATTGCAATAGTGGGGGATTCATACGCAATGGATGTGATTCCTGCAAAATCGATTGGCTGTAATACTATTTGGCTGGAAGGTAAAAGTTGGTGCACTTCACCTGAAGATGTATCTGCAGCTGATAGAATAATTCACAAACTAAGCGATTTGGAAACTTTATTAATTGAAGCACGAAATAACGAACACATTTTACTATAAACTACTATAAACAAAATAGTTATGGAAACAAAAAAAGCAATTCAGGTAAAACCCGCGCAAGGAAAACTTGGTGTAATGGTAGTGGGAATGAGTGGTGCCGTTTCTACCACTTTTATTGCAGGAACATTATCTGTTCGTAAAGGTTTGTCCCTACCTGTAGGCTCATTAACACAAATGGGAACAATTCGTTTAGGGAAACGTAACGAAAACCGTTTTCCAAAAATCAAAGAATTTGTGCCCCTTGCCGATCTAAATGATCTTGTATTTGGTGGTTGGGATATTCGTAATGAAAATGCTTACGAATCTGCACTTTATGCAAAAGTTTTAGATCCTCGTGACCTAGAAGGTGTAAAAGATGAGTTAGCACAGATTCGTCCAATAAAGGCCGTTTTCGACAATAACTACGTAAAACGCTTACATGGGGAATGGGTAAAAACAGGTGCAACCAAATATGATCTGATGCTCCAAGTTCGTGAAGATATCCGCAATTTTAAAACAACAAACAAGCTGGACAGAGTGGTTGTGATCTGGTGTGGGAGTACCGAAATTTTTATCCGCGAAAGCGAAGTACATCAAACTATAGGAACTCTGGAAAAGGCTATGAAAGAAAATCATGAAGATGTTTCTCCTTCTATGCTTTATGCATATGCGGCATTGTCAGAAGGTGTTCCTTATTTTAACGGTGCACCAAACTTAACTGTAGATATGCCAGCTATTTGGGAGCTTGCAGAAAAAAATCAGGTACCTATTGCAGGTAAAGATTTTAAAACCGGACAAACTATGATTAAAACGGTTTTATCCCCCATGATTAAAACCCGTATGCTTGGTTTAAGCGGTTGGTATTCTACAAATATTCTTGGGAATCGTGATGGCGAAGTACTGGACGACCCGGGTTCTTTCAAAACAAAAGAAGAAAGTAAGCTTTCGGTAATCGATTCTATTCTGCAACCGGAATTATATCCCGATTTGTATAAAGGTTATTCACATGTGGTTCGTATTAACTACTACCCTCCCCGTGGTGATAATAAAGAAGGATGGGATAACATTGATATATTCGGCTGGATGGGTTATCCAATGCAATTAAAGGTAAATTTTCTCTGCCGTGATTCAATTCTGGCTGCGCCACTTGTTCTTGACTTAGTCCTGTTTGCCGACCTTGCAAAACGTTCCGGATTTTATGGGATTCAGGCATGGTTGTCATTCTATTTCAAGAGTCCGATGCATGCCAAAGGTGAAGTTCCTGAACATGACTTATTCATTCAATCCGTTAAAATGAAAAATACTCTTCGCGAAATCATGAACGAAGAACCTATTAACTTTCTCGATGAAAAAATAGATCTGGTACGTTAAACCAAACAAAGGGGTAGCGTGTTAACATAACTGAATCTACCCCTTTTTTTCAACTATATGAAAACATTTCAAGCAAGTATATTATCTCTTTTTCTGATTTTGGTGTTACATATCAAAGCCGCAAATCCTGTTATTCCGGTTCAGAGTCCAGGAATAAAAAATGGTAATCAAAACTTGTTCTATATCGAACGCAGTAAAAATAAAAACAGGGTGTATTACGATGCAAATCTTACATCCGACAACTTTAACGACAAAAAGCCTATTGATGTTTACTGGATAAATTATGAAGAGCACTTTGGTGAACGCGGTGAATTATCAATTATACAAGAAAAACTGGCTTACGGTTATAAGTCAGAAAAAAGAAATTCAAATCTTTTCAACGTCAAACTAAAAGCGTTTGACAAGCGACCATTATTGTTGTTTATTGACAACAAAGGAGTTGCCAGAGCTCAAATACGAATTGCAGGGAAACCAGCTTATCTGAAAAAAATCTTCGTACAGTCGTCTGAAAGTGCTTTTTCGGTAAGTGTAAAATATGTTGAACTCTTTGGTTATGACCCGATATCCAAAGTGGAGCTTTACGAAAAGATAATCCCTTAATTTTCATACCCACAATACAAATAAACGTTTGAATTCAACTTATGTGTAAGAGAATACTATATATACTCCCTTTAGTTTTGCTTTTGATATTTACTACCAATGTAAGTAAAGGACAGCAAATGACAACCATCAAAGGACTTATTACCGACTCTCTGAGTGGTGAGCCACTGCCTTTTGTGAATATAATATTTGTAGGAAAGCATATCGGAACTACTACTGATTTTGATGGAAAATATAACCTGAGTACACAATGGGCATCTCAGCAAATACAGGTGTCATTTCTGGGTTATAAAACCTATACTAAAGTCATTAAAACAGGACAGTCGCAAACGATTAATATTAAACTCGTCCCCAGCAATATTCAACTGAATGCTGTCACTATAAAAGGTGAAAAAAAACGCTATCGCAATAAAAATAACCCTGCAGTTGATCTTATTAAAAATGTAGTTGATAAAAAAGATTTCAATAGACAAAAATCGTTAAAATACTATCAATATGATAAATATGAAAAGGTAGAGATGTCGTTGAATAACTTTACAGAGCGTTTTCAGAATAAGAAGAGCCTGCGTAAATTTCAATTCATCTTTAATTATGTTGATACATCTAAAGTTAATGGGAAACCATACCTCCCTGTTTATCTAAAAGAAACTTCATCGAGGGTTTATTATCGGAATTCTCCCGAAACCATGCGCGAATATATTGATGGAGATAGAACTGTTGGCCTTGAAGGATATTTAGATCAAGATGGTATTACGTCTATCAATAAGAGCCTTTATACTGATATTGATATCTACAACAATGATATCTTTTTTATGACGAATCAGTTTGTAAGCCCGGTTTCAGTTATTGCACCTACGTTTTATAAGTTTTTTATTGTAGATACTTCATTCGTTGATGGAATAAAGTGCTACAACCTTGCATTTTTAACCCGTAATCCTCAGGATTTTGGCTTTACAGGAAACATTTGGATCACAGCTGATACCAATTATGCAGTAAAAAAAGTTGAACTGGGAGTTGGAAAAGACCATAGCTTGAATTTTGTTTCGGACGTTAAAATCGTTCTCGACTATGAACAGACGACAAGTGGAGCTTGGGTAAAGTCAAATGACGAAACTACTGTTGATTATAGTTTTTCGGAGAAGCGTGTCGGAATGTTTGCACACCGTACCGTTGCTTACCGAAACCGCATTTTCAATCAACAAATGCCTGATAGCACTTATGGT
>Ga0209639_1003243_pt1 | contig 11170 bp, 6 predicted proteins | sample EPASupsiteHSE605_FD_187268 | JGI IMG/M metagenome (GOLD analysis project Ga0209639, IMG submission 187268) | Bioremediated contaminated groundwater from EPA Superfund site, New Mexico - Sample HSE6-05 (SPAdes) (version 2) | ecosystem: Environmental > Aquatic > Deep subsurface > Groundwater >...
CCGCTCCAGCCCTTCGTGGACGCAGGCCTTGACCCCGCAACCCTCGGCGCGGGCTACCGCACCGATGACACCTCGCTCTTCCTCGTCGCCGACTTTGGCGCGGGCTCGGGTGAAATGAAGGCCATCACCACCTCTCTGTTTGAGAGCGCAAAGGCAGATCGCAGTGTACTGACCTATCACGCAGACCTCGATCACTATGGTATCGCGCTGCCCGCCGGCAAGTTCGAATGGGCAAAGGACGACACCACCAACGATAAGGACATCGTGTTCGTGATCGCAGTGAAACCGCTTGCGGACCTTGGCGTCGATGTGCAGAACATCGAAGGCTGGATCTTCAAGACCATGAAAGACGACGCGGGCAAGGACTTTGACGTTCTGCTCAAGCCCTACTCCCTCGAATCATAATTGCCAAACACGAGGTTTGGGCGTATGCTGAGAAAAAGGCATCGCCCAAACTCGTATTTTTCAGGAGCAATATGGCAGCAAAAGAAACGATACTCGTCGTAGAGGACGAGGAAAAAATCGCAGATGTGCTGAAATCGTATCTCGAACGCGAAGGGTTTTCCGTTTCCACGGCGACGGACGGCGAGGAGGCGTTGCGCCTTCATGCGTCGCTATCCCCTGTGCTCGTGTTGCTGGATCTGATGCTCCCGAAAATCTCCGGCGAGGAAGTCTGCCGCAAAATCCGCGCGCGCGGCAACACACCCGTCATCATGCTCACGGCGAAAGCCGAAGAAGCGTCGATTCTCGGCGGGCTCGCCATCGGCGCGGACGATTATGTATTGAAGCCCTTCAGCCCGCGTCAGGTCGTTGCGCGCGTGCATGCGCTTTTGCGCCGCGCGGGAACCGCGCAACACGACGAGCTGCGGTTTGACGGCGATTGGCTCGCGATCGACACCACCGCGCGCACAGTTTTTCGCGAAGGCGCAGCGGTGACGCTCACGCCGAGCGAATACAGCCTGCTAGTCGCGCTTGCAACCCATCCGGGACGCACCTTCACGCGGGACGAGCTGATCCAGCTCGCGCTCAAGGATGATTTTGAAGGATACGACCGCGTAATCGACACGCATATGAAGAATCTCCGGCAGAAAATCGAGCCGGATGCCAAACAGCCGCGCTATCTCATCACTGTGCATGGCATGGGTTACCGTTTTGGCGGAGGAACCAAATGAAACCGATCTCGTTACGCAAAAAACTGACGATAACCTTCCTGATGATCGCGCTGCTGTCGCTCGCGTTCGTCGGGCTGTTTGCAAATGTTTCTTTTGGCAAGCAGTTTGAAGATTACGCCCTGTCCCGCCTGAACCAAACGATCGACAAGACCGTCAATCAAGTGACCGACCTTTATGTGAGCGACGGCGAACAATGGGATATCTCCAACCTCGATGAAAAAGGCATAGCGCTGCTCATCGACGGCATCATTCTGCGTGTGGCGGATGGAAGCGGCCTCATTGTCTGGGATGCGCAGGTGCATAACAACGGCATGTGCATCCGAATCTTAGAGAACATGGCGCAAAACATGGAGTCTTATCAAGCAAATTTTCAGGGCGGTTATGAGGAGCAGACCTTCCCCGCCGTCGCCAACGGAAAAGAGGTTGGCACCATCACTGTCGGCTACTATGGCCCCTACTATTTCAATGAAGCCGATCTGCAGTTTCTAAGTTCTCTCAACCGCATTCTGTTGATTGCGGGCGCTGTCTCCCTCGGCGCCTGCGTGCTGCTCGGCGCGTATCTTGCGCGCAGGCTCTCTAAGCCCATCACGGACGTCATCGCCGCTACAGGCAGGATCGCAGAGGGCAACTATAGCGACCGCCTGACCCACGCGGAGAACACGACAGAGCTCGTCGCGCTCTCGCATTCCGTCAACAGCCTCGCCGCCTCGTTGGAATCGCAGGAAACGCTGCGCAAGCGGCTGACCGCAGACATGGCGCACGAGCTGCGCACACCGCTGACGACGCTCCAAAGCACGGTTGAGGCGATGCTAGACGGCGTTTGGATGGCGGATGAAGCACATCTTTCAAGCCTGCGGGAAGAGATCCTGCGCCTCAACAAGCTCGTTGACGGCCTCAGCTCACTTTCCAGATATGAATCCGAATCCCTCGTGCTCGACACCGAGGTGTTTGACCTATGGGAGCTCTGCGCGCAGACCGTTCGTAATTTTGAAAACGCCGCGCGGCTTAAGGGTGCATCGCTGACCTGCTCCGGGGAATCGGCGGTCGTGTCCGCTGACCGGGACAAGATCGGCCAGATCATCATCAACCTTCTGCACAACGCACTGAAGTTCACACCCGCGGGCGGCAGCATTTCGCTCGAAACCCGCTGTGAAGTGGATCACGTCATCTTCCGCATTCGGGACACAGGTTGCGGCATCGCGCCGGAACACCTGCCGTTCATTTTTGAGCGCTTCTACCGCGCAGACCCCTCCCGCACGCGCGAGACTGGCGGCAGCGGCATCGGCCTTGCCATCGCGCTGGCGATTGCCAAAGCACACAGCGGGGAAATCCGCGTAAGTAGCACCGTTGACAAAGGAAGCGAGTTTGTGCTGTCGCTCCCCACCAAACAATGAATCTGTAAAACAACTGTTTTAAGTCCAGAACCCTAACTCCTGATGATCAATCAATGTTTAAAACTACAAAATTTTCTCAAAATAATATAGAAGCTGAAATTTTGCATGTCTGACAAAATCTTGTGCGCATATCAGTGAAAAGATTCTGCTAAGACGCTATTATGCGCGCAGTGATTGAAGTGCCACATCTTCATCCAATGGTTTGCTGATGAGATATCCTTGAATCTTGTCGCAGCCATGCGTCTCTAAATAGCGCTTCTGCTCCTCGTACTCGACTCCTTCCGCGATGACGCAATGCCCCAATCGATGGGCCATCGAGATAATATCCCCCGTGATCGCTCTCTCCGGACTGTCTTCAAGAAGTATGTCAATAAAATACTTGTCGATTTTTAGGCAATTGACATTCAGTTCTTTTTCTCGCTTCAGCGAAGAATAGCCCGTTCCAAAATCGTCTATTGCAATATGAAGTCCGGCACCTCGTAATTCGAGTATGATCCCATTGATGTAATCATAATCGGAAGAAAAAACGGATTCCGTAATTTCAATTCCGATATTTTGAGGGTTCACATGCATTTCCCGGATTGTTTCCAGTAGACTCCCTGAAAAACCCGGTTTCAACAGCTGAATTGCCGAGACATTGATCGCAACGCTGATTGATCCGCACCCTAGCGCATTGATCTTGTTCAAAAAACGAAAAGCGCGCAGGAATATTTCTTTCCCGATAGGGATGATTAGCTTCGTTTTCTCCGCGATTGGGATAAACTCAACCGGGGAAACAGATCCCAGGTTTGTTGTGCTCAGCCTTGCCAGAGCTTCAAAGCCGCAGATCGTATTTGTCTTCAAATCCAGAATCGGTTGATATTGTAAATAGAGCGCACTGGCATCTTCTCCGGCTGCTATCCGCGTAAGCTCCTTTCTGATCTCGCTCTCACGATGAACGATGGCCTCAAGCTCTTGGTCATAGAAACAAATGCTGGACCCTTTATCAAGATCGTTCAACGCTCGCTCCGATGCAATCAGTAACTTTCTTAACAGCATGTCAATGTTGGATTCTATGTGATTGCGATTGATCTCCAGAATGCCGATCCCAACGCCAACTCGATCCGTCACAAAAACCGCCTCCAGCGTTTTCATGATGTTTTGGGCAATCTCAATCAGATCTACTCGGTCTTTGTAATCGGCTATATAGAGCACAAACCGATTTTCATATGTACTGAATAACATGTGACTATTTACACAGTAGATAGTCATTGCCTCTGCAGTCTTTTGAATCAACTTCTGCGTATAATGGAATCCATAATTGGCGGTGAGCAGTTGTATCATGCTCAAATTAATACTGATCAATGCTCTTTTTTTCCCATCCATCTGAGCGAAATCACTTCCAAGGATTTTTTCCAGATAGCCTCGGTTGTAAAGGCCGGTCAGTCGGTCGTGCTCGTTGATATATCGAAGGTTGTTCTCCATTTCCTTTCGATCGGATATGTCCAAAATTATTCCTTCTAGTGCTTCTACTTCCCCATCATCGGAGTATACGCCCTGCCCCATCTCAATGACCCATTTATGTTCTCCCCGGGCTGTGGTGATTTCATACTCACAGCGATACGGCAGTTTTTGTGGCACGGCGCGTTCCAATTCTCTCCAGAGAATGTCCCTGTGTTCGGGGTTGATGATGTCGTTGAACGTTAAGTCTCTGTTGTTGATAAAGTTCTCCGGCAAATACCCTGTCAGCGCATAACATCCATGGGAAACGATCAGCATCGTCCCTTGTCGGTCATACTTGCATCGATACGCCAAGCCCGGCAGATTTGAAATTAGAATCGATTTGCTGCGTTCGCTTTCTTCCAGCGCCAGTTCCGCCAATTTGCGATTGGTAATATCGCGCGACACGCCGAGGAAACCGGCGGCATTCCCTTGCGTATCCCGCAAGATTGAAACATTCATCTCAATCCAGATGATAGAGCCATCCGCTCTATAGTGTTGTACTTCTATGGTTCCGGATCGGTCTTTTGGAATCAGTTGATTTTCTTCATTCTTCATTTCATCAGACAGCATGAGCCGTATCCGATTCAGTGCATGCTCCGGGAATCTTTCGTCCAGTTTTTTCTTAAGATAGGCTTCCGGTTGTTCTCCGAAAAGCCGCTCAACGGAAGGGCTGATATACGTCAAATTTAGGCTCAGATCCGTCTGCCAAACTACATCGGAAACATTCTCCGCAATATTACGGTATTTTTTCTCACTCTCAAGCAACGCCGTCTCGGCAATTTTCTGATTTGTGATATCTTGTAGAATGCAGTGTGTCTGTTTGAATTTCCCCTCAGCACTATATCCAATTCTTCCCTCAAACGCGATAATAACGGTTTCCCTGACTTGTGCAAGACTTCAAACTCGCTGTGGATAAAACCCTGCGACTTAAAGATTGGAAATCTCTTTCGAAAGGTTTTTCTATAATCAGGAGCAAGGAAATCTCCAAACCATTTGCCGATTACTTCTTCTGGTGTATATCCAAGCAAATCGCACCATTGCTGATTCACCTCAATAAAAAGGCCGTCACTATCCAATGACTGATATCCAAGCGGCGCTTTATCGAACAAGAGTTTAAATCTCTCTTCGGATTGTTTCAGTTGTTCCTGTGTTTGCTTTAACATCTGCTGGCGAATGAGTAAGAGGCCGAGCAGTACGGTCACAATCGGATAAATCAACATCACCGGCAACGCAATTGCCTGAATGACGTTTTTGCTGTTCGGATAAGGCAGAATAAGCATGCAGGCAAGCATTGCGATATGCACGCAAACGCTCATAGCAAAGACATTCAACCAGCGGTGTTTTGATGCCTTTGGAAACAGCCAGCGTCGCCAAGCCAGCCCGATCAACGCGCTCGCAAGAATTACCGAAATCCCCGGCAGTGCGCCGGCGCCACCGATGATCATACGCATCATGATCGCCACGATCACAGTAATCGCCGTAGGAATCAATCCAAACACCAATGCCGTAACACTGATCAGAATCGATCTGGTATCAAAGATAATTCCCGACTGAAGCGTAAAGGGTACGCTCATCACGGCGCTGCAGGTGAGCGCGATCAGCACACCGGAAAAAATTAACTGCAAATTGCGTATTTTGAACGGAAGCAAGTATGCCACTTCATAGATTACGGATAATGCCAACAGCAATGTCGCATTATTGAACAAGGCGATGAGAATATCTCGTTCCATAAAATTCCCTCCATGTTCTTAACCGCAATATAGATATGTGATGATTGCATGTGGGTACAATCCATGCATTCTGAATGTTTCTTAATTGATATGTAGTGTTCTTCTGTTTAGTCGATTGCACTAAGAAGAGCGTTTTCTGACGTTTTTCGTATCGCTTGCGTCTCAATCGATACACTTGATCTGTTGCGCAGGTGTATGTTTGTTTACTTTCAATGCAATTATGATATGGATAGAATATCATACCTACCGAAGATTTTGTATAGATGTCACAAATATCATGTCGTGAGATGATTCCGAGTTTCGAAACGATGTGTTATTCTATGTTTATCTGTAATTTATCTCTCGAGTCCAATTATTGTTACTATTCAAATCGACTGTTTCGGGATAAATTACATATTTCGCGGGTTCTGTTGACTATGTTTTGCACGTAGAATAGAATGAGGCTGCATATTGCAACTTTAATTTAAGATTAAAAGCAAGTATTGTACCTCTTTATTACAAATTCTCTGTTTATCTTATGTTCCAAGTAACAATTGCTCTCAAACGGATCACGAACATTGATCATTCCCGTTCGTCGGATGCATATGCTTCCACAGAGCGTGATATAAGATATTGATTCCATCATCTTTGGATAGGGAGAGAATCATGAGCATAAAAAGCAAAATTCTCCTCGCTGTTATTCCGCTCATTCTGCTGAGCGTAATTTTGTCTAATGTAGCTTTCTGGCTCTTTACGAGAGGCTATATTCAGCAGCAGGAAGACGCTCAGGTGCACATCGCAACCGAAAGCGTGTCGAACTATATCCAGGAGAAGATCGATAACTATCTTGGCAGCGTCAACGACTGGGCGCACTGGGATGATACATCAGCATTTGTGAGCGGACGAAATCCCGAATATGTCGAGCTCAACCTGAATCAAAGCACATTTGAAAACCTCGATCTGAGTTTTCTGATGTTTGTCGATCAGGCTGGCCAAATCTATCACAGCCTATATTATTCTCTGGATGATGGTGTTTTCTCATCTTTTCCGGCCGCCTTTGGCGTAAATATGGCGGATGTTATAATGTATACATCTCAAGCTGCAGATATTTCTTTTCTCAGGAAGATCGGCGATTATTACTACTTTCTCGCGGCATCCGAGATAACGGACTCCACCGCTACCTCTCTTCCAAACGGACGAATGATCATTGGTCGTATCATTGACGACAATACCCTAAACACAATCGAAGCAATCTCCGGCGCGAACATAACGGGCTTATCCTCTGTCAACAACTCCGAAATCCCCAACGCGCCGGAAGTTTTAAACACAACGGTACAAAAATCCAAGTCATCAATTGATATTCAACTTTTGCTTTCCAATCCTTCTGCCCTGCTAGACACGGTTCAGTTTGATCTGGAGATATCAAGAGAGCTCTATCTTTCCTCGATGCAACGGTTGCTGACCTTCACACACATCAATACAATTGGCTGCACGGTTCTTGCCGTTGTGTTGTTCATCGTATGGGGCAATATCATAACAAGACCATTCGTTCGACTTGTCTCCGAGGTTGGGAAAATTGACACGGAAAGCGGACGGTATGCGAGAGTAGCCGAATCCGGAGGAAAAGAAATTATTTCTCTCGGTAAGTCCATCAATCATCTTCTGAACCGGATTGAATCCGGGCAAAAGGAGCTGTATGACAACAAAAAAAAACTGGAAGCAACACTGACTTCTGTCGGTGACGGCGTATTTGCAGTCGATACAGAGCAAAACATTGTGTTTATGAACCCTGTCGCTCAAAGGCTGACCGGGTGGCAGTTCGAAGAAGTACAGCATACGCCCATTCGTAACGTATTTCGTATCATCAATGAGTATACCAAAGAAACCGTCCCCAGCCCGATTCAACAAGTGTTCGAGCGGGGTGAAATCGTCGAGCTCGCTAATCACACCCTTTTGATCACCAAAGAAGGAAACGAACTCCCGATTGAAGACACCGCCGCCCCGATCAAAGACGAAACGGGGGCTATCTCCGGTTGCGTGCTCGTGTTCCGCGACTCGAGCGAACGCAAAGAACGGCAGAAACGCATCGAATACCTGAGCTATCACGATCAACTCACCGATCTGTACAATAGACGCTTTTTTGAAGAGGAATTGCGCAGGCTCGATGTCGAACGCAATTTTCCGTTGACCATCGTGTATGCCGATGTGAACGGTCTGAAAGTCATCAACGATGCGTTCGGACACGAATCAGGCGATCAGTTGCTTATGCTGGTGGCAGACGCGATGAAAACGGCCTGCCGCGCCGACGATATCATCGCGCGCATAGGCGGTGACGAGTTTTTAATCTTGTTGCCGAAAACAGATCCCGCACAGGCGGCGCGCATTGTCGAGCGCATCAAAGAGAGCATCGGCATCGTCCATTTCAACGGCATGAGCGCTTCCGTATCATTTGGTGCTGATACCAAAACAGAGTCGTCGCAAAGCACGGGCGAAATCATGAATAGCGCCGAACGAAATATGTATCAGGCGAAAATTCAGGATGCTGGCGGTTATCGAAGCAGAGTCATCCGTGAAGTTTTCGACGCGCTGATGCAAAAAGCCCCCTTTGAGCGGGAGCATTCTGAACGTGTCGGTCATATTTGCGAAATGATTGCCAAAGCGTTTGATCTGAGCGGGTCCGACGTCAGCGATCTTCGCATTGCAGGAAAATTGCACGACATAGGTAAGGTCTCCCTCGACGCAAAGCTGTTAAACAAAGCGGCTCCCTTGAATGACACCGAGTGGATACAGATGAGAAAACATCCCGAAACAGGATACCGCCTGCTTGGAACCTGCAGCGAATTTTACAATGTCGCAGATATCATATTGGCACATCACGAGCGAATAGATGGTACCGGTTATCCCAGGGGACTGAAGGACGAGGAGATCAATTGGAAATCGAGGATACTTGCCGTTGCCGAAGCGTTTGATGCGATGGTTCATACGCAACCCTACCGAGCAGCATTAAGTAGATCCGAAGCAATTTCCGAGCTTCGAGAAAACGCGGGAGTGCAGTTCGACGCCGCGATTGTCGAGTTGTTCATTCAAGAAGTGGTAGACGCTCTGCCTGCGATCATTTAGCGACGGAAGACTTCATAGATTCTCCTTCGGTTGTCTTCCGTTTTGATGTTGGGTGACCCGCTCCCACAAAAAATAGTCCAATAAAAAGAGAGAAAACGATAAGCTGAAGAAAAGAAACGAAGAAAAGTAATTACACGGAGGAGCAGTTTACCTTTGCGTTGAAGCAGGCGGAACTAATCAACCCGTTAGCAGAAGCTTTCTTCTTACCTTCCTAAGCATCAACAAAACTCGAATTACAGCCAGTTCTCGACGTTTGCACGTAGATTGCACCCACCCTAACGCTTATGCACCCACCCCCGCATTACGCGCGATTGTATCACTTCGTGAGGGTTTAGCCAGCTCCCTTTGTTGGACCTTAACCCAATTTCACACTTACTATAATGTGAAAATGAAACCTACTAGCTGATGATTATTTGATGTTTATCGCCAGCAATAATGTCTTATAATCGTTAATAATCGTCAAAAATACATTTTTGATCATCCGCAAAGATCAGCGATTATCTTCATTTATTATCGTATAATCATAACTATATTTCGCATAAATACGCGCTCATAACCCGGAGGTCGTGGGTTTTACCTCTTTGCTCAATCGTCAGCATGAGGCAAATCCTTTTTTCATGCTCCCGACAGAATAAATTTTCTACCCCCATGTGCGTCAAAAATGCGACAAAAACCAAACCGATTTGCGAGCATACCTCCTCGCAGGCCTTTCTTTCTCTACCCTGAATAACGCTTTTTCCGGATTTGTCGCATTGTCGCACGTTTTGGAAAACGAGCTAAAATTGGACCCCCTAAAAAGTTGCCTAGTTAGGGGGTTTTTGGCGTGCCCAAAAGGATTCGAACCTTCGACCCTCAGAGTCGGAGTTGACTGACTATTTTGGTATAATCGGTCGAAACTTCTAATAATCGCCCGTAATCGCGTATAATCCAGAACTTGTATCTCTTGTAATGTGCGACAAATTTCGTGATCTCAGGCAATCTATCGCAGCCTCTCGCAGTTATGTGCGTCAAAATATGCGTCAAAAGAAGGTTCTCTTAATCCCCATGTTTAATGATTTGAAAATGGTTTCGCATGCATCCATGTTTTCGGTATTCTTTGACAGTCTCCCTTATACTGAGTTATTATTGCAAAGCAATACGTGAGAAGAAGCAGAGTTCCGAGGAGGGTCAAAACAACGATTATCTATATAAAGCGTTTACTGTTTACGTATCATCGATCCACAAAAACACTAAATCAGCTCGGATAAGTATCTCATTAATGTTCTGTATTGTTGTTTCTGGATCACAATATCTCCATCGCGGATTTCGATCATGTTCTGATCCTTTAATATCTTAATGCATCGATTGACTGTCCGAATACTAATCCCTAACTCTTCTCCAATATCTTGCCGTCGCTTCGAGAGGATGAACGGATCTTGATTCAATCCACTTTCAAAGACTCTGATTAAGAACGCAACAACCTTATATATTCCAGAATAGAAAGTAATATCACCATGATGATAAGAAGTAGGATACATTTTTCTCGCAACACTTTGCGCGATATAAATTGCGAACTCATGATTACTATTTAGCCAGTACAGGAAGTCTTCTTTTTTTAACTGAAGCAAGGTGCAATTCGTTAAAGCCTGAACGGTGCAGGCGGAATTGACTTCGTTTGCTAATACTTCGATTTCACCGATAAAGTCAAGCCCGTCTACGATCGCGAACTTATATAGTTGTCCGTTTACAAATTCGTTTTTCACGATAATCGTTCCGCTACACAAAATATAAACATAATTCACTTGATCATCTTTATTTAGGATGTATGTGTCAGGCAGCACTTTTTTACTTATACATTTACTCCTAATATGGGGAGGCATGCCATCCAATAGTTTCATTAGCAATTTGTCATTATCTGCTATGTTCACTGAAGATGCCTCCTATAAAAGAATTCCTTACTTCATTTTATCACTGGTCGTTCACTATGTAAGTAGTTGCCCAAATTATTTTCAAGCACGCAACATCAAACAGCCAAATTACTAATTCGTCATGAACCAAGCGCTTCTTAAGAATGACCGGCATACGCTTTATCATGCTTTCACTTCAGGGTGTGCTGCTCTAATTTTCTTCACGCGCTTGATCGTGGTCGCAGCGTAGATCACAAGGCCGAGGATCGTGACCACGTACGGAATCGACGAGACGAGATAGCTCGAAACGCCCTGCAATCCACTGACCTTCGTGCGCAGCGCCTGCGCGAGACCGAACAGTAACGAGCTGAACATCGCTCCGACGGGTTCGCCTCTGCCCATGGCTT
>Ga0209639_1003244_pt1 | contig 11166 bp, 9 predicted proteins | sample EPASupsiteHSE605_FD_187268 | JGI IMG/M metagenome (GOLD analysis project Ga0209639, IMG submission 187268) | Bioremediated contaminated groundwater from EPA Superfund site, New Mexico - Sample HSE6-05 (SPAdes) (version 2) | ecosystem: Environmental > Aquatic > Deep subsurface > Groundwater >...
TCCTTGCCGCCGTTGGAAATTGCGTACCGGGCCAGGCTACAGGTAAAAGCCACACAGATCGGCTCAGTACAACCAATGGCCGGAACAACATCACTCCGAAAAAGCTCCTTCACAATGTTCATAGGATCCTCCGTTACAGCTGTCGGGACATCAGGAGATGTAACAACAGCCATTTAGTCCTTCGCGAATCAGAAATTCATCGAAGGAGACGGCCTCGCAATCGGCCTTGGCGACAACGTTCGGACGGCGCACGTTTTCCGTAAACGCCACGAACTTATACGCAAAACCTGCCTCTTTGATTTGGAAATCAGTGTAACCATCTCCGATGACATACACGAAACCAGCCAGATTCAAGGAAGCGACTTGCCTCACTTTCCCGCCCTCTTGTGAAAGCAGGTTCTTGGTGTCAACTCCCGTGATGTTGCCATCCAGATCGTAGACAAAGGTATTGGCAAAGACGTTTTCCTCAGGAATCCCAAAACCTTGAACGATGGGAACGATTACTTCCTTGAAGCCTCCCGAGATGATGTAAACATTCTCCCGGTTGGCTAGAAAGAAAGCTCTATTCCTCTCAATCGAGACGGAAATATTACCGGCGACCTGCACGACGAGCTCGTCCAAATGGGACTTGTTCGCCGAGAGCAGAGCCACTCGCCTCATCAGAGACTCATTGAAGGGGATCTTCCCTTCCATGCCCATACGGGTTGTCTCTTTGATGCGACCGACGATTTCGTCGCGATCAGGACAGCCTTCCAGTGCGACGGCTGCCAACTCATCCATGACTTCTACCTTGACAAAAGTCGAGTCAAAGTCGATGACGAAATGATACCCACTGTTTCTTTCTTTCATGATGATCCTCCTATTTCGCAGAAAGAGTTTACTTGGAAAAACACTGATTTTGAAATAATAGGCAGTGAGCGCCTTCCAAGCCACGATACTAGTCAGTTTTAAAAGTTCTAGGCTTAGTATTAGGTTATAAAGGAACTTTGTCAAATGGCTCTCTTGTCTTGGTGCTAAAATCACAATTCAGACAAAAATAATACGCCCTCTCTCGACTATCTAGTTAACAGGTTTCTTTTCTTTTTTTACTCATAATAATGATTAATTTTAAGTATTAATTATATTTTTTAAATCAAGGATAAACTATGCCATACCTAATAAAAGGTTCTTTTCTTAAATAAGTACTCAATGTCTCGCCATCGCCATAATGCCAATATTCTCCAGGATGAGCAACGAACAAATCTCCCTCCTTTCCAAAAATAATGTCTTTAGAACACAACCCATGATAAAGAATTCTCCTATTTTTGACAGCCTCCATACTGCACGAATCAAGCTTTTTATCAGAGAATAACTCTTCTGCCCAATATAGACTAGAAATTTTTTCGTCTTCATAACAGACATTCATATCTATTTTCTTACCCGTAGAAATATCCCTTATCTCAACATCAAAGGAAGCTCCTGTAGAATGAGGCGCTGGCACACTTCTATTAATAGAAGCAAACAGCCTATCGGCCTTTTCCTGTCCAAATTTTTCCGCATATTCTTGCTTGATTATTTTTTGCAATTCTGGATGTCGCCAGCCTGAAACAATGTGAAGAAAAAGTCTCCTTTCTCTAAAATATTTATCCGCTCTAGCCAGACGTTCTACATGACTCTTTCTGAGAAAAATTTCTTCAGTAATTAATTTTTTAGCTAGCAACTCTTTTTCGCTGGAAAATCTTTTAAAATAATAATCCTCGCTCGACAAACCAAATCCGCCAGTATCAACTAAACTCTCGCCACATTCTCTAACCTCTAAATTTTGATAATTATCCTTAAATGGACCGTCGTTTTTTTTACCTATTTGCTCATAAGCCCATTTATCAATTTTTACTGGCACATCCCTAAGCTTCTTAATGTCAAAGTGAAAACCCAGCATTTCTCTGGCTTGGTCCATTTTTTCCTTAGAAAAATTATTACTACTTGTTTCCATATTAAAGTTTATTAAAGTCACTATTCATGAAAAAGTAAAAGCATAGAATTATTTATCAAAATGGCTAAAATCCATACTTATAAACTCTTTACTTCAATCACTTCCAATTTCGGATTCATCCAGGAAAAAGCTCGTTTTGCTCTCAATTTCTTGTTTTCCATAAATTCAGCTTACCACAAAATCCAACATTGAAAAATAACTAAAGATAAAAAAAGCCGGCTCCTCAATGAACCGGCTAGGTTGGATTGTTTTCAAAATTGTTGAATCAATACAGACCAGATTAATAAAGGGGAATTCCCACCAATTCCTTGGCTTCAGCCACCGTTTTCTGAATTACCTTACGGGCTCGCAAACCGCCATCGTGCATGACTTCATCGATATAACTGGTGCCCTTGCTGTCGATTTGCGCTCTTCTGTCTCTGATTGGCTCGAGCAGGTCGACGATGATGTCGGCAACCCGTCTTTTACACTCCACACATCCTATACTGGCAGACCGGCACTCGGAAGAAATCCTGCCGATTTCGCCCTCATTGAAGAAAGTGTGGAAAGCATAGATGTTGCACTCGCTCGGATCGCCCGGGTCGTTTCTCTTTTTGCGGTGAGGATCAGTTTGTATCCGCTTCGTATTGTTATATTATCCTCAGCAAAGTGGTTTTGTCAATAGCAGAGACTATCAAATAGAAACATTTTTTACAAAGTAAATCGGACTAGACCATGCCATATGTCCATCTTTTTGAATCACCTTAACGTATACAGAATTATTTCCATTAATTAACTTATTCAGTTCATATTCAAAACTGATAGTCTTTGAACTTTCGTCTTTTGAAACTCGATAAATTTCAAGCTTGGCGTCCAAGCCTCCCATATCAAATATTTTCGGAATTTGGCTTATGTCCTTAACTTGAAGATTAATAACTTTGTTATTTATTTCCATTTCTAACTCACCCTGATCATTTTTCAAATCAAATATCAAGGCTTGAATTCCTCCAGTTGTTTCTCCTCTCCATTCTAGCGCATCTGCATGTGCCTTAACGTAATTGCCAGAGCTGAAAAAATTTACCTTTTCAACTTCTCCTTGTAGAGAGTTGTTCTTTAATCGAGCTTTTCCTTCCCAAGCCATTCCTCGTCCTCTTCCTTTAACTTTTGAACCAGAATACGCAATTTTTACGAGACTCTTCTCCATGACAGGAAAATGAGTATGAATTTTTTTATCTTTATTCCAAATCTCAATTCGATCAATAGCAGCCGTTCCAACACAGTTTATTTTTAGACTGGGGTTTTCTTTTGCCCTTACAATATCTCCCATAATTCCATTTTTCACAGCCGTAGAGAAACTGACATCAAGATAAATCCGCGCACCAGTAGTGGCATAACAATGTCGATTGAAAAGAGCCTTGAATATATCTTTTCTTGATAAACTGGATGATATTATGCATGTTAAACCGCCGAAACTTCCAAAGTGGGAAGTTCCGGGATAGCTGGCACCAGGTCGACCCTTATGTCCATCACTGTTGGCTACTACGCCGACGTGATAATCTCTTTTCAGTGCGTCATGAAAAAACCATTCAAAAGTTCCCCAGCTGGAATGGATTTCCACTGATCTTTCGATTTTTTCATCATGTAGATTTAGCTCTGCATAACGACCTCCGACATGAGCAAAAACAATAACTTTTTTTGACTTAAGTTTTTTGAATAGGTCTTTTACTGTCGGTGCATCATTGGCTATATCCTCAAAATCATCAACCAAAGCATGGGACGATCTAAAAATCGGATTATTCTCTTCCTGATATATAACGTTTCTATCACCCCCAAGATGAGTATTGCCAGACCACTCGTAGCCAGGAAAGGCTATAAACTCATTATTCTTGCTTATGCCTTTGGTCGTTTTATTGATTTTATTCCATGTTTCATTGGTAACCTGAAAATCATTGGCCTGATGAGAAGCCACATCAATAAAAGCATAATTTTTGGCAAAGCTAAAATAGTCGACAACATCATTTGTTCCGACTGTCTCTTCTGATTGAGCATGAAGATCAGCCCAATAATGATTATATTTTGGTTTTTCCAACGCAACGATAGGATTGGATTTCCCTGCGATGTCGCCAAAGTTAGCATCTATAAAATAAACGCCTTCGCTTGTAGCCATTAATTCCAAAATTGCTTTCCCGTTTTTAAATTTAACTTTCTTTGGAATACCTTGAATCATTGAATTCTCTTGCATGCCAAACACACCGTTTTGATAGCGACACGGATTGCCATGTTGATCTTCGATTTTTATCAAAGCCTTAAAAGAAGTGCCGATTTTAACCTGAGTTGGAGAAACGATCTTTAGTTGAGTTGCTCTGTCTGAAGCAACTTCAATTTCTGGAGATTTTTTAATCTCTATATACTTGCCAGTTGCAAATGGATCTACGCAAATTTTAAATTCAAAGGTTTTCTCATAGAATGTTTGTATTTTCCATTTACTAAAATCAATATAAATTTCATCGCCTTCCTTGAGATACGATTCTAATAAATGCAAGGTGAATCCCCGGCTCCATGGTCTAATATAAATCTTTCCTAATGCGCCACTTGATTGTGATTCTACTCGAATATTTAAATTCTTATTACTTAATGATATTGCCACAAAATTATCTTTGGTAGAATCAGTGAATTGGAACTCTTCAAAATCAGAAACCAGCCTGAATAAAATTTTCAGACTTCCACTGTCGTCAATACCATAAAAGCCGGCTTTATAAGTTAAACGGCAATTTATTCTTTGTCCAGCGACGGCTTCTTTTATATTAAGCTTAGCTGTACCGACCTTTTTTTCGTAAATTTTTTGATAATTATCCGTAGTCATCTTATTTTAAACTACCACATAAAAAACCAGTTGTCGATATAAAATTCATCAAATATTTTATATACCCCTCTCTTTAAGTCACTACCAGAGTAATAGCTTCAAGACAGAGGGAGAGTTCCATGAAGGATCTCAATGGAACTCCCCTTTACAAACATTTGTTCGCTTTTCAAACTGCAAGCTTGATGACATTTTCTCTTTGGAGAAAAATGGTCACAGAATTACAGTTATCTTCAACACATCGTCGGTAAGTTCGAAGAATAATCTCCGGATTGTCGGGCTTTTCATAAGGAGCGCTGATACCGGTAAATTCTTTGATCTCTCCGGCTCTGGCTTTTTTGTAGAGACCCTTTACATCGCGTTCTTCGCAAATCTCTAACGGACAATCCACAAAGACCTCGATGAATGTTATCCCGGCGCAGATTTCTCTGGCCAGTTTCCGGTATTTTATCAGAGGAGAAATCAGGGAAACAATGGCAATAAAACCAGCCTGGCAAAAAAGCTTAGCCACTTCAGCTGCCCGCCGGATATTTTCCATTCGATCTTCTGATGAAAATCCAAGATTGGAACAAAGACCACGGCGCAATTTGTCACCATCAATTACCACAATTCTACATCCATGTCGCATGATCAAGTCACGCTCGATGACCTTGGCCGTCGTGGATTTACCGGAACCCGATAATCCTGTAAGCCAAAGAATGGCAGGCTTGTGGCCACTTCTAGTTTCGTTGACTCCTGGATCATGACACATGAAACAGTGTCCTAATTCCAGAGCATTCAATTCTGCCAAGTTTTCCATACTTCTCTCCCTGCCTTCTAAACAAGAGGCTTGATGTTTATGTCTAGATCTTTCTCGCACAGGACGCGAAAGCGATCATAAACTTCAAAAAGCTCGGGGCAGGCCACGCATTCCGCCTCATCAGCCTCGGCTACCTGAAGCTCCTGAAATTGGTAGGATCCTCTGTATCTGACTCCCTCGATAAATTTTTCCGGAGGAGAGTCATAAAACAGAAGATGGGAATTCTGCGGATCGTTATCGCCAAACTTGGGCGCATCTTGCCAATTAATATAGCAATCCGCCCCGTTGCACAGTCTCAGTCTGTGAAAAAGTCTCGAAATTACCGTTTCTGCAGGGTTATCTCTGATCGCTTCATGGACCATAACGGAGCAAGGTATTTGCAGATTGAAGCACAACTGCCGCACTTCTTCGGTGACCAGGAAAGCTTTTTTCAGATTGTCAATCTCGGCCGCCCCCCACATTCTTTTCCATGAGGCCATGGTTTGTCTCGGGTCCCGAAGAATCAGAATCACCTCGATCTTTTCCTTCGGATATCCAACATGAAGAAGATCGGCAACGGGATTGAAGAATTCCGACGGATGGCTTTCTCCGAAAGTCTCTTTTGAAAAGATCATTCCGGAAGAATTGTTCTGAATTATCCATTGAACTGATTCACCATCCTCGTTCGCCTTAGCTCTCTTTATCGACTTTATAGGCTGCATGTGCGACTCAATTCCGGCCCGAACAAAGATATTGGAAAGTGCCGTTGTGCCGGTTCGACAAGGGCCACAAAGCAGAATCAGCCGAGGTATGTTTTCCGTTGCCAGAACTATGTCTTCTCTGGTGATACTCATTGTTTTTCTCCTTCTGTAAAGCTTTCATTCACATCAGTTGAACCATCCGCCACCACCCAAAGGATCATGATGATAATGTTTGTTAAATTCTTTCAGTGTCTTAGGTGAGACGTTTTTATACGTTAGCCACGCACCATATAAGAACAACATGCATGCACCGCACATAACTACTCCTCCGATTTTTTCTGAGAAAATTTGTCCTGTTAGCATAAATAATGAGGACAATCCCAAAATGCCAGAGAGTATCAATACCACAGCTTCAGTCCAATCTCCTGATCTTTCTTTCATTTCACGCTCCTTTCTTGAGATCAACATGATTGATTATTTTATGCACATTATTCCTGATGCCATAAACAATTCTTCCGTTTACAACATCATGCACCTCTTGACTTTCGATACCAGCACAGTCAGCTAACTCATGGCCATTTCCTTCAATATCACCAAAAAAATGCATCCTCGATGAATATTGGGGAAACTGCACCAAGAGACTGTTTGACAACTTGCTTTCAGACTTACCTAGAACGGCTAACTCCATCGCATATACAATGTCCGCATTTTGGATATCACTTTTCGTGACTTGCTTGGCAGTATGTTTGGATATATCTGTTTGTCTAATGCCGAGTTTTTCCAAAATAGGCCTTGTTAAAGACCATTCTTTTTCGTAGCACATCAGATTAGCATGTATGGGCTTAACCGTACCACAACAACCCTGAATACCACGAGACATCACCTCATATTGCTCGCCGAGTCCAAGCTTTTCCAATTCCTGCCTAAGACATATTTCAGCGACAACAGAGCGATGTATATTCCCCTTGCATACGAACAATACGACTTTCATCTTCTTACCTCGCTCACATAGGTCATTAATGCTTTCTAGATACCATCTCTCCAATAAACAGGAAACCGTTTTTTGTTTTCCTGTTCTCCATGCCCAGCGCATGCTGAAACCATTGATCTGTCGACGAATTTCTGGACTGAGGAATTGTATCGTAAAGGCATTTTTGGTACAGCCCTTCCGTCACAAATGTTTCCTTGTTGAATTTTCCTCTGCGCCCCGCCATCAACTGCGTACCAAGTTCTTGCAAATACGCCGGCACGACATGATCTTGTGGTGAAGGATATGCTCTGCAACACAGACTGCTTAGCACATCGTACATTACTGGATTCTGGGTTGTGAAGGAAATTTTACTTTTGGGATAGAGATTGATAATTTCTTGCAGTAGTCGCTTTCCGAGTCCTTTTAACTGACAGTCCGTTCTCATAGCTATTCCATGCAAATAGAGAACGTCCAACTCATCAAAAATTTTGATCGAAGCAAAACCCATGAGCTCGCCCAAACAAACAAATGCACATGCTGAGACATTTATCAAATGGTCTCTTATCCCTTCAAGACTCTGCGACTGAATATCAACACCGAATCCATCGGCAGCAATGACTCTGGCCGCTTCAATTACGGGAATGGATTCATCTTGGCAGAAAACACTCCTTGTGTCATCAACCGAAATTATGCTACACCCGTCTCTTTCTACCTCTTGCCCGCCAACTATCTGAATAAGTTTCGATGTGCTAATCATCTTTCTCGCCCTCCCATACTAGCTGTTAGCTAACCGCACAGACAGTTAGATGTGATGAATTTTCAAAGAACCGACAAACCAGAATACATGAAACTGACCAAGGAGTCAATAAAAAATAAAAACCCCTCGTCTTTTCGCCCAAACAAAACATGCTTGGATGAAAGGACAAGAGGTCATCTTGTGGTACCACCTTTCTTTTGGAAATAAAAAAACTGCCGTGGCAGATCAAGATTTCCACTCATCGACTCTAGCTTGCGCTGACATCGATTATCCCTTGATTACGGAGGATTGCCGGGCTTTCACTAGTGCAAAAGCCACCTTCCTGCCTCTTCGGCAGATAAGCTGGACCCAACCCTGGACATAAGAATGCCAGGATCCAGCCATAGGTTTTAGTTTCATTTTCAATAACTATTAGAAGTATAAACAATAATAAAAAATTTGTCAAATAATAAGACAGCCGATCGCAATGAACCAGTCAAGCAAAAAGAGAATAGCCTGTAAAATTATCAAATATTCCAAAAGCGGCTCTGCAAATAACTTCAAGCCATAAAACATGAAACACACGCAAAAACAAACTGCTTTCTATTGTACTTTCTTAAGTCTTTCCAACACGTAGCCAGCCAAAATGCGTTTAGTTCGTCTCTTTCGCCGTCTACATTCTATGTGCTATAATTTTAAAATAAACTGTTGTCTTCTTTAAATTGCATTTATTCCCAATGTTGTCACTTATAAAACCATCGCGAGCTAAAATAATGTTGTTTTTGTCCTTTATTGGCATTGTTGTTCTCTTTTATTTGGCAATATCTTTTTGTACGTTTTCAAGCTCATTTATTTGTGATCTACTTGCTCCGTTATACTTTTTCTATATATTATTTACCGCTCCGGAATTTATAATTCGGGAATTTATTCATCCCTACAACTTGTTCACTCCCGAAGAATTCTACTACGGCATAATTTTCACTGTCCTCAACTGGACATTTACCGCCTTTCTATTGTACATGCTTTCTTGCATTGTATGTTTCAGAAAAAATAAGGAGGAGAAGCCTTAAGATCAAAACTTCCCCTCTTCTCCAAATACTTCTTTAGCGGACTTCCAAATCTCCGTTGATTGTGATTATGTGTATTTTTTCATCTCCATGACAAACAGATCCAAAGAGCTTCACCGATTGCTTTACTCCATTTTTTGATCTGGAAATGAAAAGTTCATAACTCACACAATCCTCCTTGGTCGTAACATGAAGCGAATACTCACCAGGTAACGGATCATAGACACCAAGTGCGGCAGTCTTGTTCTTGCTCCCTCGATAATAATGTCGATCTAGATCACTAAACCTAGCTGAATAATCAGCACGACATCCAATTTTTGAACCCGATGGAGAAGACATCAATACCAATACTTTACTTCGACTCCCGACAAATAAAACATCTTCGGAGATTGTTTTTTGGCGAATAGATTTGGCATTTTCTGAAGACATGTGAGAATACTCGACCTCACGCCCCGCAATGAAGTTAACCACATTATTTCTGCACTTATCCGGTAAAATGCCGTGCTCGACATCTTCCGCTTCTACAACTCGAATCTCTCCTAATGCGGCACTAGCGCGTAACACGGTGCCATCACCATCTTGAACAGTCTTTTTCACAGGGCGTCCATCTGTCCATTGCGGAAGCGAGACCGATTTTGTCACCCTAATGTCCTTCAGTGTGCGGGTATCCGTCCCGGCAAAAATGACCAAATCATCAAGAGAAAGATTACTGACCAACTTGGAATAACTGAGTTTTGGCAATAAATTGTTTTTCCAATTCATCCGATTTATAGGCGTGTACTTTCCTGTGCCATTATCAACAAGATACGGACTAATTGGCAAAAGTTGGCAAACTGATGGAAACATTTTTTGAATAAACTCGTAGTCAGGCAAATCTTCCAATCCGTAGCCGACTTTCATGTCCTCAACCATGGGAATTAAGAAAAATTTTCTTTCCCAGTAACTATAGACAGAAAAAGTCCCGCCCTCCCAAGGATAGTATGCTTTTGCGGAACCACCATTTGGCGTTCCCAACATAACGAGCTTGCGAATATCCAAACGATTCAACCTCTCAATGTAATACCTAGCTATTAAGCCTCCCATGCTATGAGCAACAACATCGATTTTATCCGAACCTGATCGTTTTTTGGCAATCCTGGCCCACCTTGCAAAATCTTCCTTCGCTGTCACTCCATTGTCCTTCCGCCAGTCATATGCAACCAAAAATAAATTCTTGTTCAGTATATACCCATCCTTTCTGAACGCACTGATGAGATTTTTGTACGCCGGATTATGCCCGATACAATCAATAGGATCTAAAACCCAATTTGAATTTAACATTACGTCAATTGGCCCCCCAGGATTCCATTCGTATTGGCCGCCTTCTGGATCAAAAAGAAACGAAGACATACTTCCCATTATACCAGGAACAATCAGTACTGGTATTTTATTATCTGGCGCGAACTTTGCCGTTAAATACCGGGATTGATCCATTGCCAGCGTCAACAAATTGGCCGTATAACACAAGGACCCGTCATCCCAATGCAAGAATTTCCAACCCGGATTCGGATAAGCCGTGAGTGAGATTTCTTCATCGTTCCAAAACGCTTCGGAGCAATCTTCTCCGCAATCGATTCCGGAGCCGACCACTTTTCCTCCTCCGACCGGATCGATCACAACGTTCAGATAAGTGCACGCGTAAACATAAAAACTGTCTGTGTGCCAAACATTTCCGTCCACCAGAAAATCCACCGACCACCAGCCTTCGATATTCGGAGGACCAGACGGCCACCAACTCCACCAGCACCAATTAGAGTCGTGCTCGACTGTCAAAACGCTTCCTGCAAAAGATGTTCCTTCCGGGGTGTGCCATATCCGCTGGACGGTTTGGCCGGTTGTCATATTGTAAACATATGCCCAACTCATCACCTGATCGATGGATCGAAAATAGGTATAAGACACCGGGCGATAGCAATTTCCAGGTGGAGGATACAACCCCATCGTATGGTCTCCGAGATAAGCCGATGGACTCATACTTTCGGCTTCTTCCAGAGAGCAAGCAGCGCTATCCATGTTCAAAATTTTCTTTTCCGCCGCTTCAGCAGAAAGAACCATCAGCGCAGC
>Ga0209639_1003246_pt1 | contig 11161 bp, 7 predicted proteins | sample EPASupsiteHSE605_FD_187268 | JGI IMG/M metagenome (GOLD analysis project Ga0209639, IMG submission 187268) | Bioremediated contaminated groundwater from EPA Superfund site, New Mexico - Sample HSE6-05 (SPAdes) (version 2) | ecosystem: Environmental > Aquatic > Deep subsurface > Groundwater >...
TTTCGGAAAGCTCAGAACCTTTGCGTCCATATCCCCTGCCCCGACGATATAAAATAATCTGCTCATTTCAGTAATATTTCCTCTGTCTGGCGAAGCTGCTCCGGCGTGTTTACGCCGATTATTTCATAACCGAGCTCACGGCGGCAGACGCCGATTTTGTATCCCTGCTTTTTCAGAAGCAGCGGAGCGTCCGTAAGATAATACTCACCCTGTGAGTTGTCGCTTTTAAGCTCCGAAAGAACGCCTCGCAGAGCAGAGGCGTCGAAAACATATACGCCGATATTAAGTTCTCTAATTTTCCTCTGTTCAGGTGTCGCGTCCCTATCCTCCACCACTCCGCAAAACTCGCCTTTTTCGTCACGCGTTATACGTCCGTAAGGCAAATCAAGTTCGGAAGTTCCGCTGAGAATGGTGCAGATATTTCCGGATACTGTGTGCTCATCAATGAGAGCTTTGTAAGTTTCACGCTTCAGAAGCGGCATATCGCCGTAACAGACGAGCAATTGACCGTTATAGTTATTAAGCTGTGAAAAGGCCGCCATAACTGCGTGACCGGTCCCGAGCTGCTCCTTCTGCTCGGCAAAAACATATTCGGGAAAGGCTTCCGTGACGCTTTCTTTTTTGTATCCGACTACTATTACGCAGTCCTTCTTCGGAATAAAATCAAGCTCCGAAAGCACGTGCGCAAGGAGTGGTTTTCCCGCCGCAATACGCATTACCTTCGGGAGGGTGCTCCCCTCCGTCTGGAGTCTTGTGCCTTTTCCCGCAGCAAGGATAATCGCTTTAATCACGGGCTCTGTCATATATAAAAACCTCCGAAAAAGTGCCGCTTATAGGCTGAGTTATGCATTTGAAACGGAATTAAACGAGAGTTTCGCGCAAAGGTAAGATTGCGATGCGTTTATTCGAAATGTACTGCAGAACATACGGCAGATATTCCTCCGTGTATTCGTTATACGAAATGGTAATCGAAGAGTACCCCTCCGCATCCTTCAGTTCGCTCGTTATTTCCGAGGAGCTTTTTACGGTGTCGGGTATATCTATTGCCGCCTTGAAATACGCATACCCGTTTTCCTCGGCATAGTTCACCAAGCTCTGTGACAGCGCAGTCGGAGAAGTTACAAGCACGGGTCGGACCTGCGCAGCTTCAAAAATAAGCTCTGCCGTTTCGTCGCATTCGGTTTCGGGTGAAGAAACGCAGTAGATACCTATGCTGTGACCCGAGCCGCAAATCCTTCTGATAGTATCCGGAGCTTTTTTGACCTCTTCTGCCGTCACAAAAAAGCATACTTTCGCAGAGTAGTTGTCAAGACTGTCGAGCAGTTCATCACCGGGAAGCCCTATAAAACTAAGGGAAATACTCGCCCCGTTATTAGCTTCGCCATTCTGCGTAGGAGAAGGCGAAGGTGAAGCAGGCGTCGTCGTTCCGTAATACTCGTTGTAGCGGGTCCGCAGTATCGATTTTGCCGAATCGAAGAAATCAGAGTCGGAAAGGACCTCCGCACCGTTTTTAATTCTGAGGATATCGCCGTATCCGTTGCCGCCGATGATTGAATAATAAAGCCCGAAATATGTGCACATCCACGACACGGGCACATATATTTGTCCATTTTTGAAGATTGCCGTAGCGGTATATGTTGTACCCTCACCATCGTCAGTCTTTCCTGAACTCAGATTGAAATATACCTGCTTGTTTGAATCGTAGAGCATCGCAGTTGTGCTTGAATCAAAGTAGGTGCAATACACCCCGAAGGTGGAAAACAGCTTGGCAGGAACATAAGCGACGCCGCCAGAATAAGCGGCCATCGAGCCAATATCGAGCAGCTGGTCGTTTGTCGCCGTATAGCAAAGCCCGGAGTTGTCTGCAGACGCCGTCTGAACAAACGGCGCCAGAACAAGTATGACCAGTATTGCAGCCAATATTTTACGATGCATGATTTCCCCCTGTAATTAAACGGAAGCTGACCGCCAAAGAAACAACATGTCGGGTAAACCGCAAAATTGCGGTCGAATTTGCTATATAGTATTTTATCACAACTTGTCGGCTGAGGCAAGCCGACACATATAGAAAAAAGAAATATTGCTCTTTTATAGAGGGAAATTGGTGTTGACAAAGAGCGAATTACATTGTACAATAACGAAGCGTTTGTGGCCCAGTAGTTCAGTTGGTTAGAACGCCAGCCTGTCACGCTGGAGGTCGACGGTTCGAGCCCGTTCTGGGTCGCCATAAATGCATCTATAGCTCAGTCGGCAGAGCGCGTCCTTGGTAAGGACGAGGTCTCCAGTTCGAATCTGGATAGATGCTCCAAAAAAGCCCTGTAATCGCAATGATTACAGGGCTTTTTATTATATACTTCAGACCTCGAATTCAGCTGCGTATTTTACCCTATACGCTAATATTGCGGCTGCTTCGTATTATTCACCTGACATGGTTTGTTCAAGCTCCTTACTTGCGGCAGGAAGCTGCATTCCTTCCTCCCAAATCAAAATACCGTCACCGACAGGTCCCAGATAGCAGGATGTAATTACAATTCCGTCGCCGGAACTCTGCTGATAAGCATTATTTTCCGCAACATCCACCGTATAATAATGGTCAAAAGCTCCAATGTCATATTTCCGCTTGCTTTCAATGATTGACCGCATAGGCGTCATATAATAAGAACCGTCTTCGTTTGTTGTGAACTTGACAAAATATAGGTTTTTATCGTCATTGACGTACAGATGATATACTATTCTTCCGTCCGAAAGCTGTGAAACCTCAGATATTTCCAGAACATCCGGCGGAACCGGAATGATTTTCCACTGCGTAAGCCCGATATATCCGCCGACAAGCACCGAGCAGATGATAACGGCAATTAGCGTTCCTTTTATAAACGCTTTTGACTTACTTTTTTTCCATGCGGACTGGATAGCTTTTAAGGGCTTTGACTCCTCCTGATAAGACTTTGGATGCTCCAGCTCATCCTCCATTTTTGATAATAACGTTTTGCACGTTTCGCATTCCTTCAAATGCTCATCGACTAATGCCCTGCTTTCTTCGCTGCATATCTTGTCATGATATAGCGGTAACAGGTCTTCAACAACATTACATGGCAGTTTCATGATAAATCCTCCTTGATTTTCAATCTTGCCCTGTGATAAGTGACTCTTGCCCAACTCTCGGTTTTGCCGAACAGCTCCGCAATCTGGGCAAAAGACAACTCTCCGAACAGACGAAGCAGGAAAACTTCTTTATACGGTTCCTCTAATTTGTGGAGCGCTCTGTGCACTTCAAATGCAGATTCCCCAATCAGGAGTCTGGGTTCAAGTCCATCTGCACAAAAAGAGGCATCGCAGTCTGCATCGCGGTCGAGACGCTTTTCTTTTTTGCAGAAAGAAAAATATGTATTCTTCGCGATTTGACACAGCCACACATACAGCTTACACTTACCGTCAAATTTGTCGATGCTGTTTAGCGCCTTGAAAAAAGTCTCCTGAGTTATTTCCTCGGCAATCGCTTCGTTCCTGCTGAGAAACAAGGCATATTTATATACATCCTTAAAATATTGACTGTATATTTCACCGAATTCAGTCACTTTCTCACCTCGCTTTCATACATAAGACCGAGGAATATCAATTCCGTTACAGAAATTTTGAAATTACAGGCGTGCCATTATGACACGCCTGTAAATAAGTCCGAAGGCATTTAAGCATTTTGCGTCTGTAAGCGGAAGATCCTACTTAATTCACCGTCTTGAATTGTCCACACTCCAGATGACCGCCTCATAGGGGCGCAGCAGCTTTTTCGGTGTATCCGAATAGTTAGACAGCACCCGCATGGCGTCCGGCAGTCTGCCCCTGCGCTCTTTCATTGCGCTTCCGAGGTTGCACTCGACAAAAAAAGCCTCGCTGCTGTCTGAGCGCCAGTAGGAAAAGAGATTTTTCTTATTTTTGTCAACAATTTTTATATCCCCGTAAATCAGCGCGCTGTGCGCGCGTCTCAGGTCAATTAGAGACCGGTAATAAATCAGCACAGAGTCCTTCTCTCCTGCCTGTGCCGACGCGTTACAGTCCTTGCAGTCGCTGCCGGCCGCTATCCACGGCTCACACTCCGAAAATCCGGCATATTCGCCGTCTGTCCATTGCATCGGCGTACGCGCATGGTCGCGTGTGCCTGCCAGTATTTTATTAAAGGCGTCAGCCTCGTTCATTGTTTTTTTAAGCTCTTCATAGAGGTTCAGGCTTTCAACATCCCGCAGCTCGCCGATGGACGAAAAGTCTCTGTTGACCATTCCGAGCTCCTGACCCTGAAAAATAAACGGCGTGCCTTTCAGCGTCAGCTGCATCGTTGCAAGCAGCTTTGCCAGAACAGTCCTGTACTTCGGGTCGGGATTGACCTTGGAAACCATGCGCGGGTTGTCGTGGTTCTCATAAAAGAGCGCCATACGGCAGTGATTGCCGTAGTTTTCCATCCAGTCAGTCATGTATTTCTTAAAATAGTTAAGGTCATACCTGTAGTCTTCAAAGCGTGAGTTTCCCGGAGTCTCCAGCTGGTCAAAGGAGAATACCATATCCAACTCTCCGCGGTAATCTGCTGTCAGGAGTTTTGACATCTCCATGCCTATGCCCGGCGTTTCCCCCACCGAAAAGGCGTCATAGGGGGCGAAGGCTCCGAGCTTAAGCTCATGCAGATATTCGTGCAGCCTCGGTCCGTAAAAATAGTGCTCCATGCCCGTAAAGCCGATGAGCGCGCCGATTGTCTCATCGCCGTGCGGCAGACCCTCACGCTTTGAGATATAGTTCACGACGTCCATACGGAAGCCGTCAACGCCCGTATCGAGCCACCAGCGCACAAGCTCGCTTACTTCCTGCCGGACTTCTGCATTTTCCCAGTTCAGATCCATCTGTTTTTTAGAAAACAGGTGCAGAGCATACTGTTTGCGCTCCTCGATGTAGCGCCAAGCGCTGCCGCTGAAAAATGAAGTCCAGTTATTCGGCTTGTGGCGGAATATGTAGTAATTTCCGTATTTGGAATCCGGCTCCGCCACGGCTTTTTTGAACCACTCGTGCTCATCCGAAGTGTGGTTGACAACCAGATCCATAATAAGGCGCATACCTCTTTCGTGGATGCCGGCAAGCAGCTCGCCAAAATCCTCCATCGTGCCGAATTCCGTCATGATTTTCCTGTAATCACGGATGTCATAGCCGTTGTCGTCATTCGGCGAATCGTAGACAGGCGAAAGCCATATTGCATTTATCCCGAGCTCTCTTAGGTAATCGAGTTTCTCGGTTATGCCCCTTAAATCGCCGATACCGTCCCCGTTTGAGTCTTTGAAGCTGCGCGGATAAATCTGATAGAACACGGCTTCCTTCCACCATGCGGGTGTCTCGGTGTCGCTGTCATTACGCGGAGCATCAGCTTCTCCGTTTACAATTTCAAGAAGCGAGTCGATAAAACCTTCATCTAGTCTGCCGCGCGCAAGTTTCGGCAGGGTTTTCAGTTTGATTCCGCTGATTATAGGAAGGCGCAGCAGCGTATCGCTTTTACCCGCCATAAGCAGAACCTTTCTTAGAATGTCCCTTCCCACAGGCTGCGCGTATAAATCCCTGATGTGGCTGTTTTTAGTCAGCATATACTTATTCCTTTTCAGACAGATTTAGGTCTCCGCGCTTTGCAAGCTGTGCGATAATTTCATCGAACATTTTTTTGTTGATTTTGAACTTCCTGCGATAAACGATATAGCCCGCCACAATTGCAATAAGGGGGAATATCAGCATGGCAAGTTTCATTGTAAGAATTCCGCCGGCTGTCACGGCTTCGGGCGAGGGCGCGGCGTTGATGCCGGAAACAATCAGCGTGGCCGAAACGACGCCGGTACCTATTGCGCCGCCTATCTTATTGATGAGCGGCTGCACCGAAAATGTGATGCTCTCGTTACGCTTGCCGAGCTTAAGCTGACCGTACTCTATTGTGTCGGTCAGGAACATCAGCATCAAAAGCTGGATAAACGCCTGACCAACGAAGATGAGCACACCCGCAAACCCGATAACTATCATATTCATCGGTGCGAAGAAAAATACTATGTAGCCAAGCACGACGAGAACCGTTGACGCAGCGTAGAGCTGCTTCCGGCTGAAGCGTTTTGAGAAAAGTGGGAATATCGCCAGCGCCGCAAGCTGAGATACGCCGAGAACCCCGGCAAAGACCGAGTACATGTTCTCGTCAAGAAAAGCGTACTTGAAAAAATAACGTCCGAAGCTTGTTGTGGTGCAGTAGCCTATCATGAAAAGCGCCATCGAAATAGCTGTGAAAAGAAGTTGGTCGTTCTTGAATAGCACGCTGAACATCTCTTTGAGGGTGGTGTTCTCCTGCTTTACGACAAAAGTCTTGTCTTCTTTGACGCCAAAAACAGTAAAGCACAGAAATGCCAAGGTTATTATTACAATAGCCACGGCGATGACAAACCACGCCTTTGTTTCACTTCCGAAAGCTTTTGTAAGTGCGTCGGTTACCGGAACAATGCCGACAACGCAGGCAAACAAGCCGATGTTTGCGCAAATACGCGCAAAAGCGCCTGTTTTTTCGCGTTCCTTCTGGTCTATCGTAAGCGAGGGCAGCATTGACCAATAGGCGATGTCGTTGGCACCGTAGGTAACATCCCATAATAGGTACAGGATGACAAACACGATGATGTACCCTGTTCCTCTGAACCCTAAGTCTGTAAATAAAAGCACCGTGAAGATACCGCCGAGTATGCCGCCAATCACTATCCACGGTTTAAATTTTCCGAAACGGGAATGAGTGTTATCAACCAAAAAGCCCATGATCGGGTCGTTCAGGGCGTCAAATATACGCAGAACGGTAAATATGCCGGTCATCCACCACATAACCGAGTTAGACAGATTAAGTACCTCGGTCATATAAAATATCATCTGCAGACTGACAAGCGAGTAGAGCATATCCCTCCCCACCGTACCGAGTCCAAAGAAATAGCGGTTAGCCTTCGCGCTCTTTTCCATTATTGATTTCCTCCCTAATGCTGTATGTAACGACAAAATTAAAGCAGGCAATGCATATATTTGCATGCATTATATCATAGTGCTTTTCCTTTTGCACCAGTTATATCAATTGAGAACAGCGATTATTTCGAATACACGGTTTTTATTTTTGCTGTTGTAAAGTGGGGAAATTTGTTATAATGTCGGTTATAACAGCTAAACAATCATCGCCTGCGCTTGCCTATTAGAACTCGCGCTATTACTTGAAAAGCAGGGCAAAGAAATGAATTATCTTTACGATTATGAAAACCCGGAAATAATTGAAATAAACAAGGAGGCGGCTCACGCGCTTTGGCTGCCCTTTGACAGTTTTGACGAAATTGTGAAGCTGAAGGCTTCAAAGTACAAGCTGAGTCTTAACGGCGTCTGGGATTTTAAGTGGGTTTTCGGCTGCGGTGCACTTCTCGAGGACTTTTATAGACCCGAATACGACAGCTCGGGCTGGGACAAACTTGACGTCCCCTCTGTATGGCAGCTCAAGGGCTACGGTAAGCCTTATTATCTTGCGTTCGATTTTCCTCCCGCCGTAAGTAAAAAGAAACGCGAGATACCTAAAATCGACCAAAGCAAAAACGAAAAAGGATTTTACAGGAGGACCTTTGTGCTTCCCGAGAGCTTTTCGGGCAGAGAAATATTCATCCACTTCGGAGCTGTCAAATCCGCGTTTTATCTTTATATCAACGGCGAAAAGGTTGGCTATTCGCAGGGGTCAATGACTCCCGCCGAGTTCAACATTACAGCATTTTTGAAAAGCGGCGAGAATGTCGTGGCTGCTGAAGTAATACGCTTCAGCGACGGTACCTATCTTGAAGATCAGGATATGTGGTTTTTCAGCGGAATTTACCGCGAAGTGTATATCTATGCCGAGCCAAAGCTGCACCTGCGCGACATTTTTGCGCAAAGCGCTCCCGATGCGGCTTATACCGACTGGAGACTGCAGCTTGACGTATTCATAGAAAACAAAACGGGACAGGAGTGCGGCGTTTCAGTTGAGGCTCTGCTCTGCGATTATAATAGTTATCAGATTATAGAAAGCATTTGCGGCGGCTGCGGCGCAAAAAGCGATAAAGTATCAAGCCTCAGCCTTGAAAAGCTGATTTGCAGCCCGAAAAAGTGGAGCGCTGAAAAACCAAATCTATACCGTTTGATTATTTTACTCAAAGACAGCGAAGGCACGGTCATCGAGGTGAAAACCATACACTTCGGCTTTAAGTCGGTTGAAATCAAAAACGAAAATATTCTTATAAACGGAAAGCCTGTCATGCTCTGCGGCGTCAACCGCCACGATTTCGATCCCGACTTCGGCTGGGCGGTGCCTGAGGATAGGTATCATCAGGACTTGACCTTAATGAAAAAGGCAAATATAAACGCCGTCCGTACCAGTCACTACCCCAACGATCCCCTGCTCTGCGAGCTTTGCGACATCTACGGTATATACGTTATGGATGAAGCGGATGTCGAAACGCACGCTGTTCGCAGGAAAAATGTGCCCGGAAATAAACCCGTCTGGACGAAAGCGGTGGTTGACCGCGTCGAGCGCATGGTGCTCAGAGACAGGAATTATCCCTGCGTTTTTATGTGGTCGCTCGGCAACGAGGCGGGTTTCGGAAGTAATTTTATAAAAATGAAGGAAGCCGCGCTCGTGCTTGACTCGACACGCCCGTTCCATTACGAGGGCGACAGGGACATGACTGTTTCGGATGTGGTTTCAAGGATGTATCCCACAACGGAGCTTCTAGAGAAGCTCGGAAGGCACGAGGAAATCAAAATCGGCCTGTTTGATAATCTGCTGAATATGCTCACGGCGGATAACAAGCCGCTGAAACCCGAGCAATACAGCGGAAAGCCCGTGATTGCCTGCGAATATGCTCACGCGATGGAAAACAGTCTCGGGAATTTTCAGGAATACATGGAGGTGTTTGAAAAGTACCCGAACATGGCGGGCGGCTTTATCTGGGACTTCGTCGATCAGTCAATTCGGAAAATGACAAGCGACGGTCAGGAGCGCTGGCTTTACGGCGGTGACTTCGGCGAGGAAATCTCAAATAGATATTTCTGCGCAAACGGCATCGTAGCGGCGGACCGCACGCCGCATCCTTCGTATTACGACGTAAAAAAAGTATATCAGCGCATTAAGGTGACGCCCGTTGACTTGCATAGCGGTGTTTTACGGATAGACAATCTTTACAGCTTCATTGACCTCTCAGAATTTATCACGGTATGGACGCTTTTAGAAAACGGTAAGGCTATTATTAAAAATACGCTTGAACCGCTTTCGATTTCCGCCGCCGGTAGCCTTGAAATAAAGCTCGATTTTGCTGATATTGTATTTGGCAGCGGCATGGAGTATCATTTAGACATAGCGTTTCTCGTGAGCAATGATACTCTCTGGTGCGAGAAGAACTATCCCCTGGCCTTTGAGCAGTTTGAAATATGCGAAGCTCGGCACAATCCGAAGCCTGTAGTGAGTAACGAGCTGAAAATGACGAAGAGCGGGAACGAAATCACCGTTCAGGGCGAAGGCTTCAGCGTCGCCGTTTCCCGAAATGACGGCAGCATTTTTTCCATAGATTACGGCTTTGGCAATGTTCTACGCTATCCCCTTAGGCCGAACTACTGGCGGGCATATACCGACAACGACCTCGGCTACGCAAACTTCAGACCGAAGCTCGAAGGTCTTCTTGCCTATCCTGTAAAAAGATGGCGAAAAGCAACCGAAAAACGCAGAGTATGTTCTGTCAAGTTTAGCTGTGACGCCGGTATTGCGGTGATAATATTCAAGCAGAGGGTCCCCTGCTGCAGCGGAAACGTTTTGACGGAATATAAAATTGACGGAGACGGAACCGTTTTTGTCAGGCATGAAATCCTTCCGAAACGCGATATGCTTCGTATCGGCTTTACAATGGCGCTCAGGCGCGATTTCAGCCGCTTTACGTGGTTCGGCAGAGGTCCGCATGAGAACTATTGCGACCGCAAAACAGGCTCGCCAGTCGGCGTCTATTCCGCCGACATTACAGATCTCGGACACAGCTATATGCGTCCGCAGGAAAACGGCAACCGCACAGACCTGCGCTGGCTCGAAATCAGCGATAAAAGTGGGGACGGTCTTTTGATTACGGGCGACCATTTCAATTTCAGCGCCTGGCCTTATTCTCAAGAGGCGCTGGAAAAAGCAACGCATCAGCACGAGCTGACGGCGCAGGATTTTATAACCGTAAATATCGACCATATGCAGTGCGGCGTCGGCGGAGATTTTCCCGGTGTTGCAAAGCTCCATGAGCCTTACATAATTCACAAGGGCAAAAGCTACGTTTTCGAGTATACAATTTCAGAAATCAAAGCATAGAACATTCAAAAGAGGTGCGTTAAATGGGCTTTCGCGGCGGAAAACTGCTCTACAAAAAAGAGGGACGCAATATTTCGGTGGATTTTGTGCAAAGCATGGAGACTGAGGATTTCAGCCTGTCATATGGTGAGTCGTCCGAATACGGCGGCGGGCGCACAAGCGTCGTACTGACACCAAAAACAACGTTCACCGTCACGGACTGCGCGCTTCTGACCGACGAAAGGCTCTCCTTTGAAAATCCTGTGTTCCTGAACGGCTATCAGACCTGGACGGACAGCGGCGAGGTAACACTCGATTACAGGATTCCAAAGCTGAACGTACTTGCCAAGCCTTTAATCGGAATGTACGGCGACTACGGCTTCCTTAAATCCGCGCACGGCAGGCTTCACAGCTGGACTTACACCTATATCCGCAATAATAACGACGCTTCGATTACGCTTTACGCCTCCCTTTCCGAAAAATCCGGCTATACGGTTTTCGAGTATGATAACAAAGAGAAAAACCTGCGCGCTAATAAGGACTGCAAAGGATTTGACCCTCCTGTCGGCGTCCAATTCGTAATGTTTGATTTTTTCACAATGCATGCGGACGAGACGACAGCTTTCGACAGCTGGTTTGCAGCGGCAAGTATTCCGAAACCGCGCGTCGAATCCTGTACCGGATGGACGAGCTGGTACAACTACTATACTGCCGTAACGCAGGAGGATGTGCTCGAAAACCTTGCCGCCTACCGCTCCCGTGCGTTCCCGATTGATTATTTTCAAATTGATGACGGAT
>Ga0209639_1003249_pt1 | contig 11147 bp, 9 predicted proteins | sample EPASupsiteHSE605_FD_187268 | JGI IMG/M metagenome (GOLD analysis project Ga0209639, IMG submission 187268) | Bioremediated contaminated groundwater from EPA Superfund site, New Mexico - Sample HSE6-05 (SPAdes) (version 2) | ecosystem: Environmental > Aquatic > Deep subsurface > Groundwater >...
GTGGCCAAAAGTGAACAAGGCTTAGGCAGTTCATTTGAATTTACTGTTCACATAGAAAACTTATAAGTTAATATAAGTTATGCAGGATGTATTTCTATTTATTTAGAGATATGTCCTTTTTATATTATATGAAAAAACCAATATTGTTCAAGTATTTTTTGTTCACAATTGTTCAAAATCACAACATATTAATGCCATGTTTTTACAATATAATAAGGATTATAAAAAAGGATGAAATTGAGAGGTACAGATATGTTAAACACAACTATAAAATATGAAGATATAACACTAGTTTGCGTAACAGCACAGTTTGAATGTGGGTGACTAATTAGAGAAGGTAAAAGAATTGCAGACAATTCAAATACAAAATTATATGTGATCAATGTGCAGCAAAAATGTGAGTGGGGAAAAAAATTCTGTAAAGAATTAGATTATCTTTGCAGAATTTCTAAAAACTTAGATGCAGAAATGCTCATTTTCTTTTCGGATAATCCTATTGATATAATTAATGATTGTATTGAAAGAAGAAATGTAAAACATATTATTTTAGGTGACAGTGAAATAAAAGCTAGTATTTTGAAAGAACAATTGTATATAAAATCTAAAGGAATTGAAATACATATTTGTAAATATCAATGAAAAGGAGTTAGAGCAAAATGAAATTTAAAAAGATAACAGCAACTATTTGTGTAGCAACGATTTTACTTTCTGTGATTAATCCGGTTTATGCTGAAACCGCACCTTATACGTTGCCTGGTGATTCAGATAATGAAGAGGTGGAAGGGATTACAGAACCTTTAACACTATCCGTAGATTCGGCGGTTAACTATGGACTAGAAAATAATAAGAGTATTGAAATACTAGAAAATAAAATTGATCTTGCAATGATAGCTTCACAAAATGCTAATTCAAATGCTAATGATTTAAAAGATGCTGAGGAAGCACTTGAAGATGCAGAAGATTTACTTAGTGACAAAAAGGATCAACTTGAGGCAGCAAATAATTTGTTAAGTAACGGTAAGGCACCAGCATCAATACCAGTAGATGTAGGTGGTAATTCTATCGTTATTGCAGCAGGATCAAATATAAAAGAAACATTAGTTAAATATGGATTATCTGATACTGTTGCAGAAGCTACAGCAGCTGCAATAATAAAGAAATATCAAACTTCACTATCTGAGAGCAGTACTGCTTTAAACGAAGCAGAAACAACACTGGAATTAAAACAAGAAGAATTCAAAGCAATATTATCAGATGCATCTGAATCTCTTGATACTAAAATAAATTATGGCAGCCTCATTGATCTTGATGCAGATGATGCTAGTGAATTAATGATTACTATGGCTGGAGTAAATCTTAATGTCACTAGATATGCCAAAGGTATTTATAAAAATCAAATTGCAATGTTAATTAAGAAAAACTTTTACGATGCCCTATATGCAGAAAAAGTATTTGCATTAAAAAAAATCGCTATGGAACGCGGTGAAAAACAATACAATATGGTAAAACTATCTTATGAAAATGGTATGAAAGCAAAAGATGATATGCTGCTTAGCAAGATGTATTATGACGGTACAATAGTTTCATGCCGTTTAGCTGAAGCAAATTATAAAAATGCTATTTTTGAACTTAAGGAGAATATGAACTTAAATATGGATGTTGAAATTATTCTTGAGGATTCAATGCTTAATGAAGTTACAGAAGAAAGCTTAGATGATGGTTTAAAATCTGGTTTGACTAATAGAGTTGAAATTCAACAAGCTCTAGGGCAGCTAGTAATCTATGAGTTAAATGAAGAAATACTTGACTCATCGAAATACAGAGCAAATACTAAAGGAATGAAAGAAGCAAAACTTTTAAGAGAAGGAGCAGAATTGCAGCTTGATAAAACAAAAACCACAGTAAAATCAGAAATAAATCAGTCATATGAAATGATGGTTGCAGCTGGAGAAATGTTAGAAGCATCAAATGAGCTTGTTAAAAATGCTGAAGAAGTAGTCAAAATTGCTAATATAAAATATGAACAAGGTTTTGGTGCTGAAAATTCATTATTGAAACAAATGAATTTAGAGGAAAGTTCAGGAACAATTGTAGAGCTCATTGCAGCTCAAGAAAAGTTATCAGAACTTGAAGCTCAAGTAGCACAAATTAGATACAGTTATACTATGGCAAAAATAAAATATTATAATGATGCAGGAATACTCGTTTATTAAAATTGGTTTATTTAAATTAGAAAGGGTGAATATTATTAATGAAAAATATAAAAGTTACACTTAATAAATATATAAACAGAAATTGGATTAGTAAAAATATAAAAAAGATTGCAATAGCTTTTGTTCTTATTGTTTGTTTTATTGGTATATATAGTTCAACAAAAATATATGGAGGAAATTTAGAACAAGATACATCTCAAGGTATTGTTTATGCTAAAGATGTCAGCATCAACACTAAAATACCAGGACGAATTGTTAAATTTTATGTTGAAGAAGGGCAACAAGTTAAAGCTGGTGACCCAATAGTTGAAATATCCAGTGAAGAGCTTCAAGCAAAAAAATCACAACTAGAAGCACAAATTGCACAGGCACAAGCAGGAGTGGATGCTTCTCAAGCAGTAGTTGATATGGCAAATGGAGCTTATCAAGTAGCATTAGAAAAAGTTGAGCAAGCTGGAGCAGGTGTTAAAGCTAGTGAAAGTCAGAGAGATATGGCAAGCGCTGTAAATGAGAAAGCTGAAAATGGTGCACGAACTCAAGAAGTGGCACAAGCAGAAAGTGCATATAATTTATGGAAATCCACATACGATAGGGCAGTTGTTTTATATGATGGAGGGGCAATTTCAAAGCAAAAGCTTGAAGAAATCAAAACTCAAATGGATGTATCTTTTCAAACTTTAAATATGGCAAAAGAAGGAGCAAGAACGGAAGACAAAAAAGCAGCTAGTGCTCAATTATCCTTGACTGAAGCTGGTATATTATCTAGCAAATCTTTGCTTGCACAAGCAAATGAAGGCGCAAATATTGCCCTTGCACAGGTAAACCAAGCTATGGCAGGACTTGTTGCAGCACAAGGCAAACTCGACCAAGCAAAAGCAGGTTTACAAGAAGTTGAAGTTTATTTGAAAGATACAGTTATTAAATCACCAATGGATGGAACTGTTACAACAATCAATTCAGATGAAGGAGAACTTGTATCTACTGGTACTTCCATAGGTACTGTTAGCAATTTAGAAAAGTGTTGGATTGATGTGAATTTAGACGAAGATAAGTTAAATGGAATAAAAGAGGGGCAAATCGTAGAGGTAACTCTTACAGCCTATAAGGAAAAAACTTTCGAAGGTACAGTAGTTACAATTAATAAAGAACCTGATTTTGCAGTTAAAAAAGCAACCAATGAAAATGGTAATTTTGATATTGTTTCATTTGGTGTAAAAATAGAGCTTAATAATTTAGATGAATCTGTAAGACCTGGCATGACTGCAGTTGTCAATTTTGCAAATTAGGATGTGGGTAAAATGTTCATAAATAGCTTTAAGGAAGAGTTCAAAAGCCTTGTTACAAATAAAATGAATTTGCTGGTATTATTTGTTTTACCATTTCTTGTTGTAATTTTACTTGGGGTACAATTATCTAAAGGTGTAATAAATAATATTCCAATAGCAGTAATTAATTATGATGATTCAACCTTTAGCAGGCAGTTAGTAGAAAAATTTGATCAAAACGAAGCATTTAATGTAGCATATTATCCTGATAGCGAACAAGAATTAGAAGAATTAATGAAAAACAGTAAAGTTCGCGCTGGAGTAATTATTCCAAAAAACTTTTATAATGATGTTGCAACATTAAAATCTCCAACAGTTTTAATGATTTATGATGGAAGCCATATGTCAATTACAAGTACAGCAAAAGCAAAAACAACTGAAATTCTCTTAACTTATAAAGCAGGTGCTACAATACAACAGTTAACTACAAGGCTTAATATGTCCTATAAAGAAGCCTATAACATTGCTCAAGCCTTTCAGTTTAATAATAGGATGATGTATAATCCATCAAAAAGCTTTGAGGATTTTTTATCGCCAGTTTTATTAATAGGATATATTCAAGCAGCAATAGCACTTGTAGCCACTGTGTCTGTTAATCAAGATATTTTTTATAAAAAAAGAATGAAAAGATTAGGATATGCGTCAGGAAAGATTTTATTTTATACTTTATGTGGAAGCTTTAGCTTTATGGTTTGCATAATGCTACAAATTGCTTTGTTTCATGTACCTTTTAAAGGTAGTTTAATAAGTGCACTTATACTATCTATCGGATTATGTTTTTCAGTAGCTGCTTTCTGTGTATTAATATCATCATTGATAAAAAATAGAATGGTTTGTTTGGTTGGTGGTGCAGTTATATTTATTCCAAATTCGGTTATGGCAGGAACAACTTGGCCATTAATATCTATGCCTGCAGGATACCAAAGCTTTGCTAGATACATGCCATTTGCTCATTATGCGAATAATATTAGGGATATTTATTTAAAAGGATTATCATTAGGGCAAGTAATGAATGATGTCATATATTTATTTGTATTTGGAACAATAGTATTAATTTTTACCGAGTTAGTGATGATTATTGCTGAAAGCATTGACAGCGAGGGGGTGGCAGAGGATGATTTACCTAGAAGCATTCAAAAGAGAATTTAGTTCAATATTTAAATATAAAGGAATGATTATTCTTCTTTTTATAGGACCTATTTTCTTGACGTTATTTTTTGGAGGAGTGTATTACAATGATTATGTTAAAGACATCCCTATTGCTATTTTAGATGAAGATATGTCAAGTTTAAGCAACCTTGTTGGTAATTATTTTTTATCCAATGAACGCTTTGAAATTACAAATTATCCATCTACAAGAGATGAGCTTCAAAAACTTATAGATGATGGTGAAGTACAAATGGGTATTTGTATTCCAAAAGGATTTGAGAGCAAAGTTACCACATATCAATCTTCACAAATATTAGCTATTACAGATGGTTCAAATATTGTTATAGCAAACAATGCAATTGCTCAAGCAACATTGATTACTCAATCAATATCTGCTGGAATAGAAATGAAGCTGATTCAAGGTAAAGGTGTAACACCACAAATAGCTGAAGATATTTCACTTGTTTATAATATAGAAGAAAGAATGCTCTTTGACTCAAAGATGACATATATGAATTATTTGATAATTTGTTTTTTAGCAGTATTTATACAACAATTAATGCTTTCAGCAATGGGATCAACTTTTATTAGAGATAATGAGTATATTTCAAATGGGAATGTAGTACAAAAAGTACTAGCTACTTTGAGTTCTTGCTTCGTTGGTATATTGCCTGCAGTGGTTATATGCATGTTCATTTTATTAAAGTTATTTCATGTACCTATGATTGGAAACATATGGACTGTTATAGTATTGACTATATTTTTTGTTATTGCTCTCACAGGTCCGTCACTTTTGATTGCTTCCATGACAAAAGATAGAGTAAAATATTCACAATTTTCATTTATGCTTTCTCTTCCTACATTTGTTTCTAGCGGCTGCGTATGGCCTGTTGATCAAATGCCGAAAGTGCTTGAAATTATCATTAGAGCATTTTGGCCAGTAATTAATTATGCCAAGGTTGTTCAAGAAGTTTTAATAAAGGGTATGAGTTTTATAACAGTTGTTCCTAATATACTTCAATTGGGCCTTTTTAGTATTATATGGTTACCTATTGGTATTATATGTTATAAAAAAGCATTTAAAGAAAACACAATGAAAAATCAAATAGTTAATGCTGATTGTTGATTTTTATAAAATATAAATAATAGCTAGATAAAAGTTATAAACTTTTCTGGCTATTTTTTTAATACAATCTATAATATAATTTTAAAGATATTATGTTGTCTTTATAACATGGAACAAATTGTATCTTTATTTGTCGTATATAATGATAAAGTTTTACATTATAATATAACTTTTAAAAGTAGGGGTACTGTTATTAAAGAAAGTAATGTGGTTGCAGATACTATGACAGCTGCATACTCTTTTTCTTTGTCATAACTTTCTGCTAATATTGAAGTCATGGCAGAGGCAGGCATGGCAGTCATAATAATAACTGTATTTATTGCTTTTGATGAATCTATTAGAAGCATAGATATTAAGTATATTATTATTGGAATAATTATTAATTTTATGATAATTCCATAATATATTGTCCAATCTTGTAAATGGTTTTTAATTTTAACATTTGAAAGTATTACTCCAATAATTAACATGGACAATGGACCTGTCAAATTTCCAATGCTTTTTATGCTGGATAATATCGCACCCTTTAATTGTATATCAAAGACCATGATTATTATTCCTATAAAAACGGCAATGATTGATGGATTAATTAAAATTTTTTTAATTTCAGTTATAAGTTTTTTATTGTTAATGTTTCCTTCAAATAACATAATTCCATATGTCCAAATAAATATTACAAAAAACATATTAAATATTGACCCATATATAACACCCTCTGAGCCATATATTGAATTTAATATTGGAAAACCAACATATCCAGTATTAGTAAATACATTAGCAAAATGTAATATTGTTTTTTTATCATCTTTTATTGGAATTAAAAAAAGGTATGAAATAACTGCCATTATTATATAAGCTATAAAACTATAATAAAATGTTTTAATTACATTTGACTTAATAGTATTATCATATGTAAATATAAATGAAGAAACAATCATAAAAGGTAGTGCTATTTTTATTAATATATCTGTTAATCCTTTATTTATTTCTGCAGTAATGATTTTTTTCTTGCTACCATAAACACCAACTAATATTATAATAAATAAAGAAAAAACACTTTCTATTATAACTGATATCCCCAAAGTAGTACCCCCTGTTTTTTAGTATTTAATATTTTATGTTGAAAATCTATTTTGTTACATAGATAATATAATTGAAATGATTTGGGAGCTAAGTCAAGGTCCTAACAAAGTACTTTTAAATGCTCTTTATGACGGTTTAAAATAATTGATTTAACTTGATTTATTTAATTAAAGAAAGGCAACTACAAGTTGCATTTAGAAACAATAAGTTGGTTTACCTTTCTATCGAGTAATGGTACAATTGCTCATAAACCGAAAGGAGTTATAAAATGAAAATAGGTGAAAAAATAGCTAAGGCAAGAAAAAATGAAAATTATACTCAGGATCAATTAGCTGAGTTATTGGAAGTTTCAAGACAAACTATATCAAAATGGGAATCTGATTTGGCTTTCCCAGAAACATCTAAGGTAGCAAAATTAGCTGATATACTGAAAGTAAGCTGTGATTATTTATTAAAGGAAAATGAAGTGTCTACAGTTGAAGCAACAATGTCAAGTACAAATAATATTGTAATCGATTGGACTAAACTATATCCAATACTAGTTGAATATCAAAACATTGTAGATTGTAAGCAATATAATAGTATATTCACTGAAATGATAAAAGAAATGATGACAACTTATAATTACTCTCTAGAGGATACTATGTTAGTTTTAAAAGACTTGTTTTACCAAACATATTTAGAGATGCAGAAGTCTGGAGACTATAAATAAATTAAATTTTAGATTAGCATAATACATGATGAAAGCACTTCGTCTTTAAAAATTGAAGTGCTTTTGTTATATGAATTTTCAAAGTTATAGAACCAGACTTGATATAAAGTTCAAATAAATTATATTTATGAAACGTAATTTAAACAGTTTGACAAAAGTACTTTTATAAATTATGATATTAATAGTAAATAATATGAAAACCGAGGTAGAGTTATGATGTATAGGATGAGAGGAACTAATAATATAGATGTTAAAGCAAGAAATAAAGAGAATATAAAAAGATTACTTTTTAAGCAAAAATCTATGACTAAACAAGAAATTGTAAATGCATTAAAACTCAGCCTTCCGACTGTTAATCAAAATGTAAAGGAATTAATTGATGAAAATTTGTTGGACGAGTCTGGTACATTAGAATCATCAGGAGGGCGAAAGCCGCAATTAATTAATTTTAAGTATGATGCTAGAAAGAGCATTGGCCTTGATATTTCTCAAAATCATATTCATATTGTAATCTTAAATTTATCAAGTGATATTATATGTGAAAAAAGAATTAACTGCATATTTGAAAATACGAAGGAATACTGGAGTTACTTAAATAAATTAATGGAAGATCTTTGTTTAACAAATGAAATTAATATGTCGCAAGTTTTAGGGATTAGCATCACTTTACCTGGAACAGTAATTCCTGATAAAAAGATTTTAAAACTTGCACCTACATTACAAATTAAAAATTTAGATTTAAATGAGTTAGAACAATATTTTAATTTGCCTGTTATTTTTGAAAATGAAGCAAATGCTGCAGGCTTTTCAGAGGTATGGAACAGAGAAATTATTAATGATGCAATTTATCTTTCAATAACTAAAGGTGTTGGAGGTGCAATTATTATTGATAACACTGTATTCCATGGTAAAAGTGGATGTAGTGGTGAATTTGGACATTTTATAATACAAAGAGATGGAAATAAATGCAATTGTGGGAGCAATGGTTGTTTTGAAGCATATTGCACAGTTAATGTTTTAACAAAAGATACTAATGGAGATATTGATGAATTTTTCAAACAAGTCAAATTAGGAAACAATGCTTATATTAAAAAGTGGGATGAATATCTTGACTATTTAGCCTTAGGATTACATAACATAAAGATGATATTTGATTTAGATATAATAATTGGTGGAGATATAAGTGATTATTTACAAGAATATGTGGAAATATTAAAAGACAAAATGAAATCATTAGTTGAAAATGATAAAAATATTGATTTTGTTAGAATAAGTCGTCATGGTAAAAATGCATCTGCAGTTGGTGGAGCATGTATGATTATTTCTGATTTTTTATAATATTTTAGTTTATCATTCTGAGACGTAGTCGAAGAATCTATCTTTTCAACACTTAAGAGATTCTTCAATTCTTTCAGGATGACACAAAAATGGTTTGTCAATAGTATGAGGATTTTTAATTTTATTTTTATCACTAAAGTTTGGAAAAGGCTTGCATATTTTTTGTTATTGAATTATAATTAAAGCACATTAGTAAAACTAGTTTATAAAAGTATCTAAGGGGGAAAACGTTATGGGAGAAATTTTTAGTGGTATTCCAATTATTGACTATGAAGGGCCAACTAGTAAGAATCCATTAGCTTTTAAATTTTATGATGCTAACAAAATAGTTTTAGGAAAACCTATGAAAGAGCATTTACCATTTGCTATGTCTTGGTGGCATAATTTAGGTGCAACAGGGCAAGACATGTTTGGAGTAGGAACTGCAAATAAGAGTTTTGGTATAAAAAATGATGCTATGGGATTGGCTAAGAAGAAAGTCGATGCTGGTTTTGAATTTATGAATAAGCTAGGGATAGAATACTTCTGTTTCCATGATGTTGACTTAATACCTGAGGCAGACACATTAGATAAAACTTATAAACAGTTAGACGAGATTTCAGATTACATATTAGAAAAAATGAAAACTAATGACAAGAAGTTGTTGTGGGGAACTGCAAACTTGTTTAGCAATCCAATATTCATGAATGGTGCTGGAAGTACAAATGATTCTGAGATATTTGCATTTGCAGCGGCACAAGTAAAAAAAGCACTTGATATTACCATAAAATTAGGGGGACGCGGTTATGTATTTTGGGGAGGACGTGAAGGTTATGAGACTCTTCTAAATACAGACATAAAGTTTGAACAAGAAAACATTGCCAAATTAATGCATATGGCTGTAGATTATGGAAGAAGTTTAGGATTCAAAGGTGATTTTTATATTGAACCAAAACCGAAAGAACCTTTAAAACACCAATATGATTATGACGTTGCAACATCAATTGGATTTCTAAAGGATTATGGATTAAATAAGGATTTTAAAATTAACATTGAAGCAAATCATGCAACATTAGCAGGTCACACTTTTCAACATGAACTTCGTATAGCTTCTATGAATGGAATGTTAGGCTCCATTGATGCAAATCAAGGAGATCTGCTATTAGGATGGGATACAGATCAATTTCCATTTAATGTTTATGAAGCAACGTCTTGTATGTATGAAGTACTTAAAGCAGGAGGATTAAAAAATGGCGGATTCAACTTCGACGCTAAAAACAGAAGACCTTCTAATACTTTTAAGGATATGTTTTATGGTTACATAGAAGGCATGGATACTTTTGCTATTGGGTTGATAAAAGCTTCTAAAATCATCGAAGACGGGAGAATTGATGATTTTGTTAAACAGCGTTATTCTAGTTTTAATTCAGGAATTGGTTTGGATATAAGAAGTGGAAATGTCGGATTAAAAGATTTAAGTGAATATGCTTTAAAAAAACAAAAAGCAAATATACCAGAAAGCGGATCTCAGGAATATATAGAAAGTATTATAAACACCATGCTTTTTAGTTAATTTTCAATAAGAAAGTGATTTTCATAATTATTTTAATGGGAGATTAATAATGAATTACTTAATAGGTGTTGATATTGGAACAAGTGGAACAAAAACAATACTTTTTGATGAAAACTTAAATATTATAGCAAGTGCACAAAAGGAATATCCAATGTATCAGCCTCAAAATGGCTGGGCTGAGCAACTACCTGAAGATTGGAAAAAAGCATCACTTGAAACTTTAAAAGAAGTTATCAAAACTTCTAAAATTAATTCTGAAGAAATTAAAGGTATTGGATTGTCTGGACAAATGCATGGCCTTGTAATGCTTGATGAACTTGGTAATGTGATACGTCCATCTATTATTTGGTGTGACCAAAGAACAGGTAATGAAGTATTTGAAATTACAGAAAAGATTGGCAGAGAAAGACTTATTGAAATTACAGCTAATCCAGCTCTTACTGGCTGGACAGCAGCAAAAATTTTATGGATAAGAAATAACGAACCTAATAATTATTCTAGCTGTAAACATATTCTTCTTCCGAAGGATTATATTCGCTATGTTTTAACAGGAGAATTTGCTACAGAATATTCAGATGCTAGTGGTACTCAACTTTTAGATGTTCCAAATCGCTGCTGGTCAGATGAACTGTTGGATAGTCTTAATATT
>Ga0209639_1003250_pt1 | contig 11143 bp, 8 predicted proteins | sample EPASupsiteHSE605_FD_187268 | JGI IMG/M metagenome (GOLD analysis project Ga0209639, IMG submission 187268) | Bioremediated contaminated groundwater from EPA Superfund site, New Mexico - Sample HSE6-05 (SPAdes) (version 2) | ecosystem: Environmental > Aquatic > Deep subsurface > Groundwater >...
CCAGAATAGCCCTTAATCTGCTCAGAAAGAGCAATCTGAAAATTGGAATAAAAAGCAGGCGTAAAATGTGCGGGTGGGATAATGACTTCCTTTGGGATATTCTAAAAAATTAGATGCGTTTGCCCTGGGCGTAATACCAAAATGACTCTGTATTAATTAGAATTCACATTGGTATAAGATTCATTCTTAACAAAAACTGTTTCCATCAAGAAAAACCCCCTGCTTTGGTTCTGTAGCAGAGGGTCTCACTGTTATTTTAAACGGAAATATTATCCCATTATTTTACAAACAAGATCAACAACACGATTTGAATAACCAAATTCATTGTCATACCAGGAAACAATTTTCACCATATTTCCACCCATTACCTGAGTAAGTTGTGAATCGAAAATCGAAGAGTGAGGATTCCCAACAATATCAATGCTTACAATTGGTTCTTCAACATATTGAAGAATCCCTTTCATCTGACCTTCTGCAGCGACTTTCATTGCTGCATTGATTTCTTCTTTGGTTACATTACGTGATAATTCCACCGTTAAATCAACCACTGACCCATCCGGAGTAGGAACACGCATTGCAAAACCATCAAGTTTTCCTGCTAAGTCAGGCAAAACAAGGCCTACTGCTTTCGCAGCACCTGTTTTGGTTGGAATGATCGAAACTCCTGCAGCACGTGCACGACGAAGGTCTTTATGCGGTAAATCCAGAATCATCTGGTCATTGGTGTATGAGTGAATTGTATTCATCAAACCACGAACAATTCCAAAGTTTTCGTGAAGTACCTTTGCTACCGGGGCCAAACAATTGGTGGTACAGGAAGCGTTTGAAACAAACTGCATTTCAGGTTTCAATACAGAATCGTTTACGCCCAAAACGATGGTTGCATCTACATCGTCCTTGTTATCAGAAGGAACGGTAAGAACCACTTTTTTCGCACCTGCCTGAATATGTTTTGACATTTTTTCGCGGGTACGGAAAATACCGGTTGACTCAATCACTACGTCAACACCCAAAACACCCCAAGGTAAATTTACTGGGTCTTTTTCAGCATAAATGCGAATGCGCTGACCGTTAACTACCAAATGATCCCCATCTACAGAGATGGTACCATCAAATCTGCCATGAACAGAATCATACTTTAACAGATAACCCAGAGTTGCAGCATCTGTTAAATCATTAATGGCGACAACTTCAATGTTATCACGTTTCAACAGGCTGCGGAAAGTAATGCGTCCGATCCGGCCAAATCCGTTGATTGCTACTTTGGTCTTTGCCATAATATTTTATATTTAAAGATTTATAATCACTGAATGCCAATAACTTACATCTAACAATTGACATCACAAAAAGTTATTCAAAAGTATTAATTATTCTTGAGTGCACGGTTGTTAAAGGTGTTTTTCACGAAATACGTGTAAGAACTAAAAGAGCATGACTCTTTTAGTTCTTTAAATCATTGTTTCTCTATCTATTAAAGATCAAGGACAACTATTTTTCGTTATAGATTACTGTTAGCAATGTTTTCCCTACAATTTCGAGCGTTTTGAGATCTATTTTTGAAAGGTTATCCTCCACTGTATGCCAGTAGGGATAAAAGTGTGATTCTGTAGTGGCATCCCAATGAATGATATCAATGGTCGGAATCTTCGCTTTTTGGTTGATATACAAGTGATCATCAATAATTCCGGAAGTCTGCTGAGTAGAAAAATAGCTTTCATACCCAATTTTTGCGGCAATATCCCAAACTTTTTTCATGATATCGGGAGCATAATACATCGATGTTTGTTCCATCGTAAAATATGGATTTTTCGCACCAACCATATCCAGTAGAATACCATATTTAGCCTGATATCCTGGTTTATGAAAATTTTGAGCCCAGAATTGAGACCCCAAACACCAGTTATCACGTCCTTCGGCATCAGTACCCTGTGGTTCTCCCTGATCTTCAAGGTCAAAAAGAATAATATCAACACCTATTGCAGGATTCTGCAGTTTCAGAATGCGGGCAACTTCAAGTAAAACCCCCACTCCACTGGCTCCATCATTTGCTCCGTCAATTGGTTTATTATGATTTGCCGGATTAGGGTCATGATCTGCTACAAAGCGTGAATCCCAATGTGCTGATAAAAAAATGCGATTGTTGCTTTCTGGATTAAAAGATGCGATGATATTTTTTCCCTTCATCATTTTGTCATTCCAGGCTTTCATTTCAAAATTCTGAACAATTACAGTGGGAGCATATTTCCTCATCGTTTTTTCGAGATAGCTTGCACACTTTTCGTGAGCGACTGTTCCCGGAACTCTGGGGCCAAAATCAAGTTGTGCTTTTGTAAACAGAAAAGCTGAATCGGCATTTAATTGTGGAAACGAAGTATTTATTGCCACTTTATTTTCTTCAGCAGAAGTTGTTTCTGGCTTGTTTTTTTTACCTTCACATGATGTTAAAAACAGTGCAAAAACGGCAAGCAGGGTGATTCCTTTCAAAATTGATTTCATCGGTTTGTTATTTAAAAAATCGTTCAAAAACATGTTAGACCAGACTAAATCCGGATTAATTTATAATTCACGTTGATAATATTTCCTATCCTTCGAAACTCCAGGTTGAACCGTCTTTACTATCTTTAACTGTAATTCCAAAAGCATTAAGAGCATCGCGCAAACGATCAGAAGCTGCATAATCCTTGTTCGCTTTAGCCTGAACACGCAGTTCAAGTACCATATTCACCAACCCGTCAATCAGTTCAGCCTGATTCCTCGACGTTTCATCTTCTAAACCTAACACCTGGAAAATAAAAGTGTTGAATACATCTTTTAATTCTGCAATATCAGCAACTGTCAGACTTTCTTTCTTATCATTTGCCGAATTAATAATCCGCACTGCATCAAACAGATGAGCGATTACCATCGGACTATTGAAGTCATCATTCAAAGCTTCATAACACAGTCTTCTGTACTGAAACACATCTACATTTGAACTTTCAGAAGCTTGAAGTGTATCAAGCGTTTTAATAGCCTGAAGCATTCGTTTCATACCTTTCTCAGCAGCCTGAAGAGCTTCGTTGGAAAAATCGAGTGTACTACGATAGTGTGCCTGAAGAATAAAAAAACGGATGGTCATCGGACTATATGCCTTTTCGAGAGCGTCATGGTTGCCAGTAAAAATGTCATCGAGGGTAATAAAGTTGCCAAGCGATTTTCCCATTTTCTGACCATTGATGGTAATCATATTGTTGTGCATCCAGTATTTGCAAGGTTCATGACCAAAAGCAGCCTGTGTTTGCGCAATTTCCGACTCATGATGGGGAAATAACAAATCCATTCCACCACCATGAATATCAAAAGTTTCGCCAAGATATTTACGACTCATAGCAGAACATTCGAGATGCCAGCCCGGAAAACCATCGCTCCAGGGGGAAGGCCAACGCATAATATGTTCAGGTTGTGCCTTTTTCCACAATGCAAAGTCTGCTGAAAAATGCTTTTCATTCTGCCCGTCCAGATTACGTGTTGTTGCAAGTAAATCATCCAAAACACGCCCGGAGAGTTTTCCGTACATATAATTTTCGTTGTATTTGCGAACATCAAAATAGACCGAACCATTCACTTCATAAGCATATCCTGCTTTCAGGATTTCTTTGATCACTTCAATCTGCTCAATGATATGCCCTGATGCACGCGGTTCGATACTTGGATGCTTCACATTCAGTTTATCCATACTTGCATGGTAACGGTCGGTAAAATATTGCACAACTTCCATGGGCTCAAGTTGTTCCAATCGAGCTTTTTTTGCAATCTTATCTTCTCCTTCGTCGGCGTCATTTTCGAGATGGCCCACATCTGTGATGTTTCGCACATAACGAACTTTATAACCAAGATGTAGCAAATATCTGAATACCAAATCAAATGTAATTGCAGGACGGGCATGACCCAAGTGTGCATCTCCATAAACAGTAGGACCACAAACATACAAGCCCGCAAAAGGAGCATTAAGAGGTTCGAAGAGTTCTTTTTTTCGATTTATCGTGTTGTAAATCTGCAACTTTGTATCCATATCTATTGTTTGTTTTTATAATCGTTCATAAAGGTATTTTCCGGAAATTCTTCTAACAGTAAACCAAACCGAGCAAAAACCTATCAGCATAACAATGCCGAAGACCATCATGAAATCTGTTCCTTGTAGCAATACAGGATATGCATCCACTACAAATGAGCCCCCGTTTCCAGTATTTAGTTTTACAATTCCAAAAGATTGCTGAATCCAGCAGATGATTCCTCCGGAAAACAAACCTCCCAAACCGCCGCTCAACGAAAGTAACAATCCTTCATAAAGATAGATTTTGCGAATTTCGGAATTTGTAGCTCCTAAGCTCTGAAAAATAGCGATATCTTTTCGCTTATCAAATATAAGCATTGACAATGAACTCATTACATTAAACGCAGCAATAATTAAAATAAATGTAACGATGAGATAAATCGCCATCTTTTCTGAATGCATCACTTTATACAACAATTCTTGTTGCTGATACCGATTTTTTACCGTGAATTTCACCCCTAGTAACCGGCTTATTTTTTGATGAATATCATCTGTTTTTGCATTCGGTTTTAGTGCAATTTCCAATGAAGTAAGTTCGGTTGGATAGTTAAGAATTTTCTGCGCAAAGCGAAGAGGAACAATAACATAACGTGAATCAAAATCTTGTTGAACCGAAAAGCAGCCGGCTGGTAAAATAGCTTCGGAATTAAACGCATTTTCGGGATTTATCGAAAATCCTGCATCACGATTGGGGACATAAACCCAAAGTGGTTTCGAAATATTTTTACGGTTAATCGCCAATGAACCCTCCACTCCTACCCCATAAACAGCGTAGTTGGTATTTCCGCCAGTCAAACGATATTGTCCATCCAACATCATGGTATCGAGACGACTTCGCTTTTTAAAATTTTCGTCAACCCCTTTCAGCGTGATAATTTGCTGATTCTGACCGTATCGTACAAGTGCATTTTCCTCAATAATTTTCGAAACACAGTAAACACCAGAAATTTTTTCAATTTCGACAAGCGGAACTTTTCGAATATCAAAAGTTTTCCCTTCGGCCGATTCAATCAACAAATCAGGATTGAACGTATTAAACAGCGTTTCCACGAGATTTTCAAATCCGTTAAACACCGATAAAATAACAATTAAGGCAGCAGTAACCACACCAATTCCAATAGCCGAAATTGCCGAAATAATATTAATGGCATGATGCGACTTTCGGGCAAAAAGATAGCGTCTGGCTATGAAAAAGGGTAAGTTCAAGGGTATTATGATTTTAGGAGCTGGTCAATTTTCTCAATATAATCAAGACTGTCGTCGATAAAAAACTCCAGACTTGGAACTATGCGCAACTGATTCTTTACGCGTGTACCCAGATGAAATCGAATTTCGTTCTTCTTCTCTTTCAACATCTTAAGAGCTTCATCTTTATCACCCATGGTGAAAATACTTACATAAACTCTCGCAATGGAAAGATCCGGAGTAATTTTTACTTTAGTGAACGTAACCATATATCCTTTGAATGTTGCCCGGAATTCGCGCTCGAATATCTCGGTCAAATCCTTTACTAACAATCGATTAATCTTGTTTTGACGTGTTGTTTCCATAGCCGGCAAAGTTACAAATTTTCCCCTATCTTTGCATAAACATTTGGAATCAGGCATTTATGTTTCCCAAATCGTTTTTCATCTTCTAACAATCTGAAACACCTTCTCTTCCGGTAATTTTGAGCATCCATGAAAGAGCTTTTCCGATTATTCCGCTATATCAAACGACATTGGGTGAATGTTATTTTTAACATCCTTTCCAATTTAATGTTCGTTTTTTTCTCGTTTTTCTCACTCACGCTCATTGTGCCTTTTGTAAGAAATATATTTGGCATGTCAAAGCCAGTTCCTAAGCCGGAATCCTTTGAACTTTCATCCGACTCCATCATCAACAATTTTAATTATTTTATTGGATCTGTATCAAAAGAATACGGAGTATTCAGGGCTCTGATTGTAGTTGCAGTTGCCTTTATAATTTTCTCCTTCTTATCAAATCTGTTTCGGTATTTGGGTATGTATTTTCTGGCACCGATACGTAACGGGGTAATCCGGGATATTCGCAATGATGTGTATAATAAGCTTTTAATTTTACCTCTCTCCTTTTTTTCGGAACAACGCCGGGGTGATATTCTGTCCAGAGTTACCGTTGACGTGGGCGAAATAGAATGGAGTATTGTAAGCTCATTGCAAATGATGGTAAAAGACCCGTTGAACATCCTTGTTTTCTTCACCGCTTTAATTATCCTCAGTCCACAACTTGTTCTTTTTGTGCTGATTGTTCTTCCGGTAACTGGTTTTATCATCAGCAGGGTGGGCAAAAGTTTGAAACGTAATTCGGAGAAAGGGCAGCGGAAACTGGGTCATTTACTTTCAATGCTCGAAGAAACCATTTCTGGGTTACGTATCATCAAAGCTTTCAATTTCATTAACGGAGCATACACCCGTTTCGATGAAGCTAATCAGGATTATAGCAAAGTGATGACCAAGGTTTATCGCCGTCGTGATTTGGCAAATCCGGCAACCGAAATACTTTCCATTGTCTCATTAGTGTTAATCATTTGGTTTGGAGGTAATTTGGTAATTGAAAAAAAATTAGAAGCCGATACGCTCATTTTATTTATTATCGTGTTTGCGCGAATGATTCCTCCGGCACAAAGTTTTGCAGGAGCATTTTACAACCTTCAGAAAGGTCGCGCAGCCTTGGGCCGAATCAATGAAATCCTGAATGCAGAGGAAGTAATTCTCGAAAAGGAAAATGCGGTCGAACTCAAAGATTTTCAGCATGAAATCTGTTTCGAAAATGTTCATTTTTCCTACCGGAGTGATGAACAAAATAAGCCCATCGAAGTACTATCAAACGTAAGTTTCCCGGTTAAAAAAGGGAAAACGGTTGCATTGGTTGGCTCCTCAGGAGCTGGAAAAACCACTTTGGTTGATTTGCTTCCCCGCTTTTATGATGTTGACAAAGGGAGAATTTTGATTGACGGAATAGATATCCGTAATCTAAAAATCAATGATTTACGTGGAATCATGGGAATTGTTTCACAGGAAACAATCTTATTTAACGATACTGTTTTGAATAATATCGCGTTTGGCCAACGAAACATTAGTGAAGAACGGGTTCGGGAAGCCGCCCGCATTGCCAATGCCGAAGAATTTATCCTGAAACTTGATCAGGGGTACCATACTCATATCGGCGACCGTGGACTAAAACTTTCCGGAGGACAGCGCCAGCGCATTAGCATTGCTCGTGCTGTGTTGAAAAATCCTCCCATCATGATTCTGGACGAAGCAACTTCCGCGCTCGATACCGAATCGGAAAAACTCGTACAGGAAGCTCTCACACAACTGATGAAAAACCGGACTTCAATCGTGATTGCCCATCGTTTATCCACCATTTATCAGGCAGATGAAATTCTGGTTCTCGATAAAGGAAAAATCGTGGAACAGGGAAAGCATCAGGAACTTATGCAGCAAAACGGCATTTATCGAAAATTAGTTGATATGCAATCATTTAGTTAAATATCTGTAGTATGAATTCGCTCAAAGATAAAATCAAAAGTCTGGCGCAACAATTTAGCGCCGAAGCCATTGAAATTCGCCGCCATCTGCATAAATATCCGGAATTATCGATGCGGGAAACCCAAACATCTCTGTTTCTCTCACAAAAGCTTACCGAATATGGAATTGAACACCAAACCGGAATTGCAAAAACCGGAATTGTGGGACTCATCAAAGGTCAGAATCCTGAAAAAAAGATCATTGCATTACGTGCCGATATGGACGCATTACCCATTGTTGAACAAAATAACAGCGAATATTACTCTGTAAACCAAGGGATAATGCATGCTTGTGGACATGATGCACACATGACAAATCTCCTAATGGCTGCAAAAATTTTACACTCTCTTCGCAATGAATTTGAAGGAAGCGTGAAACTCATTTTTCAACCTTCCGAAGAACAGTTCCCGGGAGGTGCCAGCATGATGATAGCCGAAGGCGTTTTAGAGAATCCAAAACCACAACATATTCTGGGACAGCATGTTTTACCAACTCTCGAAGCTGGAAAAGTCGGATTAAAGCCAGGCCAGTATATGGCTTCCACTGATGAAATTTATCTTACCGTAAAAGGGAAAGGCGGCCATGCTGCTACTCCCGAGCTAAATATCGACCCGGTTGTGATTGCTTCGCATATCGTAGTTGCACTTCAGCAAATTGTCAGTCGTTACGGAAAAGCAAATATCCCAACGGTTCTGTCATTTGGCAGAATGATTGCAGATGGCAGAACGAACATTATCCCCGATACCGTAAAACTTGACGGAACTCTTCGCACTTTTGATGAAACATGGCGTGCAGAAGCTCATAAACGTATCGAATCTATTGCCAAAGGGATTGCCCAAGGAATGGGTGGTAACTGTGAAGTATTTATCGACAAAGGATATCCATTTCTGGTGAATGATGATGTGCTTACACAACGAACGAAAGAAAAAGCGATTGAATATCTTGGAAAAGAAAATGTAGTAGATCTGGATCTAAGAATGACGGCAGAAGACTTCGCCTATTTCTCACAACAAGTACCTTCCTGTTTTTACCGTTTAGGAACAATGAATCCTGAAACAAACGTTGTAACAAACCTCCACACAAGTACCTTCGATATTGATGAAACCAGCCTTACTACAGGAATGGGACTAATGGCCTGGCTGGCTATCGAAGAATTGAAATATTAGGCTTGATTCTGATTACAACTAAACAACCAGTGCTAAATATTACGGATTAAGAAAACTTTATATACACATACTAAAATCTATCGGCATTATATCGTTCCACTATTTTGACGGTATTCCGGAAATCCAGAGCAAACCATTTACGACAGCCGGAATTGCAGCCTGATTATGATCTTTATCATGAATCAACTCCAAATCAATAAGCTGAGGAGCACTTCCCTCATTTTTCATCTCTATCATCATCTGTTTCGAAATTTCAACAGGGATTGTCTGATCATCTTCGCTGTGATAAAATTGAACAGGAATATTTGTTTTCCAAGGAGTTATACTATTTTCCAGCAGCAAATTTCTATATTCAGCATATTTACTGTCCGATTGATAATTTATCCGGAATTGATTATTCAGCAACAATGACAAATTGGTTGTAAGCGCAGAATTTATTGCTCCACTTTGTTTTTTCTTATCAAATAATGTCGATATTACATTGGCATAGTTTGGCTGAAAGAAATCAGTTAAAGGATTTGAAATCAGGTTTTTTTGTTTATAGGTATTAAACATATAGGCAAGCAAAAATGGTTCAGGATACTCCTGACAACTAATCACATATTGATTTAATGCCGGAAGATTAAACGCACCAGCTCCGCAAACCGATGCTTTGAGGTCAAAGCCGGAGTTTGAAACGGTTTCCAGCTCTTTGTGCAAAGCAAGTGTTGCCCAACCGCCAAATGAATAGCCTAACAAATACAACTTTGAAGACGGTTTTGATTGTGTGGCCGAAACATTATTTACTTCTTTCACAGCCAAAAACATATCAATAAGACTTTGTACAATCTCATTTTTTATAAGATACGGATGGATTTGTGATTTCGATTCACCAAACCCCGGATAATCAGGAATTACGGCTATATAACCCATCCCGGAAACCATGGATACCAGTGTAAACAATAATGATTTCGGATCATTGGAAGGAGCCAGACTATCACAGGTTATGGTCCCGTTTTGAAAACTCAGAATAGGCAAACTATCATTCACCTGAGGAAAACAGACTAAACCCGATGCAATAATCTCTTTCCCTTCAAATTTTGTTTTATAGCTAAGCTTGTAAACATCTGTCCCATATTTAATTTTTGGTGTAAGTACCCCTACCTCAGGAATATAATTTGCGGTAAATCCAAATGTTGATATGATTTCCTGTTTTGAATAACTGAACAATTTTTGTGCAGATACAAGATATTTCCCCTGTGGCTTCGGAGATGTAAGTGTTTCCTCTTCTTTGGTGCATGAAGCAACTAACGTTACAGTAAACAATAGGGCTAAAAGCAATCTAAGACATCTCATTCTCAGTATTTTTAACAAAAGTAGATAATTTCTTTTGATTGTTTAATTTTACCCTCATAAAAAACGGAGTGACGAATGAAGGTAAAAGGCAAGCATTATCGTACAGTATGGATGGAAGGACAATCAGTATTTATGATTGAGCAAAATAAGCTTCCATTTACATTCGAGATTGTGGAATATACTGACTACAAGCAAGTTTGCAATGCTATCAAGACAATGGTAGTCCGGGGAGCTGGCGCTATTGGAGCTGCCGCAGGGTTTGCGATGGCTCAGGCATATCTTCAGGGAATGAACCCTGAAATTGCAAAGCAAGAAATTAATACTACCCGCCCTACTGCCCGAAATCTCTTTTACACCACCCAAAAAGTGTTTGAAGCCGGACTGCAAAGTCCGGCAAAAGCAGTCAAAATGGCTCAGTTTTTAGCTGATGAAAATGTGGAACAGGCAAGGTCTATCGGAATAATCGGTTCCGAACTTTTCAAAAGTGGAGCACGGATCCTCACACATTGCAATGCCGGATGGCTTGGTTTTGTAGATTACGGAAGTGCCCTTGCTCCTGTTTACGTAGGTCAGGAGCAGGGGAAAAGTTTTTTGGTATATGCCGACGAAACCCGCCCACGCAGTCAGGGTGCCCGATTAACAGCGTGGGAACTCTCTCAGGCTGAGATTCCGCATGTGATTATCCCTGACAATTCCGCAGCATATCTGATGGCAAAAGGAATGATCGATGCCGTAATTGTGGGTGCCGACCGTATTGCCTCAAACGGAGATACAGCTAATAAAATCGGAACACTGGAGAAAGCTATCGCTGCGAATTACTACAAAATTCCTTTTTATGTTGCAGCCCCCTCCTCTACCTTCGATCTAAACTGTCCTGATGGAGAATCTATTAATATCGAACAACGTACAGAAGAAGAAGTTCTCTACCAAACCGGCCCGACAAAAGATGGAAAGATGGAAACCATTCTGGTCTGTAATCCGGGCTCCGTTGCAGACCA
>Ga0209639_1003252_pt1 | contig 11132 bp, 7 predicted proteins | sample EPASupsiteHSE605_FD_187268 | JGI IMG/M metagenome (GOLD analysis project Ga0209639, IMG submission 187268) | Bioremediated contaminated groundwater from EPA Superfund site, New Mexico - Sample HSE6-05 (SPAdes) (version 2) | ecosystem: Environmental > Aquatic > Deep subsurface > Groundwater >...
TCTGCAAAAGTCTGATCTTTTCTTCAATGGTTTTAGAAGAGATAGAACGATATACAATCACATTTTTATCTTGACCTATCCGATGTGAGCGACTGAGTGCCTGAATCTCCGCAGCTGTCAGATCTTTTTCAAATGTAAATATAACTTGTGAAGCCTTTTCTGTCACTTGTATACGGTCATGTGGCCACAGATGATAGCCTTCGATGCATGGCCGGATATAATTATCAATAGTATTGGAGGGCACAGTTGAGTGGAAGACTTTGAGCGTTTTCTCCTTTGAATAATTCTTCATTAGTGAATGGTCCGAATAATTGACCGTAAGTGCCAGAATCTTCCCGGAAGATTCATTCATTTGCAAACCCTCAGATGACGATCCTATAGCTATTTCTGTGATGGTTAACGCTCCAGACGGTCCCTCATCCACTATAACTGGAAAGTCCATCCTCAGGGAATGTAAATTTAAATTAGCACTATATTGTGATTACTGCTTGTTTTGATTATAATTAGTTGTTATATTTGCTTGAAATCACAGTATGTTGTGATTATTGTATGTTTTGATTAAAATTAGTTGTTGCTTTTGCTGAAAACCCAAAATATTGTGATTATGATGACAATTGGAAAAAATATTAAGGCACGACGTAAGATGCTTAAGATAACCCAAAGAACTCTTGCAGAACTTGCTGGAGTAAGTATTAACACACTTACTAAGATTGAAAGAGGCGAAGCCAATCCGTCATTCGAAGTACTGGAAAAGATACTTGACACAATTGGATTGGAGATTAAAGTTGTTGTAAAAGGAAATAAATAGTTTATGAGAAAAGCCGCGGTGTATCTTAGAGGAGAATTTGCAGGAGAACTAACAGAGATCTCTCGCGCAGAGTATCTGTTCAGATATGATGATGATTATTTCACTAATCCTGCCAAACCGGCAATTTCTCTTACATTAAACAAGTTGCAACAGGAGTACAAATCAGAGTTCTTATTTCCATTCTTCTTCAATATGTTGTCGGAAGGGAGTAATAGAATATCACAATCGAGAGCACTTCATATTGACGAGAATGATCATTTTGGAATATTGCTTGCTACTGCACAAAACGATGTGCCAGGTGCTGTAACTGTTAAACCTTTGTAATTTATGAACACATTAGATAGATGTCCATCAACTTTAGCTGCAGGGTTTGACGCATATTCTCCCATTGCCCGAAAGAGATTGGCAGAAGGAAAGAGTATTTCGCCAATCCTCCCATATGGACCTGTTTATGAGAATGAGGAGGAAGCACAACTTTTCGAGAAGAATAGAGAAAGAATATCGTTGTCTGGTGTACAGAGTAAGTACTCAATGGTTATAAAGAATGGTAGATTTGAATTATCCCAGGAAAACGAACAGGGTACATACATATTGAAGCCAAAATTGAGTACATATCGCAACAGAGACTTTAGTCCGGCAAACGAAAACCTGACTATGCAGCTTGCAGAACAAGTTTACAATATCGAGACTGCTGCAAATGGGTTGTGCTTTTTCTCAAACGATGAGATGGCTTATGTCACAAAACGATTTGATGTTGCATCTAATGGCAGCAAATACAGGAAAGAAGATTTTGCATCTTTAGCAGGGTTGACATCTGAAAATGCCGGAAAGAACTATAAGTACGATGTTCTTAGTTATGAAGAAGCTTCGGAAATCATCAAAAAATATGTTCCTGCATGGAGAGTTGAAATATTAAAATTCTTCGGGATTATCGTTTTCAACTTCTTATTCTCAAATGGGGATGCTCACATAAAGAATTTCTCTTTACTTGAAACACCGGATGGGGACTTCAAGTTAGCTCCGGCCTATGATCTTATCAATACTAGAATTCATTTACCGGACGATTCAATATTTGCACTCGATAAAGGTTTGTTTAAAGGAGGAGATAAAACACTCTGTCCAATGGGGATGGTTACAGGAAAATCCTTCTTTGAGTTAGGGAGAAGAATAGGCTTACCGGAAAAGATGGTAAAAAGAGAATTAGAAAGACTCTCTGCTTCATACGAGAAGACTGAAATACTTATTGCAAATTCATTTCTGTCTGATGATCTGAAATCACAATACAAAACTATGTATTATATGCGGAGAGATTCGTATTTAAAAGCCTTTACGTGACACTAATCTTACTCTGCCAGAGGCTTTAGCAGATGTGTGATTTATGATAAATTCGTAATTCTTTGGTGAATAACCCGGATTATAGCTTTCATTTAATTTGCTAATATTTTTTAAAAGGTTTAATAATTGGTACACCCAGTGTACCTTCAGGTTCCTGAATATGCAATAGCGAAGCAATGGTAGGAACAATATCTTCGACGTATACCTCTTGGTTAGATTCACCTTCACAGATATGCCATCCATAAAATAACAACGGAACATGTGTGTCATAATCGTATGATGAGCTGTGCGTAGTGCCGGTTGAATTATCTTCTGAACCATAATTTGCGGTTAGTTCAAAAATAATATCTCCGGATAAAACAGGGTTAAATCCGTTGAGTATGAAATTAGACATCGATCGTTCAGGATATTTGCCTTTAAGCTTTTCTTTTGTGGTAATAGTAGCTATTTCAGGATACGTATCCAGCATATGAGTTACCAGATTTAAACAGAAAGAATGTATTTCGATCTTCTGCTTGTTAATTATGTCGTGATTTAGATAAATGTTGCCGTCGTGAATCTTTTCTATTAATCCCGAAACTCCATATTGTTTTTGACAAAAAGCATTTAATGTGCGCTCCATAGAATTGATGTCAATAAAACCCGTTGGCACATGGTTCGCTTTAAGATAGGCCGAATTGGGTTTAACTGCATGATCAGCCGTAAGAAAGAGCAAGTAATTGCCCTTGCCAGGATTTTTATCCAATTCGTCAACAATGCGTGACAATTGCTTATCCAGTTTGATGTAAGTGTCCATTATTTCCATTGAATTCGGACCATATGCATGACCGATATAATCGGTCGATGAATAGGAGACAGCAAGAAAATCTGTGTATTTTCCCTGACCGGTTTTCTCTTGTTTTATTAGATCGATAACAAAGTCTGTTAGCAGTTCGTTGCCAAATGGTGTATTTTTAATAAGTTCAAGTTTCTCGCTCATGTTGTGTTTGCCGAAAACGTGCGGAAAGGTAGTTTTTCCTTCATCGAACACATCTTTTTCACCGGGACCATCATCGGGCATTACAGTTTCGTATTCGCCTTGTGCCAGAGATAATGTCCAATCCGAACTCATAAGCTTTGCTGGGATTTGCTTTTCATTAAACTTGTTTACCCACTGTGGCAATTCCTTCATATAATAGGTTGATGTAACAAAGTTTCCAATAGCCCCATCATACCAGTAAGCAGCATCAGCCATATGTCCACCTGGAAGAATTGCCGCCCTGTCCTTAATCGAGACTGAAAAAACTCGCGACAAACCATTATTTGACATTTGCAATTGATCACCAATGGTAGATGTTTTCAGATTTTTTGGAGACATTCTACCGGAGGCATCATTAGCCCCTACAGTACTATAATTAGTATCGCTCACACAGTATAGCTCTTTTTTTTGAAACCTGTCGTACCAGTCGTTTGAAATAATTCCATGATAATATGGCGTTGTCCCCGTGTAAATACTTGCATGACCGGTAGCGGTATATGTTGGTACATAATTATACTGTGCATAGGTAAAATTCATACCTTGATTCATCAACCTTTTAAATCCATTTTCACCATACTGATCATAAAACCGGTACAGATAATCATACCTCATTTGATCTATAACTATACCTATAACAAGCTTGGGTTTATTGTTGTTGGTATTGGATAAATGATTACAGGAGCCCAGTGCTAGAATACACACTGCTATTATTGATAAAAGTCTCATTATAAATAGTTTATTTAAATAAAATGCTGCATGAAGTTATGGCATTAATGTTTTTAAAATGTTAAAATAATAATAATTTATTGCTAAGAACTTGACAAAATTTTATAAATATCATGTTAGCACGAGCAGTGATGGAACAGGAAGGGAAAGGCGACCTTCTTAATTGACAGAAAGCGTAATGATATAAATATTGTTCTGCCCACACTTCCATTTGGTCATGTCCATAGAAAGTGTATAAGGATCTTTGTGGAGGGACAAACCAACTACAAGCTTCTCTATTATGTCTTAATCAAGTACATATTCAGCCATAAGCCGCTGTATCCTGCGCAAGAAGGAGGAGCAGTCTGCATCTGCCTCGAACGCGCATGCCAGTTTACTGAATGTTACTCTAAACAACAATTTAAAAAATTTTAAGGCGGGTAATGCCATTGGTTAACTTTAACTTAACAAGAATGATATTAAATCGTATCATGAGAGATGTTATTTCGCACTAACAAATCAAGCTATTTAATTATTATTTTATGAGAAGAAAATTTTTTTGTTTCACGGTTCTTTCTTTGTTTATTGTATTTCTTTGCCTTGAGTTTCCTTTGCAAGCTCAGAGCCAAACCTTAAAGGGTCAAGTGGTGGACAACAACAATACCCCATTGATAGGGGTGAACGTAGTCCAGAAGGGGACTTCCAATGGTTCCGTTACAGATCTTGATGGATATTTCTCATTAAGCGTTCCAAAAAACGCTATTATTAAGTTTACATATATAAGCTACAGAAATCAGGAGATAATCTGGAACGGATCATCAGACTTGAGAGTGGTGATGGAAGAGGACAGTGAGCTACTCAATGAACTTGTTGTTACAGCAATAGGGATAAAGCAGATAAAAAGAAAAATAGGCTATTCTACTCAACAGGTAAAAGAGAATGTTCTCCAGCAATCCAATCCCATAAATGTAGGTTCTGCCTTATCGGGACAGGTAGCCGGGCTCAGGATAACTAATCCCACGGGGATTTTTCAGCAACCGGGAATCCTACTTAGGGGTAATCAGCCGTTAATAGTAGTAGATGGTATTCCAATGGAGTCAGACCTGTTTGATTTCTCTGCAAATAATGTTGAAAATATTGATGTTCTTAAAGGTACTGTTGCATCTGCGCTTTACGGAGCAAGAGGTAAGAACGGTGCCATTATTATTACAACTAAAAGCGCCAAAAAAGAGGGTCTGGATATCAATTTTACAATCTCTTCCATGGTGAGTGCAGGGTATACTGTTTTCCCTAAAACTCAAACAGAGTATGGGAGCGGTTCGCAAGGACAATATGAGTTCTGGGATGGTGCAGACGGAGGCATCTCAGATGGCGACATGACATGGGGCCCAAAATTTTCACCGGGTCTAATGGTGAAACAGTGGAACAGCCCTATACGGAACAAGAAGACCGGAGAGGAGATTCCTTGGTGGGGTGACGTGTCAGGTTCTGTATATGATAACAGAGCTCTCTATGAAAGGGTCCCAACCCCTTTTGTTCAACATGATAATTTAAAAGAGTTTTTACGCACAGGAGTGATAAGCCAGGGTAATTTCTCTATCGCAAACAAAGGAGAAAAATCTCAAACTTATCTTTCGGCGAATTTTGCGCACCAGAAAGGACAGGTGCCTAATACAAGTGTTACTTCCGGAGGGTTGATTCTGAATTACAGTGCAAACCTATCAGAAAAACTTACCCTCTCAATCAACAGCACTTACAATAAGGTTTACTCTCCAAACTATCCACGTTATGGTTACGGACCAAAAAACCACATATATACAATACTGCTCTGGATGAGTGATGATGTTGATATAAAAGATTTGAAAAAGCATATGTACAGGCCGGATATGGAAGGGTACAGACAGGCAAACTACAACTATGCATGGTACAACAACCCATATTTCATGGCCAACGAAGCATCTCAGAACCATAACAGAGATGTGCTAAGCGGACAGGTAAAACTAGTTTATAGCATTCTGCCACATTTAAAAATTCAAGGAAGGACGAGTGCAAGAGTAGATACACGCTTTGAGGATATGAAGGTGCCAAAAACCTATATGAATTATGGCGATTCAAGAGTCGGGGACTACAAAAACTGGAATACTCGCAACACAGATTTCAATTCAGACTTGCTAATCAGCTACGAAAAAAAATTCAGCGATGTCATAGGCATTGAAATTAATGCAGGAGCATCTTCATTCTACAAAAAATACGACCAACAGTACCAGTCAACGGACGGGCTCATAGTCCCAAAGGTTTACTCTCTTTCCAACACTGTTGGACCTGTCATTGCCTCTAACTATCTCTCAGAGAGAGCTATCAATAGCGTATATGGATCTGTGAATATTGATCTCTTCAAATCAACATATCTCACTTTTACTGGCAGAAAAGACTGGTCCTCAACACTACCTGTTGAGAATAACTCCTACTTTTATCCCTCGGTATCCATAAGCAACGTCCTCTCAGATTATATTAATCTTCCAAAAATCACGGATTTCCTTAAAATTTACGGGTCTTGGGCAGTGGTTTCAAACGACCTCTCTCCATACAGATTGAATGCAGTTTACAATAAAGGGACAATGTTTGGCAATTATCAATCTGTCTCTTATCCCGGAGATTTGGCTAATCCGCTAATAGAACCGGAAAAAACAACCTCTTATGAAGCCGGTTTTTCCACATCTTTTGCAAAAAATGCACTTAGTCTTGAGGTTACCTACTTTCATAACAAAGACGAGAATCAAATCATAAACCTCCCCATATCTGAATCATCCGGTTTCAAAAGCAGACTGGTTAACGGGAATGTATACAAAACAAACGGGTTTGAAGTTATGGCAAAGGTAAAGCCTTTTTACCGTTCCAAATTTAAATGGGATATGAGTGTGAACTTTTCCGGACAGACTAAAAGGCTTAGCAAAATATACAATGATAACGACAAGTATGGAGATCTTAAAGTAGGAGATCGTGCAGATGCAATGTACGCTACAGTATGGCAAAAGAGTTCAGACGGAAAACTGATTCTTGGTAAAAACGGTATGCCAATAAGGGACAGTTACAAACAATTTGTAGGAAATCAACTACCCGATTATTTATACGGATGGCATAATACCTTTGAGATAGGACGTTTTAAAATAAACATGGACTTGGATGGTGCAATAGGAGGAACACTTATTTCTACCACAAATCAAAAAATGTGGTGGGCCGGAAAGCATCCAAAGTCAACAACCTGGAGAGATGCCGAATATGCCGCAGGAAAACCGGTATATGTTCCTGATGGTGTTGTTGTAACAGGCGGAGAGCTTAAGAGAGACGTATACGGAAACACTATTTCGGATACAAGAGTATACGAGAAGAGTACTACAGCGGTAAGTTGGCAAAGTTGGTCGCAAAACTACCCATACAGAGCCGTTGTGCTGCCTGAGGAGAGCGAAGAATTTGCAAATACCTTTAGCACCTCATTCCTCAAGCTGAGAAGATTGGCTCTCTCTTATGATATTGCAGAACTTGTAGATATACCCGGAGTATCAAAATTTGATGTAACAATCTTTGGGAACAACCTCTTTGTTCTCAAGAAGATGCCATATCTGGACCCCGATTTTGGCTCAAAAGATAACGACTTGCAAGACCCTTCTGCTCGTTACATAGGTATAAGCGCATCTGTTTCATTTTAAATAATATCATAATATATAAGAAGTATATGAAAGCGATTAATAAATACATAATATCACTTTTCCTTGTAATATCAATTACTCTGTTTGCATCCTGCTCAGATTTTGGAGATATGAACACAGATCCAAACAAAATTACTGTTGCAGACCCTCAGTTACTGCTTACAAACGTTATCTGGTCAATGTTCAACGGGATAGACCAAAACCCGCTTTATGCAACAAGGGTGCTGGTTCAATCCGACGGAGAAAACTCTCTGGTCAATTACAAATGGGACAGAGGTTCCTTTGATGCATACAATAAGTTAAGAGATGTAGTTAAGATGAAAGGAGAGGCCGAGAAAAACAATTCAAAAGGGTATATAGCACTGGCCCACCTGTTCAGGGCAATCTATTTTTACGACCTCACAATGACATTTGGTGATGTCCCATACAGCCAAGCACTTAAGGGTGAGTCGGAGAACATATATACTCCTTCATACGACTCACAAGAGCAAATTTTCAAGGGTATACTCTCAGAACTCAAAATAGCCAATGACTTGCTTCAATCAACCAACGATTTCATAAAGGGTGATATCATATACAACGGTAATCCCAAACAGTGGCAAAAAGCAGTTAACTCCTTCAGACTAAAAGTCCTGATGACGCTCAGTAACAGGAGTATAACGATGCATGAGATAAAAAGCGAATTTGCATCAATAGTGAACACTTTGCCTCTAATCTCATCAAATCAGGACAACATGCAGATAATCTATCTCGACAGACAGGGAAACAGGTACCCCCTGTTCAATGATAGCGGATTTGGTTCCGGAAAATATATGGATTCAACCTTTGTAGCATTGATGGCCATAATAAAAGATCCCAGGCTCATAACTTTTGTAACACAAACCAAAAACGCACTTGACAAAGGTCTCGCACCGGACAACTTTTCAAGCTACGACGGCGGAGACCCTCTTAAGCCCTACGCAACAGTTAACGACAAAGCAGTAGCAGGAGAGATATCTAAGCCACACTCAAGATTCTACGCCTCTGCGGTTAATGAACCGAGGGTTCTTATCAGCTACACAGAAACCGAGCTCATCATTGCTGAGGCCATTGTAAGAGGCTGGTTGTCTGGAAATGCAAATCAAAGATACGATAATGCAATAAAAGCCTCGTTTGAATTCTACAACAAATATGTACCGGGATATGAGCGCTATTTGAATGATAATGAAGCAGATAAATACATTAAATCAGATTTTGTAAACTTTGAAAAGGCTTTATCAACAGATAAAAAAATTGAGTTGATAATGATACAGCAATATATTCCAACAATCTTTCAGGGAAGTTGGTCTGCATACTATAATTACCTGCGCACCGGATATCCCTCTTTCAGACTTGCACCAAATATGACGGTTCCAACTCGCTGGCTCTATCCGCAATCGGAATACAACACAAACAAAGAGAATGTTACCCAAGCCATAACTCACCAGTTTGGTAACGACGAATCCATAAGAGGCAATGTGTGGTGGTTAAATTAATTTTAAACTTCAGGTAAATACTTAAAGAGAATGAAAAAAATTAAAATACTAGTATTAGGGATGTTAATAAGCATGAATTTACATGCGCAAGATCTTGACATCAACAACATTCAATTACCACAAATTCAAAGATTACAAGCAAGAAGAACCATCATTGTCCCGGACATTATGGGATATAAAACACTAAAGTGCGATTTTCACATGCACACAGTATTTTCTGACGGATCTGTCTGGCCGTCGATAAGGGTAGAAGAGGCGTGGCGTGAAGGGTTGGACGCAATTTCAATAACAGACCATATTGAACGTCAACCATCCAAACCCTTTATAGGAGGGGATAAAAACTCATCTTACGAAATGGCGAAAAATCTGGCAGACGAAACAGGAATTATTCTAATTCCGGGAGGAGAGGTAACACGCTCAATGCCTCCCGGCCACCTTAATGCAATTTTTCTCTCAGACATAAATATGTTGAATAAAGAAAGCTGGAGAGAAGCGCTTCAGAGTGCGAAAACCGATGGAGCCTTCATCATGTGGAACCATCCTGGCTGGAGAGCACAACAACCAGATACCTGCCTATGGATGGCAGAGCACGAAGAGCTATACAAAAACAAAATGATTCACGGAATAGAAGTATTTAACGAAACTGAATGGTACCCTGTTGCATTAGACTGGTGCATCCAGAAGGGGCTCGCCCCGATTGCCAACTCAGATATCCATGGTGTAGCAGAATACTATTACGACTACGAAAAGTATCTCCGCCCAATGACACTTGTATTTGCCGAGGAGAAAACGAACGAATCAATAAAAAAGGCCCTCTTTGCAGGAAGAACAGTTGCATTTTTTGCAGACATTCTGGCCGGTCAGGAGATATATCTTAAAGCCATATTTACAGAATCGGTTTCGATTAAAAAAGTCGGAAAATCAAAAGACAGTAAAACAGAGAAATTTGAAATTTCCAACAAGTCTCATATCCCATTCAAAATAGAAATAAACAGTAAAAAAAGCGAACTCAGGCCAAATACGACAATAATAATAATTGTAAAAGAGGGTGATAATAAAAAATACAAAGTCACAAATCTTCTTACAAGTTCAAAAACTTGCCTTGAGGAAACATTACCATAATGGATAGATAGCTATAGAGATAAAGTGGCAAACGGCAGGATAATAAATAGTTTTTAGTAGTTAGTTTAGTAGGTTAGTTATGAGCTGTTTGACACTTTTTTTCTATGGTGTTTATAGATCTTTCGGAGGTGCCCAATTTAAACCCGCATGGAGGGCAATTTAGTCCGGCAAGAGCGGTTCGTTGTTTTTTCTATTCTGTAAATCCATCCCTCTTCTATTAAGGAATTATATGGCTCTTGGCAAGTAGTGGCTTTTTTTTGCCAGCTTTCCCATTAATTTTATCTTAATTATTCCTTCATAAATCGATAATATACGCAAGGTACTTTTGTGGCGCTTTAATGACTTATCCGATTAATATGAAAAGAAAAACTAAAATTAAAAAAGTATTATTACTGTTCTTGTTATATGCAGGAATACACTCTACGGTACTTAATGCCCAGAATCACCAAGGTGTTGCTACCGGAATTACAATTAGTGGAAAAGTAGTGGATGTTGCAGGAGAGCCATTGGCAGGAGCAACAATAATTTCGGAAAATACAAACAAAACGGTTATTGCCGATTTTGACGGTAATTTTACCATAAAGAATGTTCCTGAAAAGGGGACATTGAATGTTTTTATGCTAGGTTTTACTAATGCAAGCATCAAATATTCAGGCAGTAAATTACTCTTGATTGAAATGAAAGAGTCCTTACAGTCATTGGATGAAGCTGTTGTTGTAGGTTATTCCACCCAGGTAAAGGCAAATTTATCGGGTGCAGTAGAACAGATTTCCGGCACACAATTTAACAACAGACCGGTCACTAACCTCTCACGAGGGCTACAGGGGCTGATTCCTAACTTAAACATAACCATGTATGATGGAAATCCATCCAGAAGTCCAGGCTTTAATGTCCGGGGTGCTACTTCGATAGGTTCAGGGGGT
>Ga0209639_1003254_pt1 | contig 11128 bp, 8 predicted proteins | sample EPASupsiteHSE605_FD_187268 | JGI IMG/M metagenome (GOLD analysis project Ga0209639, IMG submission 187268) | Bioremediated contaminated groundwater from EPA Superfund site, New Mexico - Sample HSE6-05 (SPAdes) (version 2) | ecosystem: Environmental > Aquatic > Deep subsurface > Groundwater >...
CCTTCGGCGTAAAAATGCTTTGCATTTTTACTGAGCACCCCCTTAACGGCAAGGACGTCCCGTCCTTTGCAATCCTCGTTTTTTATATACTAGGAAGAGAACTTTCCTAGTATATAAAAAAAGTTCTATAGTTATCCTATAGAACTTTAATGTTAATCATTATATTTTATTTATGCTCTAGCTTTTTTTTTAGGTCCAATATATTCAGGAGCATGTGGGTCATTTTCCAATTTCATAATTGTAATTCCCAAGTATCCAAATACTACTGTTGTTATAGGGCTTATAATATTGAAGAAAGCATAAGGCATATAAGCTAATGTTGGAACTTGTAAGAATGTTGACATTGTTGCTCCGCAAGTGTTCCAAGGAACAAGTGCTGAAGTAACTGTACCTGAGTCTTCAAGAACACGTGATAAGTTTCTTGGTGCCAATCCTCTCTTGTGGAATTCATCTTTGTACATTTTACCAGGAAGAGCTATAGCTAAATATTGATCTCCGCAAAGTATATTAACAAATAAACAAGTCACTGCTGTAATAAGAATTAATGAACCAGTGCTCTTTGCATATGTCAATAATTTGTTTGCTATAACAGCCATCATACCTGTAACTTCCAAAACACCACCAAATGTTAATGCACACATAATTAATGATATAGTCCACATCATACTTTGTAAACCACCACCAGTTAACAACTTGTCAACCATTTCATGTCCTGTAGCTGCTTCTACGCCATATTGAAGTGAATTAAGAACAACACCAAAGTCTCCACCTTGTAATACAGTACATATAGCACCTAATATTACACCTATGATTAATCCAGGTACTGCTGGTACTTTCATAGCTACCATTACAATAACTATTACTGGAACTAACATAAGAAGTGGATTAATTGTATATATGCTTTCTATAGCAACTAAAATTTCGTTTATAGCTACAGTATCAATTTCTTGACCTGCATATCTAAAACCAATTACAAGAAAAATTATAGCAGTAATTCCATAAGAAACTGAAGTTGTGTAAAGCATATGTTTAACGTGGTCAAATAATTCTGCACCTGCCATTGCTGGAGCTAAGTTTGTAGTATCTGATAATGGAGATATTTTATCTCCAAAATATGCTCCAGATATTATAGCACCTGCTGCCAATGGAGCTGAAATTCCAAGTCCTTGTGCAACTCCTATAAGAGCAACACCTACTGTACCAGCTGTTGTCCAAGAACTACCTGTTGCTAATGAAACTATACTGCAAAGTATAAGAGATGCAATCAGGAAGAATGTTGGTGATAAAACTTGCAAACCGTAATAAATTAATGTAGGAACGATACCACCTGCAATCCATGATCCTATTAATGAACCAATTATTGCAAGTATTAATATTGCCTGCATTGTGCTGCCGATAGATGCTACAATACCATCTTCTATTTCTTTCCAAGGGATTCCTAAATAAAAGATTGCTATTAAAGAAGCAATAATAGCTCCCATGATAAGAGGAATATGCACATCAGCTGCATATACTATGATTGATACAGATAATAAAAATATTGTTATTACTACTGGTATAAATGATATTAATAATGTCGGTTGTTTTCTTTCCTTTGTTTCTTTACTCATTTTTTCCCTCCATAATATATATTTGTGCGAAACTAGTTTAACAAGTGCACTTTGAGATAGCTTAAAATGATAAAAGAATAATTATAGCCCCAATTGCTATTTATGGTAAACCCACTTAAAAATGTAAAAACGTTATCATTTTAGTATTAAAGTGTAAAAGCTACTATTTTTTCAAACTAAGTTCGCTGACTAAAAAATAAACCCTACTTCGATAAAAATAAATTTCATAGGAATACGTTTTAGCCCGTATTTACATAATAGCACAGAAATCATTAATTGTAAATAAGAAAATGAAAATTGCTAAAGTTTTTTTATAAAAAATCACTATTTGTATATTATTCATTTGTAAAATGTATAAAAAACAAAAAAGAACCAAATGGTTCTTTTTTGTTTAAAATTTAAAATATATTTTTTTTGTATTCTATATATAATCCTCTAATTTCAGTCATCTTTTCATTCATTGACCTTTGTAAATCAGATGCTGTTTCATAGTCGCCTAGTTCTAGAGCATTTTGTATCTTAGTAAAAATACTTTTCTTTGTTAAACTGTCTTTCATGAGCTTTGTTTTCAAGTACACAATTTTCTCCCATGTAACTACATCTAAATCTGTTGCATGGTCTTGTTCACTATGAAGTTTTACAAATGTTTTAAGAAGCATTATGTTATCATGAATAATTCTTCCACTTAGTTCATTTTTCCATTTTTCAATAGTGCATAATCTAAATGAATTAATGATTTGATCTGTAAAAACATCCCCTACTTTAAGAGCTTCCTGTTTAGAAATATTTGAGTCAAATCCCTTAACATTTTCCCATACAGTAGCAGGAGCTTTTCCATAAATCTTATTTCTTTCTTCTTCAGTAAAGCATTCGAAAACATCTTCTTCACTTCTATACTCTCTGTTTTTTTCTAAATATACGGCATCTTCTCCATATTTTTTAGAAATTTCTTTTTCTAAATCTTCTGTAGACATTTTAGCTTCTACTACAGTTGTAATACCTTCTAGTATTGCTTGATATGATGCTGCAATTACAAGATAAGTATTAGAATATGGATTAGGTGATCTCATCTCAAACCTTAATGATTGAGGGCTAGTCACATCTCTTATAACACCAATTAATACTGAACGATTTCTAGAAGGAGCTTCCTTTGTTCCACCTAATGAAGTTACTACACATACTGGAGCTTCAAATTTAGGTTTAAGTCTATTAAACGCATCATTAGTTGCTGTTACTATAGGATTAATAACTTCGTAATTTTTTAATAATCCCATTAATGAACCGTAGCCAATTTCGCTCAAATAATCTTTTTTCATATCATTAGGTACAAATAAGTTAATCCTTTTACCAGTTTTTAATCTTACAGCAACTCCTAAATGAGTATGTTCACCATTTCCAGCAACACCTTCAATTGGCTTTGCTTTAAACAAAACTTCTAAACCATGATGTCTAAATTGATCTTCAATTAATTCTCTAACAATAATTTCATTGTCTGCTGTTTGAAGAGCATTTGAAAATCTCCAATCTATTTCAAGCTGTTCCATAACATGAGTTATTCTACCTTTTGCATCTATTCTATTAGTAATTCCACCTACTTCCTTATGAGCCATCTCTGGTTTTAAGTCATAGCGTTCAAGTTGATCCATTATTTTTTCTAGAACAGTTCTTACTGTTCCCATTGTTCTTTTCCAGTATTGTTCTTTTAAAGTCTGTGATGTATATAACTCTTCATAGTCTGCACTTTGTTCAGGAGTTTTAACCCACATCTCAAGTTCAGTTGCAGAAGTTAACAACACTTCATCTATTTCTTCATATTTAAAACCATATTTTTGAGTTAATTCAGGATATTTGTGAAGAAGTTCTTTTAAACTTGTTGTGAAGTTTTCTACAGATTTTTTAAGAATAGATCTTGAACAAACTTCCTTGCCACTGTGAACTATAAAGGAAGGAATTTTTAATGTTCCAACAGGTAGCCCATTTTCATCATTATAATACTCATAATTGTAGTCAATAAACCAAATGCAATTTTTATCAGGTAGAATATCAACTCTAGCATCATTTAATACGGCAATACCTTGAAGTTCCACACTAGATCCGTCTGTTTGTATACCATGAGCCAACATTTCTTCCATATCTTTTAAGAATAATTTAATAGGTATCTTTTCATCAGTACCATTTCCACCTATATCAATTCCCATAAATGATACAAATTGAATTTCTGGATGTTCCTCTAAAATTTTAGTCAATTCAGAAATACTGTGGTGTTCAGGTTTAATCGTGTAAATCATTTTACTCATATACTACCTCCATCTTTAATATTATGGTTTGTATTTTAGCATATCAAGTTTATGATTGCAAGAAATAATATGTATTATTTTAAAATTTATTAAAGAAAAAATAAAAAAACACGAATATTTTTCAAATACTCGAAAAATAAAATTCGTGTTTACGCTTATTAACTAAAATTAAAATTATAATTGCTACTGTTTACATATATCTAACAATTCCGTGGATTCAAAAATTAAATATTGTGGCTTGTTTTTTCTTAAGCTTTCAACTGTATTATAACCCCATGCAACAGATACGACGTCAACGCCTGCTCTGTTCGCTGCATGTATATCTCTTATTTCATCACCTACATATAAAATTTCACTATTACTTAGTTTTTCTCTTCTCATTATTTTTTTCATCTTTGATTCTTTTCCAAACATTGTTGCGCTTGAAATATAATCAAAGTAATCTACACCATGTTCTTCTAAAAACAATTTTACATTAGTCTTTGAGTTAGTTGTTATTATAGCTACCTTTATGCCCAGATCTTTTATCTGTTTTATAGTATCTAAAATATCAGGCTTGCAAAGTTTAACATTTCTTATGTCTTGTGTTAAAAGTTTTTTACCTCTTTTAAGCATAAAAGGTAAATATCTTTTCTTTAATTCTATATATTCCATAAGTTCTTTAGCACTCATTTTCTTCAAATGTCCTAGTTCATCTAATGTAATACTTCTTAAATTGTATTTTTCAGCTAACTTTTGATATATTACAAAATTAACTTCTTCTGTATCCGCAAGAGTTCCGTCAAAATCAAAAAAAATGTATTTATATTTCACCATTATCATCCTTATCTTTAAGAGAGTGTACTCCTATATACTATATTACACTTTTTTACAACAGTCAAATTAAAAATAATTTTTTTATAAAATAAGTTCGCTTATACAAGTAAAACAAAAACTCCTGTTATGGAGTTCTTATTATTTGCATCAGCATAATTGGCAATAACAAAATTAATTCTTATCATCCACTTATAAAGATTTTATTATTTTGCTACAGCTTTTACGTATAAAATTCATATATTCTTCTTCTTCAATTAATTCAGGATAAATGTTTTTAGGTATTAAATCTTTAAAATATTCATTTAATATCTCTTTTGCCTTCTTTATACTAATATGTTTTATCTCTTTTAAATCTACGTTAAATTTATATTCGTTTATTTCATGTTTTATATTATCATAATAGTTTCCAACTGCTTTAGCATCATAGTACTTCAATGTGTTTTTAACTGCAATACTTAGCTTATCATCAGGAAGATCGTGACCATTATGTACCGTTAACCTGCTTGCATTAAATTTATAATATTCATCAAACCACAAGTGTGAATAATATCCTAGAACAAAAGAGCTTTGCTGGAAATTTAATTTTTTCAAATCAAACTTCTCATAAAAATCCCTTACATCTATGTTTCCATCCTCATCTAAATAATGAAATTCTTCAAATGTATCATCATCACTAAAAGTATCAGGTGAAACCATACCGAGTATAAAGCTACGTATGTCTATTTCATCCTCGGAATTTTCGATAAAAATTTTACCAAAGTGCATATGAGTACTAATGGGCGGCATTTGTTTATTAATCTCCTTTATTTATGAATAGTTCTCGTATATTATAACAAACATTTACATCTTTGTACAGTACTATTTACCCAAAACTATTTGTGGAGGTTCAGTTACATCACCTGTATTTGAATCAACAAAGGCTAACCAAAAGCCATAATCGCCACCAATTTCTTTGTTTTTATAAGACCAATTTTTAAAGCCAGTTACCCCTTTATAAGGCTGTTCATCTCGTTTAAATTCTCCAGGTACACCATAAACAAATTTTTTGACATCATTATTTTCTTTATATATACCGAATATGTAATAGCCATACTTTCTCATAAGGCTATGACAAGTTGTGACTCTATTTGACATAGGGTATGGATAATATGAACTGATTATTTGATTGTAATAAGGCAAAAATCCATTTTTCACACCTCTGTCATCATAAGGTATCTTCCACCATGATATGCTTTTTATATTTACTGATAATGGATCTAATTTTTTATAATCTTTTAGAACAGTATATAAGTTCTCTTCAAATTTATTTTTATATACTACTTTTTTAGAAGCAGATTCTACATCAGCTTCTTCAACTTTTATATCCTGAGATTCTATTTCCACTTTTTCAACATTATTCAAAGTGTTTATTTCATCAGTTTTAATAACATCTTCAACTTTTTCAATTTCTGATTCTTTTTCTTCATATTCTTCAAATTCTAATTCTAATTCGGATTCTACTACTTCTTCTGGTTCTGGTTCTGCTTCCACTTCCACTTCAGTTTTTACTGTTTCTTCTATTACACTTTTAATTTCTTCTGTGGCTTTGTCAAGTTGTTCTGTTTTGTTTACATCTTCTTCAACACTCTCTGTTTGCACAGTTTCTTCAAGTTTTCTTATGTCATTGGAATTAATTGCATTAAATAAATTAGCATACAATACTATTTTACTGTCTTTAACTACACCACATACATTGTATTCTTCTAAATTAATGTTGTTATTACCAATAGAAATTGTTTTTTTAATCATTCCTTTTCTATTGTTTACCGTTCCAATTTTTATTTTATTCCTTTTATCCTTATACAAATATACTTCACTTGTTGATTTATTATCTCCTAAATTTTCTACAGATACAATTATAGTACCTCTTATACCTCTTATATCAAGGCGTACATATCCTTTAGATTTGTCTTGTTTGTTTATAGGCTCAAGAAATTTCATAACTCTATAATTATTGTTTTTAATGTTCATGCAAACCTCCTCAAAAATTAATACTGCTACTTTATTAATTTTCAACATATTTTACTTTATATATATGCCTAACTTGTTAATTAATGACTAGTAATAAAAATATTAACCAAATTTTAATTATATTGTAATAATATTGTAATTTTTATATGCTAAATTTAATATTGTATAATATTTAACAATTAATTTAATTAGGAGATGTAAATGAAAAATTTATTGAAACATAAGAAAATTATAATTTTCTTACTTATTTTAATCATTACTATAGCTGTAATTTTTATACGTAATAGAAATAAAAAAGAACCTACATTGGCAGCAAATGTAATTCAATTGCAAAGGAAAACAATAGAACAAATTATATCTATTAAATCACCTTTAGAAGGTATAGAAAAAGCTGAAGTAGTATCACCTTTAAATTATGAAATAATAGATATAAAGGTAAAAGAAGGTGACATAGTTGCAAAGGATCAAATTTTAGCCGTATTAGATAGTGAAGACCTTCAAAAAGAAATATCTTCTGCTGAAAATCAAATTGAATTAACTAAGTTGGAACAGCATGACAAACTAAAGACAACACAGATAGAATATGATAAAGCAGTTCTAGAACTTAGCGAACTTGAAAGGAGTTATAACCAGAATAAAGAATTATTTGAAAATGAAATTATAACTGAAGAAGCCTTTAGAAAAATTGAGAACAGCTTAATAGAAGCCAAAAAATCACTAGAAGGTTATAATGTAGTAGACGGTAAAATAATTTTAACCCCTTCTGAAATAAAGGATATTGAAATTAAAGAACAAGAATTGAGTCAGAAAAAGGAATATCTAGGAAAAGTTTATATCAAAAGTCCTATAGCTGGTACTGTTACGCGAGTAAATGTAAATCTCGGCAGATATGCAAAAGATACAGAAGATGAAAAAGCAATGTTTGTAGTTGAAAATTTAGAAAAACTTCAAATGAAGGTATCTATAAGCGAATTTGATATTAATAAAATTAAGCCCGAACAAGAAGTAGATATATATTCAGATGTATTGAGTACAAATTCTGCAAAAGGAACAGTAGCAAGGATTTCACCTACAGCAGAACAAAAAGAAGCTAATGCTATGGAAAGGGTTATACCAGTTTTGATTGATGTAACAGAAAAACCTGATAACCTAATTGCTGGAGTACTTGCTACTGCTAAAATTAAAGTTGCAAAAGCGGAAAATGTATTTGCTATTCCATCAGGAGCATTAGTTCAAGATGAAAATTCATCATATAAAATATATATCTTAAATGACGACAATTCACTTAAATCAATACCTGTAGAAATTGGACTTGAAACTGATCTTGAAACAGAAATAAAAAGTTCGGAATTAACAGAAGGGATGAAAGTTGTAGTTAACCCTGATATTACATTTATTGATGGTATGATTGTCACACCTAATGAAAATGAAGTCGAATAGTGAAGGTATAGTAATGGAAAAAATGATAAGCATAAAAAATTTAAATAAGATTTATAAAGCTGGCTCTGTAGAAGTACATGCGCTGAAGAATATTAACCTTGAAATAGATTATGGGGAATTCATAGCAATTATGGGGCATTCCGGCTCTGGTAAATCAACCCTTATGAATATTTTAGGCTGTTTAGATAAACCAACAGATGGACAATATTTATTGGATGGCATATCAATAAGCAAACAAAAACCTGATGAATTATCTCTTATTAGAAATAAGAAAATTGGTTTTGTGTTTCAAGCTTTTAATTTGATACCTCGTACAAATGTGTTAAAAAATGTCGAGCTTCCCATGATATATGCTAAAACCAAACCCTCTCAAAGGAAACAGAGGGCATTAGAACTGCTAGAAAAAGTAGGACTTACTGAAAGGATTCACCACCTCCCAAATGAGCTGTCTGGGGGACAAAAGCAGAGGGTTGCCATAGCTAGAGCCATGGCAAACAATCCTCCAATTATTTTGGCAGATGAGCCTACGGGTAATTTAGATACACAATCATCTATAGAAATTATGGAACTTTTCACAAATCTTCATAAAGAAGGCAACAGTATTATCGTAGTAACACACGAGCCTGATATAGCAGAATATGCAGATAGAGTTATAGTTTTTAAAGATGGTATCATTATAGAAGATAGACGGACTGAAAGAGGGTGTTTAAAATAATTTGGTTAGAGAATATTAAAATAGCGTTTCAGTCCATTTCATCAAACAAAATGCGATCTTTACTAACAATGTTGGGGATTATTATAGGAATAAGCTCTGTAATAGCAATAGTTTCAATAGGAGACAGCATGAAAGGTGCGATGAATGACATATACAAAGACATAGGAAAAAATCGTGCTTTTTTGTATTTCTATAGAATGGATGATATAAGGTCTACAGATTTCTTTTATTATGATGATTTGGAACTTCTGGAAGAAAGATTTGGAGATAAGTTATCTTACCTATGCCCGTCAGAATCTGTTCAAAGCGATGTTACTTTAAACAAAAAAACCATTAAGCTGAATATGGAATGTATTGATGCAGAATTTGACAAAGTTCAAGAAATTAAAATGCTTTATGGCAGAATGATTAACAAAAATGATATCGATAGAAAAAGCAAATCGGTAGTATTAGAACAAAATGCCGCTATTAAATTATTTGGCAAAGAAAATGTCGTAGGTAATACTATCAGAGTTAAAATAGATAACAATTTAGAAGATTTATTAATTATAGGAGTATACAAAAAGGAGGTATCACCGATATTATCTCTTCTTCAGGGTCCAAGTACAACTGAGGATAGCTATATCCCATATACTATGCCTTATCCAAGTAGCTACGGCTTTAGTCAATTAGATATATTCATAAATGAAAAATATTCTGTTAATTCTGTTGGAGATGAATTTCTATCATATGTAGCAAATTTAAAAAACAGAGAAACTGAGAATTATCGATTCTATACCGCTCAGGAAGATCAGGAATCAGCAGACGGTATTTTGGGCGGGATGTCTGTAGCAGTGGCTGCCATAGCAGCCATATCATTGCTAGTTGGAGGAATTGGAATTATGAACATCATGCTTGTTTCCGTTACAGAAAGAACTAGGGAAATAGGTATTAAAAAAGCTCTCGGAGCCAGAACTAATGATGTTTTGTTTCAATTTATCATTGAATCGGCTGCCCTTTCTGCCCTTGGAGGAATAATAGGAACAGCTCTTGGTATAGGATTAGTAATGATAGGAGGAGCTTTTATATCTATTCCTATAGTTGTTAACCCTTCTTCGGTTATAATTGCTGTAGTCTTTTCAATGATTATAGGAATATTTTTTGGCTTCTATCCAGCTAAAAAAGCAGCAAAAGCAGACCCAATTGAATCTTTAAGATATGAATAATACTAATCCCAAAAAGACAGACCTTTAATGTCTGTCTTTTATAATTATCTAGAAAGCAAATGAATATGGTAACTAGTTATAAAGCATTAATTAAATTAAGTTTATCACACTAGTTTTTCTATATCATACAAAGAATTTAAAACAAGCCAATTTTGAGGGAAATACTTCATAATATTCCAGTATGCTACTCCATCTAAACCATATTCAGTATATAAATTTAATTTTTCCTGAATGCTCCTTGCATCTTCAAACCACACTTGATGCTGTTTTCCATTCTCGTCATAATAAATAAAGTATGGCGCTTTAGAAACTTCATCGAATTGTATTTGTGTTCCAACATCTGCTGCCAATTCAACAGCCTCCACATTTGAAACAGAATCTGCTTTAGATGTTCCTTGAACAAAAGGCAATGTAAAATCATATCCATAATTTGGTATTCCCATGAAGATTTTTTCAGGATCTATTACAGTTTTAGCATAATCTAATACTTCTCTCACTTTGTCAACTGGAGCAACTGCCATAGCAGGTCCATATGTGTATCCCCATTCATATGTCATAAGAAGCACTTTATTCGATACATCTCCTAAAGCAGGGTAATCATGAGCTTCATATAAAAGACCTGGTTGAGTTCCGGATATCTTAGGTGCTAATGCTGTTATAACTTGATATCCTTCTTCATTTAGCCTAGTAGTTAATTTATTTATAAAGTCTACATATTTTTCTCTATCTTCAGGTAAAATATATTCAAAATCTACATCCAACCCATAGTAATTTTTAGCTTTTAAATTTTCCAATATGTTTTCTATTAAATTATTTTGTACAGTTTCATTATTAAGAATAGCACTTGCTAACTCATTACTAAATGTCCCTTCTTCTGTCAATGTTGAAATCATCATAAGAGGAGCAACACCATAATCTCTTGCCATTTTTATTATTTCTTCATCATCAATTCCGATTAGCTCACCTTCTGGTGTAATACCATAAGTAAACAAAGATAAATATGTTAAATATGGTAGTGTTTTTAATAGAACCTTT
>Ga0209639_1003255_pt1 | contig 11127 bp, 9 predicted proteins | sample EPASupsiteHSE605_FD_187268 | JGI IMG/M metagenome (GOLD analysis project Ga0209639, IMG submission 187268) | Bioremediated contaminated groundwater from EPA Superfund site, New Mexico - Sample HSE6-05 (SPAdes) (version 2) | ecosystem: Environmental > Aquatic > Deep subsurface > Groundwater >...
TCCGCGACGTTGTTGTGAACTGGAATGTCCAGATCACCCAGAAAAACGGTCAGGGCTGTCCAATTACGCTCAAGACTTCTCAGAACTTTGACTTGCACTGGTTTTAGGTCAAGGTTAGTCAGCTGAAGATCTCGCAGAGTAGCCATCTTAACCAGATGGTTTTCCAGCAAGATTTGCTTCTCAGCCAACAGAACCGCATTATTCCGGCAAGCTACGCGGTCATCGTTGAAAGCGTCGAGCCAATGAATTTCAGAAATCCAATCGTCAGCCCAGTCCGCAAGCGCAGAGTTACCCTCCTTGGCTCGGATAAAGTCTCGCCGAACATGATACCAACAAAGTTGACGCTGAAGCTGACCTTCTAAAGTCTTATAAGCACTGTAACGATCCACATTAATAACACCTTGGGCATCTTGCCCAAAATGCTGTTTAGGTACCTGACTGGAACGAGAGGGATCGAGCACAAACACCGTCACTTGTTTTGAAACAAATACCCATAACCACCATCGAAAACTCGTCTTTCCAGGTGTTTCTACAAACACCAACCAGCGCGTCTCATCCGCATGCCAGTGCTTTTGAGCGCGACTTACAGCCACCAATAAATTATACAAGGGGTTGATAAACTTCATGATGGTTTTAAAGGCGCCGATGATGGTACCAGCGTTAACCTCTAAACCCTCCATGGCCCACTGTAGAATCTGTCGATTCAGTGGAATTTGAAAAAAGAACTTTTGGACCATGATAAAACACAAAAAAGCTGTGCTGAATTTGCCCTTAGGTATGATCTGGGGCGGTTTAGCGGCGGTCGTGATCGCAGGAACTGAGCAATCGCACGTCTTAGCCGCTTTCTTTCTTCGGTGTTTTTTTACGATAACCTTTACTTCATAGTCGATCTCTATAGAATCTTCGGTCAAATTAAGATCACGGAAGTACCTCCCGCAATGCAAGCAAATCTTTTGGCCCGTAGGAATCTCATGGATCACTTCAATAACCGGAAAAGCCTTGGGTATCTTTCGCCCATGACCCGTATGGCCTCGCTGCGCTCCTCGCTTTCTCAAACCATCATCCTGTGGAGGGATTCCAGAACTAGGATCATCCTCCTCAACGCCAACACCATCCTTGGAGGCAAGATGTAGTCGTTCTGACGAAGGGGCAAAGAGATCCCCTTGGAGATTACGAAGTTTCGCTTCCATCTCTTCGAGACGAGCGTCACGATCAGCAAGCTCTTGCTTTAAAACAGCCGTTTCTTCCGCAAGTTTTTTAACATGCTCTTTTAAGGCGTTGACTGGACCGCATGCCGGGAAAGTGCACAGTGGTTTCTTCGTTCTTGGTTTCCTCTTTGATGAAGTTGTGGGTAGGTTTTTTTGATCATCTTTACTCATGCTTCTATTATGCCATATGTAAATCGATGTGGCCAGCAGAATTTTATTTGATCAACTTATATGTAGGGCCTTTGAATGGTTTACCGAATACGTACAAGAAAGCAAGAAGGATAACTCCCATTAGAATAAATGATAAATTTCTCTTAGCACGCGTCATTTACTTGTCCTCCTTGTAAAATATTGTTAGCTTAGTTCATAACTCTTGCATACTTTTCTCTGTCATCGATGTCTAAACAGATAAATTATAACATTTCAATAGTGTCATGATATGTAATATTATGTTATTCATTTACTTTATATTTCATGTTTTTTAGGCATTTATTGCACACTCGACCTTGTGCTGGTTGACTTACTAGAGTCTTGTCCATAGGGTACCTCTAAATCATTGCCACCTAAACTAATGCCATATTGTTGTTAGTCACAAGGGAGGGATTGATAGGTTTTGCCAGAAATGAACATTAACCGCAAGGGTTGGCTATTTTTTAAAGAAAGTGGAAAATGACTTGGTTTTGTCACAGAAATAGTTTATGTTTAAATCATTAACTACAAGAATTAGGAGGGAGAAAAAATATGATTAATAAGAATCGGATACTCATCATGGTTATTCTATCAATGACTCTTCTCGTAATATCAGGTTGTTCATCCACACCATCTACCACTGTAGCTCCTCCAAACAGTACTGCCACAACTGTAAATCCTCCGACTACTGTTTCTAATTCCACTGCTGTCACTGCCGAATCAAAAGATAAACTTGTCCCAAATTATGGAGCACAAGGTGCTAAAAGCGAACAGAACTTGACTCTCGAAAAAATGCTAGTCTACGCTATTCAGGATGAATATCTGGCACATGCTGAATATGATTATATCCTTAATACATACGGTAACCAGAAGCCTTTTAATAACATTAAAAGTGCTGAAGAAAAACACATCGAGTCCTTGTCCCTATTGTTTCGTAACTATAAAATTGCGCTTCCTCAAGATACAGCAATAGACTACATTCCTCATCCGGAAAGTCTTGAAGAAAGTCTGAAGGCCGGGGTCCAAGCAGAAATAGAGAACATAGCAATGTATGAATATTTCATTAAGCAACAGCTACCAGACGATGTCAGGATGGTTTTTGTCCAACTTAACGATGGGTCAAAAGGTCACTTAAATGCCTTTGAACGAAGCCTTGGAAAATAGATAACAAAGGGGTGCTTATAAATGGCTCAACCATCGTTTCAAAATTCAAAAGTAATTGTGCCTAAAGCGAAAAAAACTAAGTCTTGGTATAGATCCGCTGTACAAGTTGGTTTCTTTCTTTTAGTCGCGCTGATTTCCCTAAATCAAGCATTAAAAGAGACTGGAATAACGATTCCTTACATAGGATCAGCTTCTTTGCACGCGATCTGCCCCTTTGGTGGAGTCGTATCAATTTACGAATTTGTAACTACAGGACTATTCGTTCAGAAAACTCACGAATCTTCCTTTATTCTTATGATCTCTGCCTTTATCTTAGCTATCGGTTTTGGCCCGGTAATATGTAGCTGGGTTTGTCCTCTGGGTACGTTCCAAGAATGGTTAGCAATATTGGGCCGCAGACTGTTTGGTAAAAAATATAACCATTTTACACCAAACAGCATTGATAATCTTTTAAGATATCTACGGTATATTATGCTAGCGCTAGTGGTCTACGTCACTGCCACAACGACCAAACTAATGTTTCAGGATATCGATCCCTATTATGCCCTCTTTAACTTCTGGTCGGCAGAGGTTGCTTTGCCTTCCGTAATAATTCTCGGAACAACTATTCTCTTATCCCTGTTCATCGAACGCCCCTGGTGTAAATATGCTTGTCCTTATGGAGCCGTTTTAGGTCTTTTCAACTTGTTTAGAATCTTTAAAATTCAAAGAAAGAGTAGTAGTTGTATTAACTGTAAAGCCTGTGACAAAGCTTGTCCTATGAACATTGATATATCCTCTACCACTACAGTTCGAAATCACCAATGTATCAGCTGCATGAAGTGCACCTCCGAACACTCCTGCCCTATCGCAAGTACTGTCGAGTTCTCGACTAAGGGGGAAAAACAAGTATGAAAATCAGATCCAGCATTATGGGCTTGATAGTACCCATTGTCATCTTAGGAAGCGTAGGCGTTACATCCGCTCTTGATCTATGGAAGACCACAAATGACAAAATACCTGTAAAATACTCCGAGGGTACTGCAACAGGTCAATATAATCCTGCTGATATTCGTGGCTCGTATACTTTCGGGGAAATTGAGAAGGTATTTGGGATTCCTGTTGAAGACCTTGGGATTGGGTTTGGTGTCAAAGATCCCGCCTACTATGCCTCCTTCCAGTGTAAAGAGCTCGAAACAATTTATGCGACTTTAGCCGTACAAGGCAAAGAAGTAGGTACCGGATCAGTTCGCGCTTTTGTGGCATTATATAAAGGATTGCCTATTACACTGTCCGATGAAACTTACCTACCCAAGCCCGCGGTCGACCTTCTCAAAGACAAAGCTTCCCTAACTCAAGACCAACTTCAGTTTATCACTCAACATACGGTAGATATTCCCTAACGATCAAGTTCTGAGTTTACATTCAAATTAACTCAAATGTATGAATTTTTAATATTTATTTGCACCCTCAATTATAAAGTCCCTGCCGCAAAAAGGCTTGGGAGTTTTGCTGATAAGTCATGACCTTTATCAAGTTTATGATATTGCCGACACAATCTATTTGATGCATCACGGAGAAGTAGTAGATGAAGTTGAAAAAGCTGATACAACTCAAGAGCTTTTAACCAATAAGATGAAGAATTTAAATCATATTTTAAAATAAGTAGGATTAGTTATGCAAATTAATAATCACAAAGGAAATGAAAAGCCCTTCACACAGTCCCTTCTCTTTACAGTGAATTAAGTGGCTTGGAATTTGGTAATAACCTGGTGTTAAATCCAATTAGTTATGAAAGAAGGCTTAATGACACTAACTTTCTGACAGAAGCAATTAAGGCTGGAAGGCATGCAGAAGATAACGGACAACACTACCACCCTGCTGCAAATAAATGTTTGGACATCTTAAGCCTTGGATTATCTTCGAAAATACAGCTTGAGTCACTTATCTCTAATATAGACATTGCTAGAAGGATTGTTGAAAGATAATATCATATAAAAGCTAGTTATTGATTTGTATATCCAGCTCAAACTAATAATAGAACCCGTTATCAAGCACTAGAGCTTAATAACGGGTTCTGTTTTGGGATAGAAGGAGTTCAGCATCATCCCCAAACTCACTATTAAATGTTAAGCTAAGCCCCATAACAAGAAAAAAAGGCCAGATTTCCTGTACTCTCAGGAACTCTGGGGTTATAATTAGGCCGCGCATCCTTTACTTAAAATAATTTCAAGCTTTTTTAATTATACAATCTTATCGGGCATATATGCTCAGGCTGGCCTCGCATTTTTAACTACGATCTGCTAAATGAGTAAAAAAAGTAGAAAATAGGGTTCACTCCTGCTCCACGTGACAGAAAGAGATATTCAAACGACGAGAGGAGAAATTATTACATGAAGAAAACGAAAAAAGCTTTAGTTGCTTTAGTCATAGGTATGGTTACCGTCATGTTCCCGTTTAACACTTTAGCATCTACTGGGATCGAGACCGAAAGACTTTTCGGCATAGATAAAATTGGAACCGCAATAGCTGTAGCAGACAAAGGTTGGACGACGGCTGACACAGCGATCTTAGTTCCATCAGCCGATGCTAACTTGGTCGATGCCTTAGCCGCTGCACCATTAGCTGGAAAAACGTCTCCTATTCTATTGACTGACAACAACACCTTGACCGATGCTACCAAAGCTGAATTGGTCAAACTAGGGGTGAAAAATGTCTATGTGGTTGGCGCTATTAGCGACGGGGTCGTTGCTCAAGTCAATGCAATTCCTGGCGTAAAAGCTACAGCACTCAAAGGTGCTGATCGTATTGCAACAGCAGTTGCTATTTCGTCTAAATTAATCGCTCCTGCAGGATCTTTCGTAGTAGGTTACTGGGCATTGGCTGACGCCTTGTCAGTAGCGTCCTATGCTGCTGCTAACAACTACTCGATTTTGCTTGCCAACCCTGATGGAAGCCTCCCAGCTTCCGAAGCAGCCTATATAGGGGCTAATGTGTACATCGTTGGTGGACCTACCCTCGTAGCTGACATTGCTGGTGCAACTCGCCTCTTTGGGGCAGATCGTTTCGCTACCAATCAGGCAGTGCTTGAAGCCTTAACTTATAAGTATGATAAAGTTTATGTTGCCAATGGCACGGACGCTCACCTGGTTGACTCTCTCGTTGCATCGTCTCTTGCCGCTAAATCAGGTGCTCCAATCGTTCTTTGTGACACGGCCAACGCTCTTGCAGCTACCGACATTCATACTAAACTGACTGAGAACGCTGTAGTAACTGCTCTCGGTGGTTGCGCGATGGTTCCTAATGATATATTGACTGAGGTTGCTACCGGGGCTGAGGTAGTAACACCTGCTCAAGGAAATATAACTGGGTTCAAAAATTCTCTATTCTCAAGTTCGACCCAAGTATTCTTAGTTACAACAAATGGAACCAGCACTTCTTACGGAACAGGAAGCATGTACGAAAAAACAGATGGACAGTGGAAAAAGCTCAATACATTTGCTGTTAGACTAGGTGGAAATGGTATCTCTTACACTAGAATGCAAAACTCAGACCAAACCCCAGCGGGAGTACTAAATATACTATCTGCTTTTGGAATAGCAGATAATCCAAGTTCAAATTACGCATACCACAAGGTGACATCCTCCGACTACTGGGATTTGAACAGTGGTAGTACTACTTATAATAGAATGATAAGTAGTAACCCAGGCGGTAATCTCGAACATCTAATAGATTTTGAAACTGAGTATAAGTACGGATTGGTAACCGACTGGAACTACGACCAGAGCCCTAATAAAGGAGGTGCAATATTTATTCATGTCAATGGATCAGGAGCAACTGGAAGTTGTATATCTCTAACAGAAGGCGATATGGTACGTTTAATTAAATGGGTAGATCCTGCCAGAAATCCAAAGGTGTTAGTAGTGCCAAATTCGGATTTAGGCAACTATTTTTATTAAGGTTTATGTACCTCTTATACTTTCTATCGATTTGTTAATAAGATACAATTTCTCATTATCATCGTTTGCTTTGTTTATAAGGTAATTTGACACCATAAACTCATTACAGGTTGAGGCAACCTCAGCATTGAATATTGGGACGCTTGAATTCACATAGCTCTGAGCAGCATTAGATTCATAAGCATTGACTGCATGTCCTAATTCATGAGCCATTGTTAATTCAGAGTCAAGCGTATTAGTAAAATTCAACAATACGTATGGATGTGTATCATATGTTCAGAATATCAAACGATACTAAAAAGAGCCTTTGACGAGCGATGGATTGATGTCTATCCAGTCGAAAAAAATATACAGGTGCATACCAATGAGGACATAACCATACTCGTCATGATGGCCTTGCCACAAAGCTTTCCCTTACACCACATAAATATCTCTCCCATCATTTCATTAAGAAGCCCTATGCCAAACGAAGCCAGAGGGAATTGTGTATACTTTATACTTATGAAAACTTAAAGAGTCGTTTCTCAAGCACAGAGTTAAGAAGATCCTTCCTCGAAAAAGAGTATATCCCTAACGCCAGCCATATTAGACCAAAGCAGATAAACTCAACCCTAGTAAAAACTTCTTTAAACAAGAAAACACCTAGTAGAAGAGAAATGCTGGGAGCTAGATATTGGATAAATCCCATAGTTGATAAAGGCACACATTTGGCTCCTTGCGCAAATAATAAAAGGGGTATAGCAGTTACTACTCCTGAAAGAACGACTAGAATTAAGACATTTAGTGGCAAAGCAATTAACGAACTCGTTCCTTCGATTTGTTTACATACTATGTACCCTAAAGCTACAGGCGCAACAATCATGGTTTCCATTGTTAGACCGATAATAGATGTAAGATTAGAGAGTTTTTTAACCAGCCCATATAAACCGAAGGAAATTGCAAGTGACAGGGCCACCCAAGGAACCTTTCCATATTGAACAGTAATGATAATTACTCCTAATGATGCTAATAACAAAGAGACGATTTGCCACCTATCTATTCGCTCTTTTAAGACAATCACACCTAATACAATCGTAAATAATGGATTAATATAATAACCTAAACTTGCTTCTATGACCTGATTGCTATTAACCGCCCAAATATAAATAAACCAATTAACAGTGATTAATAAAGCCCCCAAAAATACACTTAACATATTTTTAGCATTTGAAAAAACATTTTTGAGGTCTCTTAAACCCCCAACGATTAAGAGAATCAGTGATAAAAATACGAAAGACCACAATATTCGAGAAGCAAGTATTTCTCCCGCATCAATTTGCTTCAAGGCTTTCCAAAATAACGGCAGAATACCCCAAATTGCATAGGACAAAATAGCATAGATAATTCCCTTGCTCTGAGATCTTCCACCAAAAACGCTCATAAGTCTTTTCAACAAACAACATCCCCAATCCTGCTAGCACTTTACATTAGATAAAAAATAGCAAAGCCAGAGCGCCCAAAACGTCCTGGCAATTACCCCAACATATTTTTATAACTTCACGGCTTCTTTGCAATACTCAATTCCGATAAAATTCTCTGACCATTGCCAGGATTTTGCTTTTGAAAAACCTGTGGCAAGTGCCCAATCATCTAACTGTTGGATGGACAATCGGTGGTCAAGAGGTGGTCCCATTTCCGTAGAAGCTTTGGCCCACTCTATGACCACCAATCTGCCACCCGTTTGAAGAATTCTAGATAATTCATGGAAAAATTCGATTGGTTGATTCACTTCGTGTAAAACAAGCGAAGTTAGAATTCCATCTACCAACCGATTTGGTAAAGGAAAGTGATTTTCTTCGGATTGAATCACCTTTACGTTATGGATTTGTAGTTGGGTAAGACTTTCATTGAGATCACTAAGCATCTCAGCACGTATATCAAGAGCGTACACTTGCTTTACTTCATTAGCAAGCGGTATTGTAAAAAAACCGGTGCCACAACCAATATCAGCCCATATTGCGTGAGATTCAAGCCCAATGTCCCCTAAAATCAGAGCAGGGGGCAAAACTGTCTGACGTTGTTTGCTATTAAGTTTTTTTCGATTTTCAGGATCAAATTTATGTCCTGACACAGTAATCGCCTCCTCCATACCCTCTATTTTAATAGTTGCCTACATTTTAAATCACCAGTCTTCATCATGCAAGCCCTTCAACTCACAACACCACATAGGTTCCAACGCCCTAGTTACTGTTAAGCTGCTTTCTTTCTATTTCAAACTGTATTCTTTGTCTAAGATTGTTACTGGGTATTATTGGCAAAGATTTAATCAACTCATCACTCGTTATTAGCTTAATGCCAATGCTTTCCATATCAATTAAATTAGCCTTATGGATTTCAGCCGTTTTGGCACCAGTTCCATCTGTAAGGACAATCACTTCATAATCTAAAGAGCTGGCATCCCAGACCGTACCACGGATGCAGTTAGGAGTTTGAATTCCGGTCACAACAATTTGCTCGACACCTAAACGCTTTAGCAAGCAATCTAATTCAGTTTGGAAAAAGGCACTCCAACGTTGTTTAATAATTAAATATTCTCCTTCAATTGGTTTTAGCTCATCAAGAATTTCAGAGCCTTTAGTTCCCTGAACACACCCTCCACCCGTTTTCATAAATTCATCATATCTTGTCAGTTCCACGTCGCTTCCATCTGCACGGTAATAACGGAACACATGAATGATTGGTACTCTATGGATACGACAGGCATCCAATACTCGCTTAATATATGGGACGACATTCAAGGCTCCCGTTACTTCAAAGGGAGCTCCCGGTAGACAAAAGTCCTTTTGCATATCAATTATTAAAAATGCAGTTCTCCCCATGATCATACCCTTTCACGAAATAAGTTCACTTTTCCTTAAGACATTTTCTACATCTTTTCTGCAAATCCTCCCAAGATACCAAAATTAATTATGTGGTCTACCTATCACCTACACCAATGGTCAAATAGCATAACATGTGTGCAGATTCTTTTCTTTATTTCAGCTTGTTCTTGTTGTTTGGCGTATACCGAAAAGTTTCTCTAGTCTAATGATTAAAAGTTATTTGATTTGGCAAAGTTAACTAGTTGACGATGACCTGATGGTCTTGATCTTGCCTCTAGAGTTGCACTCTGTTATTCAACCCATACGGTCAAATGGAATATAACCCCTTAAATAGATCAAAGTATATGATAATCATAAAAGAACTAGTAGACTTTAAATGGGACAATTGGTATCATAAGTTTGCAGTCTTTTGTCGAACATTGTTGTAAAAAGGGAGCGGATAATTAATGATGAAATCAACTGGAATTGTAAGAAAAGTAGACGAACTTGGTCGTATTGTTTTACCTATTGAACTTCGTCGTACTTTAGGTATTGACGAGAAAGATGCTCTGGAAATTTATGTGGATCAAGAAAAAATTCGTCTTAAAAAGTACGAGCCTTCTTGTGTATTTTGTGGTAATACCAACGATAACCAACTTTTCCATTCCAAGAACGTCTGCCGTGAATGTGTAATTGCCATGGGAGAAACTCTAGCGAGTAATGTGGAATCAGAGTCAAAAGCTGTTTAGTTTTTGATACTGTTTACTATAGAAACTAACTGACAGATCACTCTATGAAAATAAACTCAGAAGGCCTTCAAGGCCTTCTTTTTCTATTGTCTCGGTATTCGGGCCCCTGTCGTCCTTGTCTTCAAGGACATAGGCTTTTTGGCTTTAGCTAAAGGGGTTATTGCCCCTCTATTTCCCGGCAAAATTATTATTACCTAAATAATTGAAATTTATCCAATATGTAATAATGTATTTATTAGTTTAATATGTTAGTATTTGTTTGTTGGAAAGATTATATTCAACAAAATTCGACTTTATATCTGTTTCTCCATCATATGCATTCTAAATATACACTAGCGGAGGGATGAAACATTTTGTGAACACTTTTAAATACTGAGCAAGCCTAAACATTATTACTGTTCACTTTAAGAGATAGTCTATTCACCTGAATTTAAGAAGAGTTAGGCACTAAAAAGAAGAGTTCCAAATTGAGAGGAGAAATTCACAACATGAATAAAACTAAAAAAGCCTTAGCATCCTTAGCGATTGCTGGTATGACACTGACCATGATCCCTTTTAATGCCTTTGCCGCAGACACGGTTAGCACAAGACTCGCGGGTGTTACCGCAGTTCAAACCTCACAAGCGATTGCCCAAGATGGTTGGACTAGCTCCCAGTATGCCGTCGTGGCTCCGGTAATGGACTATAACATGGTGGATGCTCTCGCAGCTGCGCCTCTTGCAGCAACCTTGAATGCTCCTATTCTTCTAACCGGTGGAGATCAACTGAGTGCAGAAGCCAAAGCTGAAATCACACGCTTAGGTGTTAAGACGGTTTATGCGACCAGTGGTTTGGCTGTTATCAAGGCCGGCGTGATCGCTGACCTAAACGGCATGGGTGTTGAAGTGGTTAATCTTGGTGGTTACGACCAATACGAAACGTCGGTCAATATTGCGAAAGAAATCGCAAAGACAAGCCCTACGACTTCAATCTTCATTGCCAACGGGGAAACGGCACGGGTTGCTCAAGACGCTCTGAGTGTTGCTTCCATCGCTGGAAC
>Ga0209639_1003258_pt1 | contig 11122 bp, 9 predicted proteins | sample EPASupsiteHSE605_FD_187268 | JGI IMG/M metagenome (GOLD analysis project Ga0209639, IMG submission 187268) | Bioremediated contaminated groundwater from EPA Superfund site, New Mexico - Sample HSE6-05 (SPAdes) (version 2) | ecosystem: Environmental > Aquatic > Deep subsurface > Groundwater >...
ATGGAACAAGCTACTTGGACGGAGCAGCCTCCGAAGCCTCAGCAGCCCAGACCATCATTCAATTGACAACAGTGAGTGCGGGACTGACATGGATAGGAAATGTAGCTCACTGGACAGAAGTAACAAACGCAGTAAACTATGACGTGCAGCTCTATAAAGATGGTACAGCATCAGGCGCACCAGTTAACGTATTAGCAGTCAATGCAGGAGCAGGAGCAGACTTTGCTTCCGCAATCTCGACAGCAGGAGCCGGCACATACACATACAAAGTAACCGCAAAAGGAAATGCAACCTTGATCCTTGATGCAGTGGCAGCATCCGCAGCCTCGGGTAATAATGTGCAAGTAGCGGCACCCACTGCAGCAACAGTAGATGCATTATTTGCAGCAAATGCAACAAAAACATCAGGAGCAACCGTATGGTTGACCGTAACGTTGACCGTGCCAGTAGGAATGACAGCATGGTTTGCGCCAACAGGAACAGCAGTTGGAGATTTATCAGCAGGAGTGACGATGACAAAAGCACTTGGAGGAGCAATATCAATACTTGCGCCGATAACTCCAGGATCATACAAACTCTATCTTGTAGATGCAGCAAATAACATAGCAGAAGGAACCAAGATATTAACAGTAAACGCAATACAAATAACATCATTTGATGCAATCGCTGATGTAGATGCAGGAGCAGCTGGCGCAGCAACTTATGCGAATGCGGCAGCAGTACAATCAGTATTGCCAGCAAACGCAACGGCAAATGCAAGTGCGGTTACAGTTCCAGTAACCGCATGGGTAGATACAGATCACTATAATCCAGCAGTAGCAGGAAGATATACTTTCACCGCAACACTGGGCACAATTCCAACGGGCTATGCAAATGCAGGAGGCCATACAGCGATAGTAGAAGTTGTAGTGGTAGCACAAACATTTACGACTAGTGATGGATATTTTGAATACGAGGTTGAGGGAACGAACGTAACTATTACCAAATACCTTAAATCTAATACAATAGTTATTATTCCAGCAACAATTGCAACCAAGCCGGTCACCAAAATCGGCACTGGTGTTTTCATGAGCAAAGGTCTTACCAGCGTTACAATACCAAACAGCATCACCAGTATCGGCACTAGTGCGTTCAATGACAACAGTCTTACCAGCTTAACATTACCCAGCAACGTTACCATTGACACTTTTGCTTTCATAAGCAACCAACTTACCAGTATAACGATAGGGTCAAATGTTACTATTGGTGATAACTTTCTTGTCTTCGGCAACACCAACTTCCGTGACGCGTATAGTTTAGGCCATGCAGGCACTTATACAGGCGCTCAAACTGGGACATGGACAAAGGTTATCGCGGCAGTTGCGGCTGAGGCGGTGAGCAATATAGGCGTAACTTTTGACCCAGGATTTTTAACACTTACAGTAACTTTCGATAGGGTTGAACATGAGAATAGAATTGGCAAATATAGAATCTTTTTGGTGAAAGTAAACGGCACATACCCAGAATTTACTCCGGCAAGCTTTAACCTGTATGATGCTAATGCATTGTTAGAGTTATCCGGCGATTCACGTTATACAACAATTGATTTGGCGCATGTAACAAGTGATCCAAGTGTCATGTCTGTTGACATAGCCCCAGTTTCCTTGACGATCCACCTGGACGCTATGAATATGAATGATGCAGATGGAGAATCAGTTCTTCTCGGTGATTACTACGGCGATGACTATAAAATATTCATTTTATCAGAAGCGGACGGTGTAAACGCCACTGTCAATGCTTTGTCGGAACCATCTGTTGAATTCATTATTTGGTAATTATAATGGAAACTGATCCCACTTTTTCAGAAAGTTGATTCCACGTTACAAATCGGGTAGGAGGCTATACAAATATACATATAGCTTCCTACCCCGCAATTTGTATTTTCGTGTTTTGCACCTGCATGATAAACTCCCTACAGAATAACGCTTGCCTTAAAGATGCGATAAGAGATTACATTTTATAACGAATGAAAAAGATTAAGAACCTGATGATCACTATCGCACTATTATTATCCCATAGGGGACTGTGCACTTCCCGCATTTTGTCGAATACCTTTAGTAATTGATCTAAGCTTCATGAAATTTTCATGCTATAAGTTTAGCCAAACAGGCCCTTCGCAAAGCTGCATAAAGTAGAGAAGAGTTCCAAGAGATAGCGGATTTTTTTGTCAAAAATAAATATACACTTCATAACATAAAACCGACATCTCATGCAGGTGACGAAATGTAAGAAAGCTTTTTAGCTTATACTTGCTATGTCAGTTGTATGACGTATAAAAATTTAGGAGGAAAAAACACAATGAAGAGAATTATTCCACTGCTATTTATCCTTATTTTTACAGCTGGTATCCTGACTGGGTGCGGCGGAGAGACAACCTCAGCACCAGAAAAGCCAGCAGATTCCCAAGAAGCAACTAAACCCGCCGATTCAAAGGATGCAACTGTAATGGAGGAGCTTAGAAAGTTAAAGGAGCTGGAGGGCAAGAATATAAAACTTGTAGAGGTTTATAATGAAGTTGCAACTTTAGCAATGAAAAATGGTTGGGATAAAGATGAATTAACATTAAAAGAATTAAACGCCGTTAATGCTACTAGTCAAACATTTAACTCTATGCTCAAAGACCCATCCTCCGCTCACGGTGCTGACTTAGACGCAATATTAATTGAAACTGATAATTTAATCAAAGAATTAAACACGAATATTAGGCAAAGAGTTTCGGTGCCCTTCGCAAAATAAAGGGTATAGAGAAATCTAATCGCATACCCCACAAGTCAGGCGTAGAGGATAGCAACAATAAGGGTCTAACCCCCTGCATAATTCGACTAAGTTAGTCGAAGCTAAAACAAAACCTAGACCTAGGAGAGAGAAATCTCTTCTAGGTCTAAGTTTTGCGTCTCCAGTATTACACTTCATGACGGAAAACAACCGGTTCATGCGGGCGGCGATTTATTTCAAATATTTTTTGCTACAATACTACTAAAATCCAAATGAAAAGATATTTTTAAAAGGAGTTTTATTAATGAAAAAGATTATAAGTCTATCTATCACGATTGCATTATTATTTGTTATGACAGTCAGCCTTGTCGGCTGTGGTGCAGAAGCGAGTACCACTGGCCCATCAGTGAGCTTGGTTGATGTCACCACGGATCAAGGCATTAGCATGAAGATTCCAAGCGCTATGACTAAGCAAGATAATGGTGCTTATGTTAACCGGGAAACAGGTGATACTGTAGCGGTTGGGGTAGGAGACACTGCTGGAAAACAACTTTCTGAGTGGAAAGAAGAAAATGTTTTAGCTACATACCAAAATAAATATGAAGATGTTGTAATTAAAAGCTTTGAAAATGGTAAACAAATCAACGGTAAGAATGCTCTTCAATCAAAGTTAACTTTAAAAACTCCAAAAGGCAATGCTCTTACAATGACATTAGTTATCGTTACTGATGGCACTAAAAATTATATTATAAACTTTAGTCATGGAAGTGATAAAACAGACGGCGCACTTGCCCAAAATCTACAAGCCTGCATTGACAGTATAACGATTAAATAAGGCTCATAATTTTACTAAGTTAACCGAATTTAAAAAACTAGACTTTGGAGGAGAAATCTCTCTTCAGGGTCTAGTTTCTACGTTTCGGAGAAGTTCGTTAAGTGCTTACCTTACTAATGTTATCGATTATATCGTTGATATATATGTTCCTCCGCTTCCTTCGCTGGTAAGATACTTCGAGCAGAAGGCCGACCATGAAGGGAATGATTGTGAGCAAAATCATCCCTAGGACCAGTTCCCATATCTCATCCGGTGGGGTATTTTCGCCATAAAAGACGAGCAACCAGAGTAACCCGGTAGAAATAAGTAGGAGCCTGCTGACCCATGCTTTCCACTTTTCCTTTTTTGGAACCAGATACTTCCTGCCGTCACTGTCGGTGAGAATATCTTCAGGACGGTATTTTGTGACCGGAAGTGCGTGAGAGTGAGAGAATACTCCATTCTGCGCTTCATGATCTCCGGGAATCGACAACTGTCTCCCCTTGTGCAAAACCTTGTAGATGGCGTAGTAGATTAAGGCAACAAGGGGAACAAAGAGTAAGGTAAGCAGGCTGTCAGAGGAAACAAGAGTGTTAAAGAGGGCGTGGGTCAGGTAAGCAAAAAAGAGACCAGTAAAGATAAGGCGCTTTGGTTTCATTTGATAGCGAAACCTGGCCAGGCCAGCGTGATAGCCAATGATTATTCCACAAAAGGCATGAATCGGAATAGATGTGAAAGCCCGCAGCACACCGATTGAGAAACCATTATCGAAAACATAGAAGATGTTTTCAAGAAGTGCAAAGCCGAGGGCTCCGGCGCCGTAGTAGACGATGCCGTCATTAGTTTCGTTGTAAAAGGGCTTTTTCCTGATAAAGAGATAGATAAAGAAAAACTTAGCAAGTTCTTCCGAAGGGGCAATCAAAAAAAATGACTCGTAAAAGCGACCAGCATGGCCGGGAAGAGTAAAAATGGACACAGATTCAAAGGCCACTTGAATTATGAGCGCCGGGATAGTGCTCGTAGCTCCGATGACCATGGCCATGATGACATTTTTAAGGGATTCCGGTTCATGTCTGTCCATCCAGTAGATCAGAACCATTAATGCAGTGGGTGGCGCGATGGCCAGGAGAAGCAGCAAAATTGTGCTCATTAGTTATTACTCCTATTTGAATAATGTAGGCTTTTCAACTTATCATAGTCTCCACGTTTCGGGAAGAAGTTTGTTAAGCGCTTACCTATGCTTGCAGATGCTTTATTATTAGACATCTCCTACTTTATACCATAACATAAAATATTAAACTGAATCATTACCTGCATGAAAGGCACCTTTTTCGTTATGAAATGTAAAATAATCACCACTCAGGCATTGAACAGCGAGGTGTAAGAATTACAGTTCATGACATAAAACAGTATTACGATTAAATAAGGTAGCAAAAGAGATAGAACCGGCCCCCTCGTAATCCGACAAAGTTAATCCAAGCTGAAACCAAGACTAGACCTAGGAGAGAGAAATCTCTTCTAGGTCTAGCTCTACGTTTCGGGGAGAATTTTATTAAGAGCTTATCCTACAACAGTACGCTACTACAGAATAATGCTTGTCTTAAAGACTCTGTCTTCGGCTGTGAAGGAATACATCCCGCCGTATTTATGTGCTATTGCTGCGATGCTTTTCGTGCCAAGGCCATGATTCTCATCCGTACTTATCGGCATGTCGTCAACAAATATGATCGTGCCATCAAAGCTGTTGGTGATTTGTATGTAGAGCTTATATTGTTGACTTTGGAGAGGATTTTTATGATTCTGTCATTTGCGCCATGAATGCCCTTGCAGGCACTAATGGCATTTTCAAGTGCATTGGCAAAAATAACACAAAGATCCATATCAGATACGACGTTTTTCTCCGGGAGATTGATCTGAGTTTCAACAGTAATTAGTTCATTCTTTGCCTTCGCAATATAAGAAGATAGAATCAAATTAACCGTATAATTCTTGCAATATTTTTCAACCACAGCACCCTCAATAGTTTTATCGACCTCTATTATATATTTTTGCGCCGCCTTCTTGTTGTTGTCTACGAGATAGGAATTGATCAGATTCAAATGATGTCGCATATCGTGGCGATAGAGGATGGTTTTTTCTTGTGATTCTTCCAATGCTTCAAAATGTATCTGTGCTGCGGCTACTTGAGTCATTAATAAATTCTGTTCATTTTTCAGGGTGAGCTGTTCTTGGGTTTGTTTGAAAAATCGCAGAATCAGATAATAAGCTGAAAGAGTCAAAATAAACATCAGCGTGGAGTTCCATAAAATATTACTTTTAATCACCTTGTTCAGGCTATACGTACTAGCTGAGTAAAGTAGCACGGAGTATGAAATCGGAATCATGCAAAATCCTATCCAGCCTTTATCAGTGTTGCGCATCATATAAAGAAATGGAGGGCGAATGTACTTGAAAATTAGCAACCATGCAGGTAGATACAGGATATAACAGACAATGATCACGATTTCCCTGTTGTAGCCGAAGAAATATGAAATAATAAGTCCTATCAAAGAGAACGACGAAATAATCGCGACGAGTGTCCAATGAACAAAAAATACCTTAATTGGTTTGAACTTTGATATAAACATAAATGCTAAACATACCGGAATGTGGACAGTAAGGGGATAAAGTTTCATAAACGTTGGATACCCCAATTTGAGCAAAACAAACCCATCAATAATGAGCACGACAGTTGCATAAAGACCCAACAGATAGCGGTTCTTCTTGAGTTTAATTTCGCAATCCAAGAGTATATACATTACGCTGATAGCAAAAATAAGTGATAGACCAGATCTTATATAATCCATCAAAGGTGTGTTCCTCCTATCAACTTCCAATAATCATCCGCAAGCCAGCTGATCTGTAAAAGATCCAGCATTCTGTCATTGCTGATAGCAATTTTTCACCCGCACGTGAGTACCATCCTATATTTTTTATCCATTATACCAGAACTGTAACGAAAAACGGATAAATTTACATTTCATGACGAGGAAATGACATTTCATGTAGGCGATGCATTTTGATTGATTAGAAGACTATAATGTATGAGTATTATGTGATGGTAAAAGCAAATGAAGCAGATGATTAAGCAACTGCACTCATAGAGTTTAAAGGAGAGAGGAGAAAGCTAGTGGATTATATCAATCAAAATAACAAAGGCGTAAAACAATGAAGAAATTGAGCCTGCTTTTAACACTGATGCTGACCTTGACGATGACCGGGTGCTCAACCACGAAAGACTCAACTATGTCAAACAATGCTCACAGCAACCATTCCTGGTTCTGACCTTACTAATATTCAGGTTTCTTACGGCAAGGATTACTTGGCTTATTCGGAAAACGGTACACTTAAAATTTTCAACATTAAAAAGGGAAACGTTGTTTTTGAAAAAAAATCCCCAAGTGCCACTGATCAAACACTGGGTGTTCTTACGTATCAATGGCTACCCGATCGAAATATTTTACTCTATTTTTATGCCAAGAAAAACCCTAATGCAGTAACAACCGTTAAAGTGTATCCTTCTAAGCCTAATGTCCAAACCCCTTCAATTAAGCTTGAAACAGAAGACCTAAACCAAGCAAAAATTCTGTCCAAAGAGGTTCCCGTAGAACCTAGGTTTGAAAAACGGTATGCAAGTCCGCAAATCACAGAACTGTATTCGCTTGAACTCCCAAATAGCGATGAAGATACCGCTCCAGATGATCGTTTAAATCCGTTTGATCCACCGAGCGGCAGTGAAGAGATTTCTGCAGGCGGGAGAATTGAAAAATTTGTTGTCTCAACCTCTACCAATTTGATGTACTTAACTATAACGAATGGCTCGACACAAAAACTTATGAAAATAGACGTTATGAAAAAGGTGAGTAGCATAAATAAACCAGGAGAGCTTATCGATAATATTGCCACCTCTGAGCGGTACGGAACGCTTTATATTGACAGTAAAGTGGGGACTATCAATCAAGTTGTCGCCTTAAATAATGAAAAGCGTTTAGTCATCTCTAAAAATATCAACGATAGAATTTTAGGAATCAGAAATGGAAGAGTGTATATCGGAGAAGTCGAAAACAATGAACTCAAAAAGATTAAGACCACTGACGACCTTCAAATCGTGAAAGATAAACCTTCTCTTAAAACTGAATGGGAAGGCTCAATTCCTTTTAATAAAAGTATTCGTACGCTAATTGGAGTTGACGGGCAGATAGTTGTTTATGATAATCAAACAGCTGCCTGAAACACCAATGTTTGTGCCCTTGTTTTGTTTGGGATTGGTGTGTATTATTGCTGTGAGGTTAGGAATAGAAGTATTGGGAAGAACTACTACATATTTTCTTCCCATCCTATTATTCATTTTAGAGTTGACCCTTATGCGTTACACGGCACCATTAAGAATGAAAAATAGGCAGAAAAGAATGACCTCTATCCTAACGATGGAAGAGGTCATTCTTGGTTAAATAAATAAAATTGTCACCTGTGACAGGTCGATAAATTAGATGAGCTATAATGTTTTAAAAATTAAGCTCCTGGGAGGGGATTCTTAGCTGGACCGTAAATACCAATAAGAGTGGTCGTGGTGATAGTCTGAGGTAAAACAATTTTAGCAAACTCGGTGTAGTCGGCATCAGCTGGGATTTCCAAATTGGCAGATTTCAAAGCATATAGGGTAAACACGTAGCGATGTGCAGTGTCAGGTGGCCAAGGAGCTCCATAGCCGGCTTGGAAACCTGGTACATGGAAGGCGGTAATAAAATCACTATTAAGTTCCTTGGCCCCGGCTGGTATGTTTCCGGTAGGGCTGGCACCTTCCGGCAGATTATTAGAAGAAGCTGGAATGTTATAAATCATCCAATGGGCAAAGCAACGTGGAAAGTTAAACATCGCTGGAACATCAGGGTCTGTAACTGCAAGAGCGAAACTCTGGGTTCCAACAGGGGCATTTTCCCAGCTTAAGGCGGGAGAAACCTGATTCATCTCCGTGTACTTTTCAGGAATTATTCCACCGTTTTCAAAGGCGGTTGACTTGAGGCTAAAGACTTTTTGCTCGGACAAAAATATCCCTCCTAATTATTTATTGAATATACTTAATTTTCTAATGGATTCGAGATAAATACTTGAAAATCCTGCCACATAGATTAGAAAAAGATTCGATTCTATACGACTATTTAGTGTAATAAATATCTTGAATTATCAAGATTAGGTTAATTTTGCGAATGAGCAATTGTTTTTGAGCAAAAATAATTGCAGGATAATAATACCTTGGAGTGGAATATTACATAGCAATTTCTAAGATGTGATTACTGCTATCGAGGGGGAATTTTGATGAGTAAAGAAGCCCTAATTGCTAAGATCATTGACCTTGAGTGGAACATGTTTCATAATGTCTTCAATATCGGTGGAAAAGCATCTTGCCAGGAAAATCCGGAAACTTTTAAGATTATGAGGCATAGTCAGGCGGTAAGTTGGTCAGAGGAAACCCTAGAAAGTTATTTGAATGACCTTGCTGAGGCACAGGATGATAATAGAAACTTGTTAACAGAAAAATATGCCCGGATGATGAAATATACCTCTCCTTTGGAGTATGTAAATATCGAACACAGACTCCCATCTTTAGACCTGGAAATTTTTCCATTGATAGATAAGCTTGTTAAAATTGTTATGGGATGGGAAGAGGAACTTTCGGTAAAGTTCCCTAATATTCTTAAAAAAGGTAGGCCCCTTTACAGTACGGAAGATTCTAGGTTTGTAACGTCTATTGAAACGTATTTGCGAGGAGAACTTATGACTTATTCCCAAAGAACTTTAGGTTTGTACTATAAAAATGTCTTAAAGCAACAGACTGATAACATCAATGGCTCAGAAATCACCCTTTTGTATATGATGAAACAATATGGTTTTATTTCGTTGGAAGAAGCAAATGAAAAACTTAAACCGAAATTTTGAGGCACGCTTCAAAACTTGCTTCGGAAAATGTTAAAGGATCTTGCTGCATTCAGAGAAGATCCTTCACTTCCGTTCAGGATGACACTTGGTTATGCTTAGCCAGCGCAGGAATGCTTGCTCTAGCCAGGATTCCTTTACCCTTTGAAAGTGAATTTCTTGTAAAAGTCAAAGGTTTCTTTTATGCCCTCGATGAATGGGGTATATTTGAAGCCTAGTGTGTCGGTAATCAGGGAACCTGAGTAGATTTCATGTTGATCCAATGGGAAGGGCAGCGCTATGTTGTCCTTGTTGATTGTATGAATGCTCACACGTTTCGTGTCGATTTGACGGCCGCATACTTGTTTAAGTACTTCAATTAACTTGTCGTACGAGATCAATTCCTCAGCGGCTAGGTTATAGGTGTTATTAAAAACTTTTTCATTTGACAAACAGGCGAACAAGATCTTTGCAATATCTTTTACATAGATAAATTGAAAGAGCGCTATTGAATCTTGTGGTATGGGTATAGTATTGTTTGACAGGATCAGATCGAAGAAGAACGATTCCCTTGGTGCATAGTTGAACGGTCCATAAACAAAGGCCGGGCGTAGTATAGTGAAGGGAATATTATATTTTTGGCATACGTTTTGAGTTTCGAGCTCTAAAAGCCATTTGTTATAACCGTATTCACCCATGGGTCCAGGAAGTGCACTGGAGGGTTTTGGTGAATCTTCAAATTTCGGATAATCAAGGGAAGGTTTGAAAACAGTGCAAGTACTTATATAGATGTATTGTCCGATTGTTCCCGGCAAGTTTTCAATCAAATTATTAATTTCTTGAGGGAAATCGGCACAAAAATCAATCACTGCCTGGTAATCCAGAGGGGGTATTACCGTTTTCATCCCGGTAATATCCGTCCGGTCACAAACGTATTCTTCCACCCCTGGTATCCGTAAAGGATTCCTTCCCCTATTCATCAGGTGAATAGAATAATCGCTCTTTTTAGATAACCCCATCACAAAAATTCTACCAATGAAATAGCTTCCTCCGATGATCAAAATATTTTTTTTCATCTAAGGTATTTCCTTTCCCTGAATTTAGTCCGATATAATCGCTCTATTCTCTTTCTCTTTTCCTATCTTTCCCAAACAACTTTTCCATTAATGATTGTCATCATGACCTTAATGTCTTTGAGCTCTTCCCGCTCAACTTGGTTGGGATTACTACTTAAAATTACCAGATCAGCAAACTTGCCGGGAGTGATCGATCCTTTAATGCCCTCTTCAAATGAAGCATATGCTCCTCCGAGAGTATACATCTTTAATGCATCCATTGGAGAAATGCTCTCTTCAAGAGCAAGCTCCTGTCCATGCAACTCTTTTCTGGTTACGGCAGTATAGATGCCTGTTAGAGGATTGATCGGCATCATAGGAGAATCTGAACTTAAAGCTACCTGAAGTCCTGTTCTGTTATAAGAACTTATTGGGAAAAGGCAATTGAACTTATCGTGTGGGACAGTCTTCATGAAATCCTTACCGCCATAGTGTAGAAATGAAGGCTGAGTTACCACCATCGGCCGAAGTTTTGCCATTGAAACCA
>Ga0209639_1003260_pt1 | contig 11115 bp, 7 predicted proteins | sample EPASupsiteHSE605_FD_187268 | JGI IMG/M metagenome (GOLD analysis project Ga0209639, IMG submission 187268) | Bioremediated contaminated groundwater from EPA Superfund site, New Mexico - Sample HSE6-05 (SPAdes) (version 2) | ecosystem: Environmental > Aquatic > Deep subsurface > Groundwater >...
GATTTGACAAAATCCTTGACTTTGCCGACCGCATGTCGCCTCTGGGAAATGCCACCGCTGAGGAGTGCGCAGACTATCTTATCACCCTCTTCTCCGACCTCACCCGTAAAGTTACCATGCAGAATCTTTTTCACGACGGCGGATACTCCAGCATGGGAATGAGCAAGGCCGCCATGAGTGTCTACAACGAGGGGCTGGAATATACTGACGTTAAAATAGACAGGAGTAAAAAGAAATAGTGACCAAATCATTCAAGGGATATGTCAGATTATCAGCATTTTATGCGAAATCACCAAATTTTGCAACAGCATGATTGTGAATACTATCCCTTGAATGACTTGGTCATATAATGTGCGATGCGAGCCCTTACTCCACCTCCTTAATCATAGCCACCATTTCATCAATTAGATGGCTATATATGCCACTGCCAACGGCTTTGTAGCGTATTATACCATTTTTGTCAATTACAAATTTAGCAGGAATACTTTTTACTTTGTATTTTGCAGCTACCTCATCACCTGAATCAAAGATAACATGGAAGGAGTAATTTTTTTCTTCCATAATTTTCTTAGCTCCCGGAATCATTTTTTCGACTGTGGTTCCACCGGTGTTCCCTTCAAATGTATCAATAAAAAGAAATACAATATCGGGGTTGGATTTATAATAATCTACTAATTGTTGCATAGCAGGAAAGCTTGCACGGCAAGGTCCGCACCATGTTGCCCAGAAATCAAGAATCACGGTTTTCCCTTTGAAATCGGAAAGTTTCACTGTTTTTCCATCCATGTTCACTAATGAAAAATCCGGGGCTGTTTCGTTGGTTTTCATTTCTTCCAGTTTTTTGGTAATTTCAGGGTTGTCAGTTTTCTTCAACTCCATCATAAATGCGGTAAATCCACTGTCGTTTCCGTTTTTCTTTACATACAACTCTTTTAATATTTCTACAATATTTTCATTATACTGCCCAATACTGATAATTTTTCCCATTGCTTTGATGGCTTCGTCTAATGGCATGCACTTAGGTACAACAACAGCTGTAGTTGACATTAAATCAATTTCCATGGATTTCTCAGTAAATCCCATCTCCTGTGTCTCGGGATAGGTGGCATAATTGCGACATTCATCTAATTTTGACAGTGCGTTCTTACAATCTCCGTTTTGAGAATAGATTACTGCTTGTGTTTTAGCCAGCTGAATCATTTCTTTCAACAGATTAAGCTTAATCTCCTGCTTGGTAAAATAGGCCTCGCTCTTATCGCCGGGACTGAAGCTGGCAGGGTTATTTTTAAGTAAATTATATTTTTGTCTATAAATTGAATAGATGGTATTGCAGTAGCTAAGCGCAGAACTATAGTTTTTGATTTCTGTCTCTGCGTTAGCTAATTCCATGTATGGGAAAAAATTTTCAAAGCCACAGTTTATCTCATTTTGAATATAATTCAGGGCTTCATCAAATGTCTTTTTATCTCCTGTTTTATAGGCTGTTACAAGATAATTATCTGTCAATGCAGATAAGAAACCGCCAGCCATTGCTGCATTGTACCTCATGTAAAAATCCATGCTTTTAAAGCTGACAATTGATGAATCCAGCAGAATCTTCTTCTTCTTTAAATTTGTTTCGGAAATTGTCTTCTCATATAAATTTGATGCCCTGTAATATCCCTCAATATTATTTTGTTTAGCATATTCCTGGAAATAGGATGCTGTTCTCTTTAAACCCATCGCATAAAAAAAAGTATTGCAAGCCAGATAATCGGCATCGGTGGTTGGTTTATCTTTAAATATCCTTTCTAATTGCCTTTCAACGAATTTTTTACTTTCAACAGAATCAGTTTTAGGATTGTAGGTCCGATAAATATCAACGGCAATAGCAGAGCTTTTTTCAGGATAGTTTTCCATCTCCTTAAGATAATACTCCCTTGCCAAAGGGAGGTTCCTGGGTTGCCATTTATTGAAGAACGAATCAGACAAATGCTTTCCCATCCTTGCATATGCAGTAGGACAAGGTTTGTTTTCCGCTGTGTAAAAAGGGACGAAATAACCGTTATTGTTTTTCGTTTTATAATCCCCCCATGTAAAACGAAAAACAAGCCCGCAAACACTCTCTTCAGTTGTCAATTCTCCTGTATATTCATTACCATTTTTTTTAATTTCCATCTCTACCGGTTTTCCCAGCGGACTCAACACCCCGTAGAAGTCGTCATAGTTTCCCATTTTATAAATGGTGCATTGCAAAGGAGCTTTTTCACCGGCAAATTCCTGCGGAGGAGTGTAAGAAAATTTCACCTTATCACCAGGATGTGGTTTTTCAGGCATGATTTTCAAATTATTTTGTGCATATAATCCACTTGTGATTATAACTGCAAGCATAGTAAGGTATTTATTTCTCATTGATAGTTTTTAAATTGAGAAAATCCTCTCTTCCTCCCAGGAGGAAGAGAGGATTTATATTTTTAAAGGATATAATGTAGGTTTAGTAACCTTGGTTTTGAACTAATTTCTTATTGATGATAATCTCTTTGGCAGGAACAGGTAATAGCGATTTGTGTGATTTCCAGCCGGTTTTGTTGCTTTCTTTGCTTAATATGGCATCGGCCCTTCCTGTTCGTACTATATCGTACCAGCGATGAGACTCACACATGAATTCAACCCTGTTTTCATGTTCAAGTGCTAAAAGAAGCGCGGCCTGAGTAGTAGCAGTTGTATTAGCTAGTTTTCCATGTTTTGTTCTTATCAGATTCAGGTCCGTAGCTGCACCTGTAAGATCTGGTGAGGATTTACGGACTTTTGCTTCTGCCCGTATCAAATACATTTCTGCAAGTCTTAATACACAGAAATCCTGTGGATCTTCATCGGCCACCTCCTGATCTAACATGCCATGAGGGTATTTCAAGGTAAATACATTCTCTTCGGCTGAATAAGTAAACAATGTAGAAAACCTTTGGTCCCCGGGCTCGAATTCATTTATTGCACTCTGTGTCAAACATCCCCAGCCTGAATACTCCCACGCATATGGCTCAGGAAAAAAGGAATACATCATAGGCATCCCCTGCATTGCATAATACCAGCAACTATTAGGTGCATCTGGCAGAGATCCATCCATAGAGAATATGATCTCTTTACTTCTTCTCATCAATACAGTGGCCAGATCTGCTTCTAACGAGTATTTGCCGCTATTTATAACTTCTGTTGCGTATGTTTCTGCATTGGCCCAATCGCCCATATGTAGATAGACTCTTGCCAGCAATGCTTTAGCCACATTCTTGTTGGCACAACGTCTGGCATCCATACCACTTATATTGGTTTCCGGTAATTTATTTATGGCATCTTTAAGGTCAGCGATAATGGATGTGTACACATCGGCTTTAGGTGAGCGGGCTATCAATTTTGACTCAGCAGGATCAGATTTTAAAATCAATGGCACATCTCCAAATAACCTGAGCAGTTCAAAGTGCATTAATGCCCTGAGGAATAGATTCTGCGCTAAGTATTGATCAAGAATCTGAGGGGATAGTTTCGCTGTAGAAACAGGTAAATTTTCCAGCATTACGTTTGCCTCGTAAATTACTGAGTAAGGTTGATTCCATAAAGAGCTGAATGAGTCCGAAGTGTTGAGATCGTATTCGGAATTTGACATAATATCTATGGCCAATGGGGGATTTCTACTTAAATTGTCAGCTAAAGATTCTGTATTATAGACAATTTGTCCTACCCCATAAAAATTTGAAACCTTGGAATATGTACCCAACATGGCCATTTCTATGGTACTTGCAGAGCCAAATACTTTATCGGTGGTTATTTTATCCGGAGGAAGGGGGGCTTTAAGAAAGTCTTCGCATGAAGTAGTAAACAATGATAGTACCGACACTATAGCAAAAAGTGATATGTTTTTATATATATATTTCATGATTTTCATTTTTTAGATAATTAAAAGGAGAGTTGAACACCAAATACCCAGCTCTTTATAGGAGTGCCGCCTGTAGCACTTTGTGCCTGTGGATCTTTGCCTAAATCTACAGGGGAATAAAACAGAAGGTTTTGTCCGCGCGCATAAACAGAAGCTCTGCTCAAACCCGCTTTTTCTACCCAGTTTGAAGGCAACGTATAAGTAAGAGACACATTGTTCAGTCTGAACCACAGGATGTCATTATATGCTAAATTTGAAATATTAGCATAGGTCAGTTGCATTACATTAGCATTGGAAACCATACCAGATGTTGCCCTTGGATAGGTTGCCTGGTCGCCCGGTTTTTGCCAGTAGTTACCCAGCAATTGGACAGGAAGATTTCTTGCCCTGCCTGGAAGCGAAGAGAGCATGAACCAGTTAGTAACCAGTTGTTGCGCACATGTTACAGAAAAACTAAATTCAAAACCTTTGTAAGTGAAGATGTTTTCCATGCCACCGTAATTTCTTGGAGAACGAGACCCTAATGTTACCAAATCACCCGGAGAGGTAAGCGAGCCATCTTTATTTACATCTCTGTACACGGCATAACCGTTAATGGTAGAAATTGAATCAACATAAAAGTTCCTGATTATATCAAGAGGTTTTCCTATTTCATATTGGCCGGCATAGGCTGATCCTGCTAAATCGTCATATTTGTATAGTGAATTTTTAGCAATGGTAAAATTGACATTGGTTCTCCATTGAAAGTCTTTATTTTGTATATTGTTGGTTCTCAGTTCAAATTCCCATCCGGTGTTCTGTACAATACCATCGAAATTGTTTACATATGAACTAAAGCCTGTTTGTGCAGTAATAGGTTCAGAAACCAGAAAATCGGTGGTTCTGTTTCTATACCAGGAAACCGAGCCAGAAACCCGGCTTTTAAACAACCCAAATTCCAGAGCAGCCTCCAGCTTTTTAGTTTGTTCCCAATGTATGTCCTCGTTGTATAGATATTGAGTATTCAGACCAATTGTAGTACCATAGTAAACGTTATCGGCCGAGTATAGATTTAAATACTGGTAGTCTGCTATCTGATCGTTTCCTGTTACTCCCCAGCTTGCCCTTAATTTTCCGAAACTTAAAAATGGTAACGCCTCTTTTACGAATGATTCATCGGAAAATATCCAGGATGCACCAATGGCACCAAAGTCACCCCACTTGTAATTATCTCCAAACTTTGAGGAGCCATCTCTTCTGTAAGATAGATTCAAAAAGTATTTTTGATCCCAGTTATAGTTTATTCTGCCAAAGAAGGAGCGGAACCGCTCATCTGCCCTTGAACTGGATTTATATTGCACTGTGTTTGCAAAACCCCATGAGCCCATAAAATCATCACCCGGGAATCCTGTCAAATCTAGTGATTTGCTGGAGCTGGAGCCTTTAAACCATGTCGATCCTACCAGAACGGATATGTTACCATCTGATATTTTACCATTATATGTAAGTTGAGGCTCTAAATTGAGAGAACTGTAATTTCCAAATGATGAAGAGCTTGATGGAACTGAAACGTATTGCGATTTCGGATTTATAGCTGTAGATGGGATTATTCTCTCAGATTCATTACCCTGATTGCCATAAGATAATGAGACTTTAGCTTTAAGCCCCTTGAAGATTAAATAGGTAAAATCTGCACTCATCAAAAAGTTTGAACTTAACGACTTCATTTTTTGAGTCATACAAGCTTCAGGATTGGCAAAATTGAAAGATGTTGATGATCCCCAGTAATAATCGCCCTGATCTGTATACAATGGGTAATTTGGAGGAAGAAAGCGAACACCACCTACAAGATTTGTCGCAATTTGAGTAGGTTTTAATTTATCTACTGAATATTGAACAGACAAAGAGGATTCGAGTCTGTCGTTCATGCTTACACTATTCAGATTGAGACGAGTTGAGATTCTCTCTTGGTAAGGGTCACCGGGTTGTATGTCATACTGTTTTAGATAGCCGGTGCTGAAATAATAACTTAAGCCCTTGGTCCCTCCGGACATATCCAGGTTTGCATTCATTATAGGAGCATTATTTCCAAATTCATACTCTGTCCAGTCTGTATATGCATTTTCTTTCCAAGGGGAAAGATTTGTAAGGTCGGCCGCCCTGCTTTCAGTAGGAACCTTATTGTCCAGTTTGAATGCCTCCTTACGTAATGCTATGTATTGTTCTGTATTTAATAATTCTGGCATATATGTGGCTTTGTTAAATCCTGTATACATATCCAGATTCACCCTGGTTTTGCCTAATTCAGCCTTTTTGGTTGTGACCAGAACTACACCATTTGTTGCCCTCGAACCATAAATTGCGGTAGCATCGGCGTCTTTAAGAATATCGATGCTGGCTATATCATTTGGATTAATGGAACCTAAGGGTGAAGTACCGTGAACATAGCTGGAGTTGACAGAATTAGAATTGGCAGCATTTATAATGACACCGTCAACTATGAACAAGGGGCTGGTACCGGAACCAAAGGAATTCAATCCCCTGATTATGATGTCGACTCCACTACCTACTCCCTCACTGTTATTAACCACTATACCTGTCATTTTACCTTGCAAGGCCATAGCAAAATTAGATACTGGCTGTTTGCTCAGATCTTTGGCTTTGACAGAGCTTATGGCACCTGTATTTTCGCGTTTTGTTGTTGTACCGTATCCAATAATCTGAACTTCGTCCAGTAAGTTGGCTCCTAATTTCAGTATCACATTAACCGGACCGTCTCCTACAGTTACCTCTGCTGTCTGATAGCCGATGAACGAAAATACCAGAACCTCTCCTTTTTTTACATTAATTGTGAACTCTCCGTTATCGTTACTGACAACACCAATGGTAGTACCCTTTATCAAAATATTTACAAAAGGTATGGGCCTCCCTTGTTCGTCGGTTATTCTTCCTTTTACCGGAGGTGGAGGGAGCTCCTTCATCTTTACAATCACAGTATTATCTTCATCAATGATATAAGTGATTGGTTGTCCTTCGAAGCACAGTTCCAGTGCCTCCTCGAGAGTTACATTTGTAAGATTAATATTAACAGGATTTGTCTCCTTAAGCATAGTAGGAGAGTAGACAAACTTACTGTTGGTCTGTTTCATAATCTCGACAAACACATCCTCCAGCTGAGCGTTTTGCTGCTTGAGTGTAATCATCTGAGAATAGCCCCTTGCCTGAACTTGCATCATGGCTACCAAAAGAAGGATAATTGTGAGTTTCATTTTTAGTAAGAATGTGGAATTTTTCATACATTTGTCTGTTTGGTTAGTGAATTTGATTATCTATCGTCGATTTTAAATGACACTTCCGAATTTGGGGCGGAGTCCTGCCCAACGGGACTTCGCCTTTTTTCTTCGGATGTCGGGTTTATTGCAAAACTGTTATTATTTTTCCATCAATTTTAAAATGTATTGTCTCAGTCATCTCAAGCTTACGCAGAACCTCTGAGATATTTTTAGCCCGTGAAATATTGGCGCTGTAGAGAATGGATTCATCTGTTGTTTCATAAACCACATTCACATCGTACCAGCGTGCAAGCTTCTGCATCACACTCTCAATTGGCTCATTTTTGAATATGAAGAATCCGTTTTTCCATGCGATTGCCTCTTCCATATCTGCATTAACTACCGTCAGAGCATTGTTTACATCAAGCTGAGCCTGCTGTCCGGGAACCAGCTTAACGGCCGGAACCTCTTCTTCGCCAGCTGATTGCTTACGGACAACTATTTCAACACTGCCCTCCAGTAGTGTGGTTTTTAGCAACTTGTCATCGGCATAAGCCATTACGTTAAAGTGTGTACCCAGTACCTTAATCTCAGAATTTCCGGCCTTAACAATAAATGGCATTGCCTCATCTTTGGCAACCTCAAAATATGCCTCTCCTTTTACCTCTACCTTGCGGGTTTTTCCGACAAATGCTACAGGGAAACGGAGAGTTGTGGAAGCATTCAGCCATACAATAGTTCCGTCTGGAAGTGTTACGCAGTATTTTCCTCCGCGAGGAGTTGTGAGCGTATTGTATTGAACAATCTTTTCTAGTAGTGGTGATCCCGACCTTGTATTGTATGCTAGTCTTCCGCTATCGAGTTTTATAATTGTAGTATTTCCCTGTTCCTGGAGTTTTCCCTCCCTGGCATCGTCCAATACCACTTTTGTACCGTCGGCCAATGTAAGAATGGCTTTGTTTCCTCCCGGTCTTATGTCATTTTTATAGAGCGGTTTTTCTATCGGCTTGGTAATTTCGACAATCTTGTTTATCTCTTCTGCAGGATTCTCCTTCCCATAATTGAAAATCAACAGGGTGGCAGTTATGAAGATAAGTACAACTGCAGCCGCGGCGGAAATCCTGAAGAAGAGACCGCTTCTTCTGAAGGATGTTGAATATACTCTTGAAGAAGGTTTTTTAACAATCATTTTGTAAACTCTGTCGGCATCAGATTCTTTCATCTTATAGACCTCTTGCATATTGCCATAAAACTCATCTACCATTTCATGCTGCTCTTCATCTGATGACTCAGTCAACATCTGCATAAGTTCTGCCTCTTCATCTGCTGTCACCTTCTTCTCAAGGTATCGCTGGAACAGGTCATGCATTCTCTCAGTTTTCATATTATTTGTAATATTTTATTTCCGGTTTAAAAGAGATATAAATCCCCCTTCAATACTCTAGACAATTGGCAGAGCATTTGGAGGGGGGTATAGGGTTAAAAATTACGTCGGAAATATCAGAATATTAATTAACCGGCTAATTAAGAAATAGTTGTGCTGCCGCAAAAATTGTTAGCTCGATTTTTTCTCCAAGTGATTTCCTTAAGGAGCGCAGGGCATTTTTCATATGCTCTTTGACTGTATAAACAGAAAGGTTCATTTTTTTTGCTATCTCCTCTTGTTTAAGACCTTTGTGTCGACTAAGGATATAAACTTTTCTCTGTTGAGGAGACAGTTTCATAATTGCCTGCTCCAGGATTGCCTGATAGTCGTTGTATAATACCGTGTTCTCTGTGGAATCACTGCTAACCTCAGATTCATCGGTTATTCTTTTAAGTATAACCTTTTCGTTAGCAAGCCTTTTGAGATAGTTGCATGCTGTGTTTACAGCAATTGTTCTCAAATAAGAGTTAAAGAAATCTATCTTCTCAAGATCTGCCCGGTTATTCCAGATTTTACAGAATACCTCTTGTGTAATCTCTTCTGAAATATATTCAGAATGAGTTACGTACATAGACAGTGAGTAAATTTTGTTCCTGTATTTATCAAACACGAACCTGAATGATCTGTCATCACCTCTGGCTACTTTGCGTAACAGTTCTTTTTCAGATAAGGTTGAAGTTCCGGAAGGCATCAGGTTAAGTCTAAAGTTTATTCTTAACAAAAATAGCCAATTGCTTTGATAAATCAGACAAATCAAAAATATTTCGTGTGTTGGGGGGTGCAAGGGGACGCATATTGTGTACCCTGTTTACCTAAAATACAAATTATGTGATTTTTTCATTGCATGGTGGTTGGTTGTGATATACGTGCACCAGATTTACCCACTTCGCGCTCAATTCGCTAAAAAACAAAGGCGACCCCAGGATTGTGCTTTAGTAAAGAGCTACAGGGGCCGCTTGTTGTTTTTCAAAACGCGACTTTCGCTTAGCGGGTACCCAAATCTTCCTTGCAAGTATATCACAACCAACCACCATGTTATTTATACACATAATTTGTGTCTGTGACTGTCTTATGAAACAAACAAAAAATGGGCAAATCTTTATCGGGTACACAATATGTGTCTCTATGTTCTCCCCTTGTACTCCCAAAAAAACCGGCGTTGTCTGATTATCATTAACCTAAAACTAACTTTACAAACCTAGTACTATTGTAAAATCAGACAACACCGGAGCTTTATTATTTTATAGCTTTTGACTTGCAGCTGTCGTTACATTTATTGCACTGAACACAGTCGTAGTTTGACAGTTTGGAGATTTTGTTCTTCCTGTCAATTACAATTGCCTGGGTAGGACACACCTTCTGGCATGCTCCGCAGTGGATACAGCTTGTATTGTCTATACGGCGCTGCTTTACAGAGAATAGCGAGAACACTCCCAGCAACACACCGTAAGGACACATGAACCTGCAGAACGGTCTTGGGAACCAGTATCCGATAACCATCATCACAAGCAGGTACCCCCATGCGAAAAGACCGAATGACCACAGTAGCTTAGCCTCCATTGGCTGACCGGCTATGAAAGCCACCAGTTGCTCGAACCAGCTTTTTCCTATGAAGAACACAGCCTTGTATGGTTCCAGTTCGCATGCCAGAAAATAACTCGATTTAAGAGCGAAGTATATTGTCCCGACAAGCAGTGCAATAGGGAAAATCTTGATTATGGTATTAAGTTTCTGAGGTATTTTCACCAGCTTCTTCTTTTTCTGGAAAAGATGCTGCATTGCACCCAGCGGACATCCCGAAGTACAGAACACCCTTCCTGCAAAAAGTGCCACAATGAGAGGCGACAGGAACACTACAAGTGTGACAAGCCCCACCATCCTCGGGTTTACCATTCCCATTGTCACGTTTGTTATCACACCGACTGGACAAATACATCCTCCGCGTATTATGCCGAGGTATGCCAGTGCAATTATTGCCAGCATGCTGAGCTTCCATGAAGCCTTCCTCTTTAAAACGAAGAACACTCCAACAAGCATTATAGCAATAAGCACACCCATATCCACGAACACCATGTATTCCGGAGTTGGATTGTATTGTACGGGAACATAACTATCACGGAATTCGGCGACATTTCCGTTTGGATCTATCTCCTTTACACAATTTGGGTCGTTGGCGTCCTGAACTGACTGATTGGTCTGTTGTGCCTCCTCCTGCTGAGCAGTAGACAAACTGCTGACTGCAGCAACAGCTGGAGAGACAAACGGGAGCATGGCAACCATTACGGCTGTAAACAACTTCAATATTGATTTCATCCTTTCATCGTGATTAAATGTATTCTCCACCATTCTCAAGGCTGTATTCTCCCTTGAAGTCATCTTCCGGACCAATGTATACCCTGTCTATTGCCTTCTGCGGGCACTTTGCAGCAATGTTGCAGCTGTTGCAAGCAAGGCAAAGGTCGGGGCGGATTATAAGGAACATAGATCTTGTACCTTTTTCGTTGCAGTTTTTGACACACTTGCCACAGGCT
>Ga0209639_1003261_pt1 | contig 11109 bp, 12 predicted proteins | sample EPASupsiteHSE605_FD_187268 | JGI IMG/M metagenome (GOLD analysis project Ga0209639, IMG submission 187268) | Bioremediated contaminated groundwater from EPA Superfund site, New Mexico - Sample HSE6-05 (SPAdes) (version 2) | ecosystem: Environmental > Aquatic > Deep subsurface > Groundwater >...
CCGACAGTATCGAAGAACTTTACCATAAGCTGATAGAAGCGGCGCCACCCGTACCCAGGACTACCTACCAGTATGTTGACGGTGTCATTGATAACCGTTACTGCACCTTAGAGCATGTCGAGAGTTTAAACCTGCTGGGTCCGTTCGGCCAGGGCAATCCCGAACCTGTTTTCCTAATCAGAAATGTAGAGCCAAGAAACGTTTACCCGATGGGTAAAAGCCGGGAGCACGTATCCTTTGACGTGGGCGGACTGCGCTGCGTATGGTTTAATTACAACCCCAATCTTTTAGAAGAGGGGCAGGTCGACCTGGCCGTCCACCTGCAGCTTAACACCTTCAAAAGAAGAACCACTCCGCAGGCGATGGTAGTGAACATTGAGCCGTCCGTATCGGTCGACCGCAAAGCCCTCGTTTACGCTTACACCACCCTGGTCAAAGCAGAAGGGGTAATCGCCTTTAATGACGGCGCCAACCTGATGTCGGACGTCATTGCCACTATTTTTGAAGAGCTTAAGTTTATCGAACGTACCGAAAAAGGAATCGTGCCATTGGACTTAAAGACGCGGAGGGAGTTGGAGGATTCAGTAACCTATAAATTGTATGCCAGCTAAGGCTCTTCCAAGAGTGACTTCATGCCGGATTCATCATTACCCAGTGATAACAAAGGATTGAGACCGCCTACTGTAAGAAGTAGGCGGTCTTTTGTGTTTACTGGGCTTGCTACGGCAGGGGCCTTCCCGGCAAGAGGATATTTGTAAAAAATTTCATTGACCAAGTAGTACCATAACAATCAGTTACTACTGCAGTTTGAGAACTTCAAAATTCACATGAACAATAATGGTGGAAAAATTTTCATTAGAGAGAGGAAATATCTATTCCTTGTGGAACTTATTGTAATTATTAGACTCATAACATAAATTAACCAAAAATGTGTGTTTTTTTACGAATATGCTCTTTAGAACAAAAAAATTTGCATGAGAACATAAGGAGGTAAATAGTGATATATTTAAATAATGCGGCAACAAGTTATCCGAAGCCCGATACTGTTATAAAAGCAGTTATGAATTATCTAGATAATATTCCATTTCATTCTTCAAGAGCCGGTTTGGAAATAGGAAAGGAAGATATAGTCTATACTTGCAGGCAAAAACTTTCCAGCATGTTTAATATAGAAAAACCTGAAAACATCATTTTTACATCAGGGGCGACTGAATCTCTAAACTTAGCCATATTTGGCTTAGACTTAAAAGGCGGACATGTTATTACGACAGCTATAGAACATAACTCTGTATTACGGCCGTTAAATTCCCTACTGAAGAATGAGATAATTGAGTTATCAATAGTTGATAGTGATGAAAACGGCTATATCAATCCTGAAAATCTCCGTGATTGCATTAAGCAAAATACAAAAGCAATAATTGTTAATCATGCTTCTAATGTTACTGGAGAGATTCAAGACATAAAAAGCATATGCGAAATAGCTCATGCAAACGGATGTATCTTTGTTGTTGATGCATCTCAGTCTGCGGGATGCATCCCTATTGATGTAACTAACCCTGATATTGACATTATGGCATTTACGGGCCATAAGTCGCTGTATGGGATTCAAGGGATCGGTGGTTTATATATAAAAAGTGGGATAAGGCTAAAGCCCTTAAAAGTAGGTGGAACAGGGGAAAAAAGTGAATCATTGTGTCAACCCAACGAACTCCCGATGTACTATGAAGCTGGGACACAAAATTTGCCGGGGATAGTGTCCTTGTCAGCAGGTCTTGATTATATTCTAAAAATTGGGCTAAACGATATAGTGAATGAAAAGAACAAAATATTTGAAAAGGCAATAAATAAGTTACTTGAGATGCCCAGGGTTATTCTTTATGGCAGAAGGAATGCAAATAACCGGTGTCCTATTTTTTCTTTTAATATCGAAGGAGTTGGGGCACAAGAAGTTGGTTATTTACTTGAGAAGTCATTTAATATCATAGTTCGGACCGGGTTGCACTGTGCCCCTCTTATTCATAAAACTATTGGTTCAGACCAAATTGGTTTAGTTCGAGTGAGTCTATCGCATTTTACAACTAATGAGGAAATTGATTACTTTACTGATTCTGTAAGACAAATTTGTGAAGCAAAGAACCCTAAAATTCAATAACTTATTTCTTGAAATTTTCGACAGATATTACTTAATTAGAAGGTTTTGCTTTTATAAGGACAAATGTAGATATTATTGGAAAATAATATCTGTGGAGGATTAGACAACAGTTTTAATCCAATATGATATAATAATTGATATAGATATTTCATTAAAAAATAAGGTGTGTATTTGTGTGAAGTAATTTGCGAACCAAAATAGTGAAGCTAATGCAAATGGTGAGTTCGATAAACTCCCTGGAAAAGGTAAACCTTTAAATGTAGAAAAATTATCGTTTTTTTACCAGAGCTTTGAGCTGTCTTTCTTGCAATAAAGAACCCAGGTTCTCTTGAACAAAATGTTTCTAAAAGACTTAAATATTCTACTGACAGCCTTGATTAAAGTTAAATCAATTCGTTTAGCTTATGCTACACGAGATATAAAAAGGAGTGTTATTATGCAATTTAAAAAATTTGGAGATAAATATATTATAAGGATGGACAAAGGTGAAGAGATTGTCGAAACTTTGAAAAAATTTTGTGAAGACGAGAAAATAAAATTAGGTTTTATAAAAGGAATTGGAGCAGTAAATAAAGCAGTAGTCGGAGTATTTGATACAAATACAAAGCAATATTATTCAACAGATTTGAACGGTGTTTATGAAATTACCAGCCTCTTGGGAAATATTTCTACCATGAATGGAGAGGTTTACCTGCATCTTCATATCAATTTATCTAATAAAGAGTATATAACCTGTGGTGGACACTTAAATTCAGCAATAATAAGTGCCACAGGAGAAATTATGATAGAGGTTATTGAAGGTAATGTAGATAGAGAATTTAATGAAAAGATTGGATTAAATTTATATAGATTTAATGAGTAACTAAATGGATAATAGTCTTTGGCATTGCTTAATGCGAAATATTCTTAAAATATCAATTAATAGAACCCTATTTTTAGGGTCTCATTAAAAATGTCATAATAACAAAAACCCACCATAGATAAGGCGGGTTAGATTCATTATAAAATGATTTCGATGTGCATTTCTGACCAACTCCAGCCTCCGACCCAAAAACCTGATTCTAAAAAGGCTTGGGTTAATCACCTATGGCCTTTTGGGTTATTATAACGTGACGGCTGGTACGTTCACCGTGGCATTAAGCTATATTGATACAGGACGAGCTTCGATTTTGTCTTCCTCTGAACTGGTAAGCGCTACTATATTAGGATACCTGCTTTATCATGAAACCCTGTCTTTTTACGCGGTTACTGGAATGGTGCTGGCGTTCTTGAGCATTTTAAGCAAACTGGAGGCTGCGAGCATATGATGGTTGGCCAGCAGCACTGCCATCTGTAACAGCAATGGAAAACAGGAATAGTATTTTTTAAATATTCTGGTTATTTTGGGCTCTATGCTGCCGGCCTGGACAATTTATTACCCGCAGGCATGGAATTTGGCTTTTTTAACCTACTAGGCTGCTCTATTTGACAAGGAGGACCATAACATGAAATCCCAGCTAAAAAGCCGGGATTTTTTTGAGTGACCCATTATTTGCTAATATCTACACATATAATATCACCGCAAATTTTGCACTTGTAGTACTCATATACCTTCTCTTCGTCTTCAGTATTAAACAAGTGTTCCGACAGCCCGCTGCAATCGCAGACAATCTTTTTGTCCTGTGACATCCAAACATTCCTCCTTTATGCTGGTATATTTCTGAGACCGGAACAGATGGAACAAACAGGAATCAATATAGAAATATTCGAGATGTTTCCCCAAAAACCTTGTTAATTTAAGAAATTATTTAAAATTTTGTATAAAATAAGAATGCTGATATTTTACAACATGAGTAAGATCTGACCATATGTCATCCGGCGTAGCATTGGTGGAGTAGGTTGAGGGAACCAGATCCAGTCCGGTACCGGTGCGAAACCTACCAGGGAATGGTGTGTGATTTGTGTTTTCTGCAGGGGCAGGCGCAGTGGGTACTGGAGCGGGTTTGGGACTGAAATTTATGCACGACCTTGAAAAGTTAAATTGAATATTGCAGGCACAAAAAGATATTGGTTTACGTGCATGCCATAGAATGTTCTAATAAAAAAAGGCAATAAATAAAATAGCAGGAATATATACCATTATGAGGGAGGTAAAAATTCTGTACGGAGCTCGGTAAAATACGAGCTGAAGGTCTTGGCCGGGTTGTGGCTCTGCCGTTTCTAATTCGGTATATTACAAAATGGCTGAGGCCGAACAAATTAATTTTTCAGGAGGTATTTTAAGATGAAAAAATTATTTTGTATATTAGCTGTTATGTTTATGTTCTCTTTGTTTGCTTCCGGGTGTGGCAATACACAGGGCGTAACCGACGGCATAAAAAATGTTAATGACGGCATCCAAAACGTTAATAAAACCGTTCAGGATGTCAATAAAAGCATCCAGGATACAGGAAATCAATTATCACCTAATAAGGAAGATAAGAGCTCAGGGGCGTCAGGAGCTAGAGATAATAACGAAGAGTCTGAAGAAGATAGCGAAGAGGATTAATTCTCCTAAAAAATAAGTATTGTTAGAGACAGGCTAAAAGCCTGTTTTTTTCGTCGCCAAGGACCGGAAGATTACTGATAAATATTTATCCTTTTAAGCATGACACATGAATCTATGAAAAAAGCTCATACTAGCCATAGAAGCTATTATTGAAAACTATTTAAGAGGTGAATAGAATGCCAAAAGATAGTCAACCAGATAATAAAAAAGCACGAGAATTAAAAGCAAACGGACAAACTCCAATAACGGCTGAAAATCAAAATCAAAACAAAAACGCGAAGAAAAAGTCCATAAAAAATAACGATGTTTAATGAAAAGATACGATATCCAAATTTCAAAAAATAGAGGGGTTGAGAAAATGGCGAAAGCAGGAATGAGAAGACCGGACCCAAAAGAGCCTCATGGAACTGAAAGTAATCATAAGACGCATATACCTAAGAATGATCTACCACCTGTCCCAGAAATACAGGGCAAAGCAAAGAATGGAAAAGAAAAGGCAAAACCTATTACTTAAAAGTAAGGACACCCATGGAGTGTTTGTGTGCCAGTCAAACTGATGTGTTAATATTATTCCAGATTAAAGGCGCCAAGCAGAATCTACTCGGCGCCTTTAAAAAATTGTTAATTATGTTATGATTAGTTTTAGGCTAAAAACTGACTGGAGAGTATATATCGTTGATGAACACAAATTGGAAAAAGAACATCATACTTTTCTTGTCAAGCCAGACTGTATCGCTCTTTGGATCGTCTCTGGTGCAGTATGCCATTATGTGGTATATAACATTAGAAACACAGTCGGGTGTAATGATGACAATAGCCATTGTTAGCGGTTTCCTGCCTACCTTTTTTCTTTCTCCGTTTGCGGGGGTATGGGCTGACCGCTATAATCGAAAAGCACTCATTATACTGTCAGATTCTTTTATTGCCCTGGCAACGCTGATTTTAGCCCTACTGTTTCTCATGGGCTATGAAATGCTTTGGCTGCTCTTTGTGATGTCTGCCATACGCGCGCTCGGGACAGCAATTCAAATGCCGGCGATAGGGGCCTTTCTTCCCCAACTTGTGCCGGAGGACAAGCTTACCAAGGTGAACGCGACAAACAGCAGTATACAATCATTTGTTATGCTGGTATCCCCCATGCTTAGCGGCGCGCTGCTCACGTTGTCTACCATTGAAATAATATTTTTTATAGATGTTATTACGGCAGCCATAGCGGTTTTGATATTAGTCTTGTTTTTGCATGTGCCAGCTCATGCAAAAGCCCTGGAAAAGCAGACAATCAGCTATTTTGGCGATTTGCGTAACGGTTTCGTCTATATCAAAAATCACGACTATGTCAAAAACTTCTTTTTGTTTAGCGCAATCTTCTTAGTTTTAGCCGCACCTGCGGCCTTTTTAACACCGTTACAGGTCACCCGTAGTTTTGGTAACGATGTTTGGCGTCTAACGCTTATTGAAATCACATTTTCTATCGGTATGATGGGAGGCGGTATCATCATGGCTTCCTAGGGCGCTTTCAAAAACAAAGTCCATACGATGACCCTGGCAAGCCTTGTTTTTGGAGCCTGTACCTTTGTGCTTGGAGTTATTCCTAATTTTGGGGTATATTTAATTTTCATGGCCATTGTCGGCATTTCTATGCCAATCTTTAATGTACCTGCTACGGTTTTAATACAGGAAAAAGTAGAGGGGGATTATCTAGGCAGGGTATTTGGTGTTTTAGGGATGATCTCCAGCGTTATGATGCCACTGGGAATGCTCGTGTTCGGGCCATTATCTGACATCATAAAAATAGAATGGTTACTTATGGGAACCGGCTTATTGCTGTTTATTCAGGGCTTTTTCTTGATAGGCAATAAAGTGTTGATAGAGGCTGGTAAGCCAATATTAAAAACTGAACAGTAACTTTTACCTTGCAAGCTTTCTATATACAAGGTAAAAAAGGAAGCCGGGTGCAAGTGCGCCACGGCATCCAAGGCAAGTTTATTTTTGTTCTCCGTCGCCAGCAAGTTTTATGTCTTTAAGTGTTTTTATGCAACCTTTTAACCTTTCCAATTCGATATCACCGCAAATTATCACAACGATACTATCTTCAATTTCTATTTCGAGATTGCCTTCCTTTTCCTTTCCGTTTACCACTACCATATGACTCCCTCCCTTTAGGAAGTAAATACCTTAGCGTTTTAGTTATATTTTGACGCAGGTGAAAATATGACACTAAAACTACGGTTCTATCACGGAGAAAGTGGAGGTGGTAATCAGCATAAGCAAGCAAGCCTTGTTGCCGACTCGGCTTAGCTGCGTTCAGTTGGTTCACCAAACAGTACAAAGAAGCTATAGTCAACGCCGGCATCTGCGCCCGTGCCATAGGAAACATGTTCCAGGACAATTCTAAGCCTATAGCCGTTGTTTTTAACATCCAAAGTCATTGACTCAGGGGACTTCGCTTCTTTAGGCGTGTTTACATCTTTGGACAGGGAGTTAGTAAAGTCATACAACCCAGTGCCAACCAACTCGACTCCCTCGTTGTTCTTTACCGATACCTTCACCTCTTCAATTGATATCCGTTCCACTGCAAGTCTATATTTGTTTTCGCGAACCTGGAAATCAGTAGTTTTGTTATCGAGTGGTTCCATATTCTTATGGGAACTCGTATTAATGAGCATATCATATCCACTAATGCTCAACGGTTTTTGCATATCAAGGCTGGTACTAAAGTATTGAGAATTATCTCTGGCTTCATAGGCTGTCTCAAAACCAAACGTACCCTTCATTTTGTCATTTTGTGTTTTAAAATCAGAAGGTAGCCAATTAATGTATTGCAGATAATTACGTCTTTCCAAATAATTAAGGATGCTGGTAGCTTCCTGCCTTAATTCCAATGTTACGTCTTCCTTGGGGATTATTTTCCCGTCCACCAGGACACCTTCTATATATAGCATGTTTTCTAGACGCGTAATCTGGGAAAAGCGGGACACGGTAAAGACATCCACAGGCGGTATCACAGAGAATATTGCAAACCCGGCCGCCAGCAAGGCGATCATCCCGTTTTTAGTAACCGGTTTAAGGCTTAGAATAATACCACAAGCTAACGAAAACACGCCAAAAAGGATGATATAGTAGCGTGATTCAGTGACACCGTAGGCCTTCAGCCTGATGGCCACGGAGATAAGTTGCATAACCACCATTAAAATAAGCGCCTTAGGGAAAATTTTGCGATATGCAGTGGCAAAGCGATTTTCCAGCAGGCTGGCCAGAATAAATACGAGCAGTCCAGCGGCCGAATAAGCCAGGATCATAGGCCCCAGCTGACCGGAAGGCCATTGCAAGGTAAATATAATTTTCATCAAATAAGCGACCAAGACTAGGCTAAAAGCTGCAACCAGAGGGATTGCGATATATGCTATTAGAACTTCAAACGAACGGGGGCAACTCGCAGCCTGTCGCGCATATGACTGCTCACCTTCATCTGTCGAATTGAAGTGAGGCAGCAGTGATAGATAGTACAAAGTAGCAAAAAATATCCATATAATGGCTAAAGTATAAGGATAGGCATCCTGGTTTACTTTAAAAAGCAGTGTGTCAATGGCGGCAATGATACTGCTGCAGCCGGCAGACAGTACGGCCGCATATAATACGGAGGTAAATGCCATTTTGGAGTGAGTCAGAGCAATGCTGTTAAAATCGGCTTTGCTTCTAAAGGAGGGCACCCATATAAAGGTGCAAAACATGGCGAAAACAGCTACCAGGGTGCGGGCTGTAACCGCATAGGTGATACTTGGAACAGGTAATAGAATTAAATAATAGCCCAAAGTGAGCAGGGCCGATATTAAATACACAGCCAGCCGCATTTCCTGCAAGCGCTTAAATCGTTCACAGCTAAATTGTGCGGCCACTCCCAGAAAAGCGCCTAACAAGAAGGTGAACATAAGTTTTTGAATAAATAGCCCGGGGTCTTTATGCAGAGAAATCATGTAGCAGACTAGTATAGTAGCGCAGCCAAGACAAAAGACTGTCAAAGGAAAACGTGAGACAGCCTTAAACAATCCCCGGGTAGTAGCACTAAGTGCCTTGGTTAAGCGGTTCATAGGAACCTCCTGCTCAGTTGTTTAATTGCTTAATTATTTATCATGTGAAAGATACTGTCAAGACTTATGTATTTAAATGATCATGTGTGAGTTTGTTTAAACTTTGTCAATGGTAACATTTGTTTGAGGGTGATATTCTAACCTACTGTGAGCAACAAATTTATGTTGCCATATCATCCCAACCCGATTTCATAGTTCCAAAACAATCATGTCCATATTTTGTAAGTTATCAACCGAGTTATCCACCGGCTGTCAATAACTTCCTAATAATGGGAATTATCGTGAAAATAAGTATATTAAAATTCGTAAAAAACAAAGGGTAAATATCTGGTAAACAGGAAAATAAAAACCCGCCCTTTAAAGGGCGAGCAAAAAGAAAAGGAGGTTTAAAAATGAATGTCTTGGTATGTAATCCGGTCGGTAGCCGGTTGTTTTTTTATATTCTAACCTTCGATTCTTAAATTAAGCTGAAAAGCATATTAAATTTTCATTAACTAATCTAATTAATCATAAAGAACTAAAGAGCCACACTCTTGAGTGCAAAGCTAGACGGTTATCCACTTGAACTCCCTGACACGAAATTTATGTAATTGCCCCCAAAATACTAATTAATGCTGTGAAAAGGAAAATGAAAATGAGCACATCTATCAATCTAATCACCCCGGAAGCCCTTTGAAATATTATAAGATACATCCTGCCTTTCCGCATGAACGAAAAGTCCTATGTTTTTGTGAAATTGGTCCTATAATTTCAAAAGGCCCAGCTCCGGAGAGCTAGGCTTGTGCGTCTGCGTGTATTTAGTTTACCGCCGGCGCACTAGTAGTATACGTGGTCAGTGCAGCGGTCAAGACTTTATGTAAATTTAGAATGGAATAAGGCTGTACTTAAAGGAGATGACTAGCATGAGCAGGGAAATGGACAAACCCTTCAGCGATGATAAAATAATCACCTGCAACCCAGTTTCTTATGCCAACCTGGGCTAAAATTTTGATCGTCCTCCTGCTCATCTTGCTGTTCTATTTAGATCATCGCTTCCTTAATGGGTTTATTTTCGGTATGATTTTAGCTTGCAGAAGACAAGGCTGTAGAAAACTACTATGATTATGTTGAAAGAAAGGGTAACACCATCTCTGCTGAGGTCTATTCATCATTAGTAAATGAAGGAAAAGGCGCTTACCTGTGGGGTATTGCCTCATTGCTATTTGATGGCAATGGTAATTTGACAGGCGCTATCCAGTCTAACCGCGACATAACAAACCGCAAACTTTATGAGAAATCACATAGATCTTCAGAAGAACGCTTTGCCAAAGCTTTTAATGCTTCTCGAGTTTCTCTCGTTAGCTAAAAATAGATCCGTAAATTTAAAGAAGCTGAACTTAATGTGACAACTGATTTTAAATCTTGTTCGCAATGGCTTGGAATCTATGATGAATGGTGGTAATCTTACTATAAGAACCTATACTGATAACGAAGAGGTTGTTTTGGCAGTCCAGGATGAAGGTATGGGAATTCCCGAAGAGTTGCTGGGTAAAATTGGAACACCGTTTTTTACTACCAAAGAAACCGGGACTGGTTTGGGGTTGGCAGTTTGTTATACTATTATTGCCAGACATAATGCAAGTGTAAAAATTTCAACCGGTTCAACGGGGACAACCTTTTACGTGAAATTTGCGAAATAGAGAAAATAACTGTTAACGGCTAGGCCCACCTAATAATAATACTGAAAGAACAACTGCTGCAGTTAATGAGCAATTTTTTTTACCCATAAAACAGTTATTGATTACTTTAAGTGGGTTTATCTTGACAAATACTGAGTTTGAGGGATATAAGTAATAATGACTAGTAAGTAAGAATATAAGTATTTAGGGGGGGTTGTCTCTTGAAAGAACAACAACTCGTTGACCAACTGCGACGCAATGGCTTTAAAATTACACCGCAACGACAGGAGATCCTGAAGGCATTCATGGATAGCAGCAGCAAGCTACCGCAAAGCGCCGAGGAAATTCACCATAAAGTTATTAAAAAATACCCTAATGTAAGCCTGGATACGATTTATCGAAACCTCAATGTGCTTGAGGGTTTAGAGATCATCAGCAGACTTAGCCTCAGAGACGGCAAGAGTAGGTATGAGTTAAACCCGGGGGGTAGTCACCAGCATCATTTAATATGCTTAGGGTGTGGAGCGTCGGAAGCAATAGACTATTGCCCGTTAAAGGCCCTGTATGAGAACGGGATAGCTGAGGAAAAAAGGTTTGAAATCAGAGAACACAGCTTTGAGATATTTGGTTACTGCTCACTATGCAGGGAAAGACCTGATGAGCTAGGCAAGCTACCTGGATGCA
>Ga0209639_1003265_pt1 | contig 11091 bp, 13 predicted proteins | sample EPASupsiteHSE605_FD_187268 | JGI IMG/M metagenome (GOLD analysis project Ga0209639, IMG submission 187268) | Bioremediated contaminated groundwater from EPA Superfund site, New Mexico - Sample HSE6-05 (SPAdes) (version 2) | ecosystem: Environmental > Aquatic > Deep subsurface > Groundwater >...
TGAACTTGAAGATGCTGTCGATGCTGATTTTGAAGCTATTGATACTGTTGTAGCATTGGCTATTGATTTCGGCAGCACAAAAGTATCCAACATTGTAAAACTAAAGGCCACTGTCAGTAAAATAGAGTATATAGCTGCCCATCTATAGGGCCTAGATATGAACTTTTTCATTTTTTCCACCTCCATATAGTCTAGAACTTCTTTCATTATTTTCTTAATTGTACTGTTATTGATACTGTAAAATCTTTATTCATAAACTTTACCTTCTTAAGATATTTTCAAATTACCTTTTCTCTTAAGAAACCCTATGAAACTTAAAGTAACAATTGCTAATCCTAAAATTGCATAAATAATATTTGAATAAACATCCATAAAACCTAAGACGCTTTGCCAGGATCCACCAAGAACAGCTCCCGCGGATACAAGCGCTATATTCCAAATCAGAGTTCCAACTGTGGTATAAAGTAAAAAGAGATTAAACTTCATATTTGCCATACCAGCTGGAATTGAAATTAGACTTCTAACTAGAGGAATCATTCTGCAAAAAAATATAGTTTTATACCCATAACGGCTAAACCATGAATTAGCTTTTTGTATATCCCTTGCTTTAACTCTAAGAATATGCCCAAAGCGGCTAATTATTTTTTCTAGTCTGTTTACATTAAGCAATCTGCCTATACCATAAAGTATCACAGCTCCGGCTACCGAACCTACAGTTGCAGATATAACTACTCCAATAACAGTCATACTTGTATTTGTAGTCATAAATCCCCCAAAAGTAAGAATTACTTCTGAAGGTATTGGTGGAAAAACATTCTCAAGTAAAATCATTAGAAAAGTACCTAAGTACCCAAAGCTCTCCATAAAATTTATAATCCATTGCTGCATATTTATTTCTCCCTTCAAGGTTTTATTGTTCATAGGTATTATTTTATATTCACTAACTATAAACTTATTTTACAAACACAACCTTAAACACACCTTAAATTTTCTATATATAGATATACCAGTTGAAAATAAAAATCTCGATGATCCTATTTTATCATTATTATACGTTTACCATATTTTCCTATACACCAAAAGGCTATTAACATTTACTTCATTTCTTCAATAAAGCTTTACTACTTTATTGTATTGTTAGATTAGTCTTAAAACATAATTTGAATAGCAAACCTAGAACAATAAAACACCCTAAAGTTAAATAAATCTTTAGAGTGTTTGCAACTAAAATAAATTAATGAATTTTTATTTATTATAATTTATTCATTAATAATATTAGATCATCCTGTAAATGGCTCAATATGAACCATACAATGTTTTACAGTTAATATACTTACAATAATACCTGCAAGAAGATCCATAAATGTATATCCATATCTTGCCCCTAGAATTCCAAGAAAGGTTCCAACTGATGATAGGGCATCTGATCTATGATGCCAAGCATCACCTTCCATTGCAATACTTCTTATTTTCTTTGCAGTTATTATGGTGTACCAGTACATTCCTTCCTTAAAATTAATTTAAATATGGCTGACATAATATTCATTATCATTACCCCAGCATATTTATTTAGTAAAGTTATATGTTATGGAACTTATCGTAAATTTACAAGTTATAGTATTGTTGTGAGTTCAATACTTTCTTTGATCATACTTCACTGTTTTTATTCATATATTTACTTCCATTTTTGCTCAATATTCAGTACTTTCCCACCCATTTCTTTTATTTTGTCTCTAATTCTTTCTTTACAAATTTTAGGCCGCCACCACATTTTATACATCAACCCTCCTATCAGTATCAACATATAAATAAATATAATATATATATCATCTGTCCTCCTATATGTTACTCTCTTTAAAATTACTCCTTAATTACTGTTATGCCGTAACTTAAAAAGTGTTTGATACTATTCTTCAATAATACTGACTATAAGACTTAATATCTGATTTCTATAAACATATCCTTAAAATAGAATAACATCATAATATGTTGTAAATTATGTTATACAATAATTTTCTTTATATTAAGTTTATTTTACTTTCAACATATCATTAACAGATATATCAGCATATGATATATTATATATCGTTACATGATAGATTGGAGGTTGATAGATTTGGATAATAGTACACCTTTGACAGAAGCTTTATTTTATATTTTATTGGCTGTCCGAACACCAAACCATGGCTACGGAATTATTCAGAATGTAAGTGAAATGACAGATGGGAGAGTAACATTAGGACCAGGAACGTTATATGGAGCTATTAATTCAATGCTTACAAAAGGATGGATTAGTTTGTATAGTGAGGATAAGGAATCTAGAAAGAAAAAGGAATATCTCATTACAAATATAGGAAAAGAAGTATTTCAAAATGAAGTTAAAAGATTAAATGAACTTATAAAAAATGCAAAAAAGATAGATGATTAGGGGGATGTGAATATATGTTAAAATTCAAACTATATTATGACAAAGACGCAGAAGAAGATTGGTTGAAGAAAATGTGTTTAAATGGATGGGCATTCAAAAAGTTCTTTCTAGGATTTTATACATTTGAACAATGTGAGCCTGGAGAATACAATTATCAGATAGATTTACTTGATAATTGGAATGGTTACAAAGATGATTATGCAGCTTTTATGGAAGATGCAGGGGTAGAAGTCGTTGGTCAGTGGTGGAGATGGGTTTATCTACAAAAGAAAGCAACAGATGGTCCATTTGAAATGTATACAGATGTAGACTCAAAAATCTCTCAATACAGTAAGATTAGAAATTTTTTCAAAGTAGCTTTGATTTTAGAAGTCATTTGTTTCTTTATGGAGCTGATGGCAACAGTTAATACTGGTTCCTATATTTTTGGAATATTTACAGTATTACTTGCGGTGATATCTTTGGCAATGTTAAAGATAATTTGGAAATGCAATTGGAAAATTGAGCAATATAAGCATGAAAAAGAAACCTAAGATTCCTTTGGCTCGTCATATGAAAATACTTCGTATTAACTATATAGTTGATTTGGCAAAATAATGTTCATAATCCTATTCAATAGGTATATATCCTATAACTTTATAGGTCTCACTGTCGCAAACAATAAACGTAAAGTCGTGGCTTGGGGTTAAAATATCTCCTATCATAATAACCCAATCAGTGGAGTCAACTGAGGTTTCTTCTATCTTTGATCCTTTAGAATATACTGATTTCCAAGTATTTTCTGTTGCATTTTCTATTCTTATAATATCTGTATTTATACGGTCTTTTGAAGTAAATGAGGAGTTTCTAATAAACTCTATACTGTTAGCAACAGCTTTCTGCTGCCCTGGTGACATTAAACCTTCTTTTAAATCATATGCCACAAATGAAATAACGATGAATAGAGCAAGAAAGGTTGTTAATATTCTTTTCATAATTAGGTTACCTCCTTTTACAAATATTTATTTTTAACAAGATATAACCTATTATGTTAGGACGTTTAATCATAAAATTTTATAAATTTATAAGCCTACAAAAGTAGGCTTGTAGGCTTATTTTTTTACTGTTCTAGTTTAGGTTAATAAATTTACCTCAAATTTCACTTGTTAGATTCATCATCATTAGCCTCTTCATTTACTTTAGATACATTTGTAATTGGTGTATTGTCTATTTCTTTTTCTGTTATTCCATTATCATCTTCAGTATCTTTTGCTATATCTATTCCTAGTTGTTTATTCATAGTAAGAGCGAGGACTGTATCTAATATACTTGCATTACTATGCTCTCCATTTCCACCAAGAGTTACGATATTTTTAGGCACTATAGGTACTTTTGCTATTTTTATAGCCTCAGCAAACTTTTCACCAATTATTTGAGCTACTTGGTATTGAGGTCCACCGTATGCTTCTACTTGCTTATTTATTGCTATAGCTTTAGCTATACCTACTTTTTCCTCTTTTTCCGCTTCAGCAGAGGCAATAATTTTAATTTCAGTTGCTCTAGCTTCAGCTAATGCTTTTATTTGTTCTGCTTCTTGAAGTGCCTTTCTATATTCAGCAGCACCCTTATTTGATTCTATATCAATATTTATTGCAGATTCAGTTAAAGCAGATTGTTGTTTTGCTTTAGCCTCATATTCTTTTAAAATCTTTTCTTTTTCAGCAGCGTTTGTTTGATGTTTATATGTTTCAATTTGCTCTTTTGCAACTTGTCTATCCCTTAACTGTTGTAGAATTGTTTCTATTTTCTTATCATTTTCAGCAGAAGGAGTTCCGATTAATACTTCTTCAAGCTCTAAGCTGTAATGATTAAATTTTTCTTTCATTTTCTCAGCAGCTTCTTCCTGAATTTCTGTTCTTTCTTGAATAAGTTCTATTAGAGTTCTCCTTTGTCCTATATTTTTAAAATAAGAAGCTACCATAGGATCTAGGGTTTGTTCTACAAGCATTTTTATATCTCCAAATCTTTGAATAACAAGAGGGGCTTTTCTATAGTCTATATTTATTACAACTGATAAAGGTAATGTTGGCTGGAAGGCATCTTGTGTTATAATGTCTACTTCTTTTAAGTTTTCATCATACTTATGTGTTTTGTCTGTCTCTCCTTCAACCCATTTTAGTATAATGTTAGTTGTAGGTACAAGATTTATGCTACCTGCATAGGTATTAAAAGCATACTTGCCTGGATTTAATGGTTCTTTCCATACCCCTTTGCAGCCATTTTCAACAAGTTCTCCATGTTTATAGGCTTCTCCAGATTGATCTTTTCCTTTTCTTCCTGTATAACTAACAACTACCCCTACATATCCCACTGGAATAACAATTTTTTTTACCAACTCTACAGTTGCAAATAAACCGTTTAGGTAGTATGTCCCATCTGTTATTACTTGATATTGCCTTCCTCTAAAACCTCCCGCCCTTAAGAATGCTTCAGGGTTTTGGAAGTTATTATGGTATGTTTCTCCCTCTTGAGGGTTCTCTCCAACTATAGGAGCTATAATTTCTCCATTTGGCAGAGAAGGACCGTCGTGTGTAGTAACTATTCCAGTAAAATCACTATTCCCTTGTATTATCATTGGTTTAAATCCATTATGTTCTCTTATCTTTTCGGCCATACTTCCAATAGCTTGCATTTCAGTATCATTTCCATTATCTATGCAGTACGTCTTATTTTCCGTTATTACTACAAATTGAGCAAGGTTAAATGCGTAAGTACCTTCTCTAAGAATATCTCTTTGAGGACCCTTTTGCCCTCCATTTTCAATAAATGCTCTAACATCTTGAAAGTTATTACTTTCCTTTATTACTTTACCTAAGCTTTGAGTTGGTTCAAGTGCTTGTCCATCTCGTGCAAAGACATATCCTATTTGCCCTTGAGGTATTGTTATAAGTGGAGCTTTTTTCACTTTATACATTATAGCAGACCTAAAATGTATACCCGCTCTTAGTACATCGGGCTGATATCCAGCTTCTTTATTTAATGCAATAATTGAGTTCTTAAGTGATCCTTTTGTGGACCACCATTTTTCAACTATACCTATCTCATTACTTTTAATTACTCTTAATCCTAAAATGTAAGTTATAAGAATGTTCAGAAATATTATCCCTAATATTCCTATTCCTATAACTTTTAAAAGTACTATAATTATCTCAGGCATATTTTTATTCCCCCTATTTTTTTATATTGTTTATACTTTTTACCAACTCCTAATTGTTTGAAAATTCATGTTTTAGCATTGATCCTACTAACCTATCTGTTTTGCATTCCATTAATATCCTTTTCCCTTTATATTAATATTATAGAATATAATAAATTCACTCTGAAATCTTTTGGCGAAGGTGAAAAAATAAATGTCTCCACAAATGATGCAGAGACACTTTACAAAAAATGACTTAATTTAGTATTTTGCTAGCTTTATTCTAAAGTGAGCATTCCAGTTGAAGGTGGCTTTGGCCCACTGCTAAAGGTTCCATTAGCTTCTTCATGCCAATATGAGGCCACGCAAAATAGTTTATTGTTTGAGGAAGCAATACCATAGCAAGTACATCATCTATTTATTACTATATTATAAGAAAGAATAGTTAAAATAGATCATTTTTTTGTTTCAGATATGTAAACAATCAAAATTAAATCATAGAAATTATACCTCGTCCCTCCAAGTTTTTTGCATCCCAATAATCATATGGTCCGTCAGAAGGAATTGGTACAGCGATTCCATTATATATTTTTTCAATTTCATTACAATATAAATATGCAATTCTATCCAACTTCACAGGACTGATGCTATTAAAATGTTCATAAATAATGAACATTTTCTTGATTTTTTCTTTCATATCTTATCTTTAATGATCCATTAAAATACGAATGAGTAGTTTATTATTACCAAGCTTCATAATGTATTATTTCTTCAATTCTCTTTCTTGGGCGGGCTTCTGGTGCTTCATTTGCATAACCAATAGTAATAATACCAACTGCATATTTATCAGTAGGTATATTTAAAATTGGTCTTATTTCATCTTGTGTAAACCAGGCAACCCAACAAGCCCCCAATCCTAAATTTTCAGCTTCAAGCAGCATATATCCTATAGAAATAGATGTATCTCTAATTATCTGTTTAAGTTCTTCTTGTGGACTATTTTCATTTAATAATATATTTACATTTTCATCTATCCTGCAACGTATATCTGCCACACATACAATGAAAACTGGAGCAGAAGGCATCCATTTTTGATCATGCGCTATTTTAGCTAAATTTTGTCTACCCAACTCCGATTTTACTATAATAAAATGCCAAGGTTGTGTATTGCTACCAGATGGAGCAAGTCTTGCACTCTCAAGTAACTGAATTATTTTTTCATCTTCAACTGTTTTATGTATATAATTTCTTATACTTCTACGCATTTTAATCTCTTTAAGCATACTATTTATCCCTCTCTTTCAATAATATCGTTTAACATAGATATACTTTTTAGCCACTGTCTGAAAAATTGCAGTTGCTCTTCGGTGTGAAAATAGTGTTCTCCATGCTCCATTACTTGCAAATTACAGTGGAAGCGTTTTGCAAATTCAGATACCACATTAAACTCACACAAGTTATCTTCTGAACCATATAGAATTGAAGTGGGATTATCCCAAGCAATAATAGGGTGTTCTTTCACATAGCAGTAGTAATCCCAATAGAGTGTTTGTCCAATAGGTGTAGAAATTTCTTTTTCTATTTTTAGTCTATTCTCGCTTACACTAAACCATGTCATCATATTATTTATGATACGTTCCATATTTACCACAGGAGAAAGAAACAAACTTTGTTTTATGGGCTTATGGATATATGTTAATAGGGCAAAATATGCTCCCATACTACAAGCAAATACACTTATATTATTTGATAATAATTGTGCATAATTCATAATGGTGTTAAGGTCATGAACACAATTTTGAACTTTGCAAGCATATCTTTCTTCCTTACGATCACCATGTTCAGGTAAATCGAAACTAAGCACTTGATAACCTATTGCTGTTGCCTCTTCTGCAAACAAAACAATCACATCATCTGATTTATTTGACATATTACCATGTACCGCAATAAATAACTTATCTGATTTCTCTCCCCACAAAATTGCAGGTATATTTTCTATTTTGAAATTTTGTTTTATCATTGTAATTTATCCTCCGTAAAATAAGTCCCATTTTTCTATGAATTATTTTACCCGTAAATATAATTGTACAAATTCTCATTCCAATTTTCCTCAATACCCATATTAATTGTAAGTTTTCCGGTTCAACTGTAGCAATTAGTTTTTCAAGTTTTAAAGATCTAAAAGCATAATTAATACAAGCAATAGCCCCTTCTGTTGCGTATCCCTTATTCCAATATTTCTGCCCTATCATAAATGCCAAACAATCCTCCTGTTTACCCGTAATTTCTTGGTTTAATATCCCGATTTGACCTATAAAAGTATCTGTATTTCTTTCATATACCGCCCAGTAATCATAACCATATTTTTTATGTCATTTCATCTTTTACTCCTATCATAATAACCTCTGTACCGCTAGGAGCTATATTACTCAACACTTTCAGACTAATTGCATAGGGATTTTTTGAATCTTTATTATAAACTTTACTTATTACTTGGCCTGAAGTAACATTACCGTGATATTGACTTTATTTACATTAAAGGTGCAGGCGTGTCCGCCCAACTAACATCTGTTTTCTTATTTTCAGATCCGTCTAGATAATTATCAGGATAGGTTAACTGCCTATATATCTTTCCATTTTCCATTATTTCGTATCCCGCAAATATTATCTCACCTTTTGGATTGGTAATTTGCCAATCTACCTTTCCAGCCTCTAAAATAAATTTAAAATACACCTGAAGCCCAATTCTAGAGTAATCTGAATAATAGCTTTTTATTTGTTTAGAGTTTTCTTTTACAAATATTCCACCATCTCTTACACCATAAATTTATTAGCAGCTTTATATTCCACGAGAGTCACCTCCGTGTAACTTTAATAAAGTATCATGTCGTACTTATAGAACATTGCGTATTAAATTACTTTAATTTCGATTCTTTTTTAGGAATGTAACATCGGCAAAAGTTACACCAAAAGCTACTCCTAATGCAATAGAAAATTCTCTAAATAAACTTATATTATCGGGTCTGAAAATATAATCAAGAATGTAATTTGAAGTACCAAATGAAACAAATAAAATAATGAACCCGAATAGCCTTTTCCTTATTTCAATCCATTTTAACTTTCTTGAATTTAAGATAGTGATGAAAGGGATATATACAAGTATAAAGAAAGTAAAAAATAGATATCCCATTAGAAATTTGAAAGCAATATCACCATCTATATCTTTATAAGCAATAAAAAGTGAAATTATAGTTCCAATTGCAAATAGCACATAAAGAACTCTTGTAAAAACTAAAACTTTGCCCTTTTTCATTATAGTCACCTTCTGTTGTTTAATCGTGCAATATGTTTAAATTTATAATATACATTTTTATATTACTTGATTCGCAAAAAATTACTGTTCTTCATTAAATCGACTCTGATATTATAAATGTCGCTCATACGGAAACCATGAATATAACCTTATACATAAGGCCAATAATGACACAACTGCTAAATTATTTTCCAAGTTCCATCCTTTTTTATTTCGTTAATTAGATGCTCTAATCCTAACAATATTCCTACCTTAAAAATGTACATAAGAATTAATTTTCTCTTCATCAGTAATATCAAATTCCTCAAACCACAATGGGAAAACAGAAATAATGATTTTTTCACTATCATCCCTCCAAGCATATTCCCTGTAATTCCAATTATAACATTAATATGAATATTATTAATATAAATCCAATAATATAAAATTTATTCCACTATAAATACTAAAGATGTATTTACATTTGTTAGGACTGATAGTAAGCTAACTAATAAATGATGATATCAGAACTTTAAATTTTTAAGAATATAAAAAGAAATGTAATAATAACGGAGGGAATAATGAATAAGAAGCTCATACTTTTTTCTATCTGCTTTCTGTTACTTACTACTGTAGTATGCAGACTAAATTATACAACACAAAATGACAAAGAAAATGTTATTAATTCACCATACTCAAATTTTAAATAGCATACCAAAAGCGCACTCTAGAAGAATAAGTGCCAAAATAATATTAATTGCTTTAAAATATCTTATATAAACTCTTTGAAATATTGCTCCAAATACAGCCCATGATGTAGTTGCAATGCTTCCAATAGTTGCAATTAACATGCAAAAAAATATCAACATTCCAAAAGAAGTATAATAAGGTAAAACATATCCTGTTAAGGCAGTAATTCCGAATAAATATATTTTTACGTTTACAAATTGTAGGGCAAATCCTACAAAGGACGAAACCCCTTCTTCCTTAGAACCTTCTTCTGGTTTACTACGGAAAATATGAATTGCTAGAACTGCAATATAAACTGCTCCAACATACTTTAAAACAAATATAAGTGAATTCAGAAGCTGATTTAATCCAAAAGTAAAAACTGCACATAACCCTTGGACACAATAGTATCCAGCAAATATTCCCAATAACGTCTTCTTCCCATTTTTCCATCCATAGTTACTCATGGTATTAAAAGCCAATATGTTACCTGGTCCTGGTGTAAAAGCATTGATAATTGCATATACTAGAAATGATATGATTGCCTGTGTATTCATTTTGTTTATCCTCCTTCAAGTTATAGCTTTCATACTGTTGTAAATTGCTTACTAAAAATCATAGCACATACTATTGATATATCATAAATTCAATAAAATATGGCTCGCAATAGTTTCAAACTATAGCGAGCCACTTTCTAAAATTCCTGATATTATAGCAAATCCAAAGCTATTTTCTTCAATGCCTCCAAGTAGATTTCTCCTAGCCTGCTGAGAATCATATCTTTATGTACAATAGTCCCAACCTGTATTTTTTCATCTACTTCCAAAGGAATAGAAACAATATCATCTCCATGCAAGTATTTTGGGAATAAACCTGTTGAAATTGTATAGCCATTTAGACCAATCATGAAGTTTACAATGGCAGCCCTATCACTTACCTTAATACTTTTTTTCACAGTTCGGGTGCTAAGTATCTCCTCAGCAAAATAAAAAGAATTATACTGACCCTGGCTAAAGGACAAACATGGATACTCATCAAGTTCTTCTATTCTTATACTCTTTTGGGTTGCCAGAGGATGCTTGCTATAAAGAAATACATGTGGTCTTGCAACAAATAACTCTGTAAAAATAAGGTTATTTTCCTCGAATATCTTACGAAGCACAGCTTCATTATAGTTACTTAGATAGATAATTCCAATCTCACTATGCAGGTTCTTTACATCCTCGATGATTTCCCATGTTTTCGTCTCATTTATAGTAAACTCATACTCATCTGCACCAAATTCTTTTACCAAATCCACAAAAGCATTAGCAGCAAAGGTGTAGTGCTGTGTAGATACAGAAAATTTCTGTTTTACTGTCTTTTCATTGAGATATTTTGCTTCCAATAAATTAGTCTGTTGCAGCACCTGTCTAGCATATCCCAGAAACTCCGCACCTTCATTTGTGACAAGGATGCCTTTGTTAG